>Ga0182027_10004040_pt1 | contig 22943 bp, 24 predicted proteins | sample 712E1DmetaG_FD_121300 | JGI IMG/M metagenome (GOLD analysis project Ga0182027, IMG submission 121300) | Permafrost microbial communities from Stordalen Mire, Sweden - 712E1D metaG (Illumina Assembly) | ecosystem: Environmental > Terrestrial > Soil > Wetlands > Permafrost | place: Sweden... | reverse complement strand
TTCATGGTTTTCTGCGCGCCGGAAGAGTCGTTCCAAAAGTCCGGCGCCTCCACTTCCTTTTCGAGTTCGATGATCTTTTTCTCTTTGCCTGCGAAGTCAAAGACGCTCCAAAAGCTGGGACGTTAATTGTTGTGCATGGGTCAAACGATCGAGTAAATCCTGCATGATTCCTCCGGGGTTATGAACCTAAAATCCCATCTATAAATGCATCGGGGTTGAACGGCTCCAAATCCTCCATTTTTTCGCCCAAACCTGCAAATAAGATCGGCAGACTTAATTCACGCTGAATGGCAAATGCCATGCCGCCGCGCGCCGAAGAATCGAGTTTGGTCAGGATGACGCCGCTGGCATGAACCGCCTCTTTGAACGCCCGCGCTTGCTGCAGGGCATTCTGTCCGGTGGTTGCATCCAGCACCAGCCAGACGGCGTGAGGCGCGCCGCTCAAGGCTTTACCCGTTACGCGCTCTATTTTTTTCAATTCTTCCATTAAGTTGATGCGGGTGTGCAAACGTCCTGCCGTATCAATCAGGATCACGTCCACGGCATGTGCCACGCCCGATTGAATGGCATTGAACGCCACCGCGCCGGGATCACTTTCGGGTGCGCCCGCAACGACTTCGATGCCCAACCGCCCGCCCCAAACCTGAAGCTGGTCCACCGCTCCGGCGCGAAAGGTATCCGCCGCGCCAAAGAGAACGGAGCGGCCTTCATCGTAAAAACGCTTTCCAAGCTTCGCGATGGCCGTTGTCTTGCCTGAGCCATTCACACCCACGATCAAAATCACTGCAGGACGTGCAGTCCACTTTATGATGGGAGGAGCGGTCAGGCGTGAACGCAGATCGGCACGCAGGATTTCACGAAGCTCATCGGCGCGCGTCAACCCGCGTTCGCGGACGATGCGCTGAAGCGAGGCAATTACATCGGAGGTCGTTTCGATCCCCAGATCAGCCTGGACGAGCAGGGCCTCCAGTTCATCCCAAGTCCCCTGATCAATTTCAGTTGCGCCGAGCAGGTTGGCGAGCCTCCCAAAGGCGGACTTGCTTGTCTTCGAAAGTCCCGCGCGCCACTTTGAAAATAAATCTGCCATGAGACGGGATTATAACATGCGGGTTTTGTGTTATACTCACGCCCGTTTAACCGGAGAAGAAGGATATCGAAACCGACAAAAGATAAAGATGATAAGGTATATAATAACAGCATGACAACAGAAGAACCCATCCACGTCACCGATTCGGCATTTGAACAAACCGTGCTCAAATCATCCGTTCCAGTCATCGTTGATTTCTGGGCGCCCTGGTGCGGGCCGTGCAAAATGGTGGCTCCCATCCTCGAGAAGCTAGCCAAAGAATACGCCGGCAAGATCATCGTTGCCAAAGTCAACACGGACGATAACCCGGAATGGGCCGGTAAATACGGTATTCAAGGGATCCCCACCATGCTGTTCATTTCAGGCGGAAAGATCATCCACCGCCAGGTGGGCGCATTGCCCGAAAGAATGCTGCGCGACGTGCTGACCCAATTCATGGAGGTTGTCAGCCAGAACTAAAAGAACGATATAATACCCACGCTCACAAATTGCGGTTTCCACCTTCTGAAAAAGCGCAATTTGTGACCGGGTGCGGTATAAAAATGCCCGATTTGCCTGTGCAGTCTGCCGGCTCTTCCCAGCCTGATGCAAGTGAATTCGACTCCTTCGCCGGCCACAGACATATCCCCAATTGATGATCTGCCGGCAGGAACGCCTGTATTGAAATCCCATCATGTTCAGCATGCCGTCACCCTGGAAATTTGCAGGTCAATAATCGAGAAAGGAAGAAAATGAAATCCATCAACAAAATGAAATATACTTTAATGATCGCCATCGTGCTGACATTGATGCTGTCCGCATGTGGAGCAAAGGCCACACCGACTCCTGACATAATGGCTACAGCCAATGCTGCGGCCAGCACCATGATCGCCGAAACTCAGGCGGCCATGCCCTCGGATACACCCGCCCCAACCCCTACCGATACGTCCCAACCCAGCCCGACCATTCCGCCATTGCCGACCACTCCCCTCATCATTGCTTCGCCGACTGTGCCCCCAGTCAGCGGAAATTGCGAAAACCAGCCGATCACCAGAAGCAAGGGCGACAAAGCGGCGAATATCCTGATTAAGAACAAAACCCCTGTAACGCTTGGCTTCAATCTCTATCTCACACCGAACTCATTTGGAGATTGCGGAAACTGGTACGCTGCAGATGGAATCCCACCGAATGGCTCACTCCTGGTAACGGGTGTGCTGCCTCTGGGATGCTATTACGCCAATGCATGGACCCTGTCTGGCAAACCGGATTTCAAAAATTTCGGTTACCCTTTTTGTGTCACGATCACGGATAGATTCACGATCATTGCCACGGTAACCACCATCTCCTTCTCACCTTATTAGACCGTACAAAGCACAAGAATATCCGTCAAAAAAAGAGGCGAACTTGTCGCTCGCCTCTTTATTTATTTACCATTGGATGTCGGGGATGTAGAGACGTAACATGTTACGTCTCTACATCCCTTCCACATTTTCATAACCCCGCTCGCTCTAACCGATGTTCCTGATCTTCAATTTGCCTTTCGCGGCCAGTGCGGCCACATGGTCTTACCAAAGTTGATCGAAAAATCAGAGGTTTGGAACACACATGCCACACATGGGTCAATTTCTCAAATTTTCTTCGATTTATTCGCGGCATTCGCAAATTCGAGTAATTCGCGTTAAGGATTTCCCGACTTTGGTATAGCCATGAGTGCGGCCAGCACCAGCATCACACACTTGACGGTCTTGGAATATAATGATGGTTGGAACAACACAGCGAGGACTCCTTACCCTTGGAATGTGTCTAAATATCCTCCTTATTTTCAGTAAGGGTACCTCCGCGATCACTCCGCGGAAAAGAGAAAGGAAAAAAACAGAACCATGAAACTCACTCTGATTATTGTCACAGTCCTGGCGTTCATGTTAAGCGCATGTGGAGCAAAGGCCACGCCGACTCCCGATGTAATGGCTACGGCCAACGCCGCAGCCAACGCCATGATCGCCGAGACACAAGCGGCATTGCCCACAGAAACACCCATCCCGCCCACACAGGCGCTTACCGAAACGCCTCAGCCCAGCCCGACCATTCCACCCCTGCCTACAGTGCCGGTATTGGCTTCACCAACGAGAGCGGCAATCCTTGGCGGCGGGGGCGGAGAATGCACCGGTACGATTTCCACCAGCAAGGGAGAAAGTACCGCGACCATCGTGATCAACAATAATACAAAGGTCTTGTTGGGATTCAGCCTTTATCTCAACAAGAATTCCTTCGGGGATTGCGGTTATTGGTCAAGCCCGGCAGGAATACCACCCAGTTCATCGGTTTCGGTATCGAACTTTCCCGCCTCGAATTCCTGTTACCAGGTATGGGCTTGGACACTCGCAGGCAAACCGATATTTAAGGAAGCCAGCGATTTTTGCATAGGATTCAATGTCACCCAGTTTAGAGTGAATGTTACTATAACCAGCATCACCTTCCCTTAGCAAATAGACCCATTCAAGAAGGCGGGCAATTAATTGCCCGCCTTTCTTTTTAATTATTCGCGGACACGCTCGATATGCGCGCCGAGCGAGCGGAGCTTCCCTTCCACATCTTCATAGCCGCGGTCGATCTGGCTGATGTTCCTGATCTTCGATTTGCCTTTGGCGGCCAGCGCCGCCAGCACCAGCGCCATGCCGGCGCGTATATCGGGGCTTTCGAGTCTCTCGCTGAACAACTGCGTAGGCCCCTGCACCAGGCAGCGGTACGGATCACACAGGATAATGCGCGCGCCCATGCTAACCAGTTTATCGGTGAAATACATGCGGCCGGAATACATCCAGTCATGGAAGAGCACGGAGCCGCTGGCTTGTGTGGCGACCGTGACGGCGATGCTGATGAGATCGGTGGGATAGGCAGGCCATACATTGGTCTTGATCTCAGGGATGGCGCCATCCAAATCGGGGACAATTTTCAGGGATTGTTCAGAGCTAACGATGACATCGTCCCCCTCCACTTTCCATTGGACGCCCAGGCGGCGGAAAACCTCCGCGATCATGGCTAAATAACGAACGCCCGCATCCCGAATGCGCACTTCGCCCCGGGTGACCGCCGCCGCGCCGACAAAGCTGAGCACTTCCAGATAATCAGGCCCGATGGTAAATTCCCCGCCATGCAAACGCGGCACACCCTGGATATGAAGCGTGTTGGAGCCAATTTCGGAGATGCGCGCGCCCAGGTTGTTCAATAGCTGGCATACCTCCTGCACGTGGGGTTCGGAAGCCGCATTATGAATGACGGTATCGCCTTCGGCGGTCGCCGCGGCCATGATGGCATTCTCGGTTGCCGTGACGCTGGCTTCGTCCATCAGGATTTGCGCCCCTTTCAAACCGTGCGAGCGAAAATGGAACATGCGCTCATAGGTGACTTCCGCACCCAGGGCTTGCAAGGCCAGGATATGGGTATCGAGCCGGCGGCGGCCAATGACATCCCCGCCGGGAGGAGGCAGGCGAAATTCATTCGTGCGGGCGGTCATGGGACCGGCAATCAAAATGGAGGCGCGGATACGGCGGCAGAGATCGGGGTCTAGGTCAGCCGGCCGTAAAGTCCGGGTGGTGATGCGCCACGTGGTGGGAGCCAATTCCTCCACTTGTGCGCCCACGCTCTCGATCAGGCGGCGCATATCCAGCACGTCGCGAATGTTCGGAACGTGATGAAGTGTGACCGGCTCATCGGTCAAGAGGCAGGCCGCCAAAAGCGGAAGCGCCGCGTTCTTATTACCCGCTGCTGCGATCTCACCGTGCAGAGGAACACCGCCCTCAATGATAAATTCATCCATGTTTCATCTCCTGGAAAGTCTTGCAGGATTGTAAGGCAGTTTGAATATTTCGCCAAGAACATTACAATTGATTGACACGATTGGTAAGCCACCCGCGTTTATAATATAATGAAAGAGATGGAATTTCTGTTGATCGTTCCCCTCCTGGCCGGCTGGATCAGCGGCTGGGTCGTCAACTATCTGGCGGACGTCCTGCCGGTGACGCGGCGATTTTCGCGCCCGGCCTGTGCCCAGTGCGGAAAGGATTATCCGGCGTTGGCCTACCTGGCCTTCCTCCCCTGCCCGCATTGCAGCCATCGCCGTCCGGCCCGCGTCTGGTTCGTGCAGATTTTCATGACGGTCATCAGTTTAACTATTTGGTTCAGGGCGCCGTTCCTCATTCTGGCATTCCACCCGCCTTACCGGCTGGCCTATGCACTGGGCATGATCCTGCTGACCTACTTTGCGACGGTCTTTGTGATTGATCTCGAACACCGTTTGATCCTGCATCCCACCAGCATCTTCGGCGCCCTCTTCGGCCTTGGGCTGGGACTCTGGATCAATGGACTCGTCACCACGCTGAAAGGCGGACTGGCCGGCCTGCTCATCATGCTGGTATTCTATTATCTCGGCGTTTTGTTTTCGCGTTACCGGGCCAAACGGATGCAGGCCGCCGGACAGGCTGCGGATAACGAGGAAGCGCTGGGATTCGGCGATGTGATCCTGGCGGGCGTGCTGGGCCTGATCCTCGGCTGGCCGTTCATCGGGTTCGGCCTGCTGCTGGGCATCCTGCTGGGAGGCATTGTGGGCATCCTGATGGTGCTGTACCTGATGATCGTGAAACGCTATAAAACAGAAGCATGGATGGTCTTTATGCCGTATGGCCCCTTTTTCATCACCAGCGCGTTCCTGATCCTTTTTCTACCCACCTGGATTGCTCCCATTACCCCCAGGTAAAACCCGTTTAGAGGCAGAACTGCAAACATGTTAAAGAAACTTTTTTCGAGATCAAGCAAAAGAACACCGGCGCAGGCCGCAGTGGAATTCGCACTGGTGCTGCCGATCCTATTGGTATTGGTCTACGGTCTGCTTGAGATGGGACGCTTATTGTTCATTTATTCCTCGGTCATATCCGCCAGCCGGAACGCGGCGCGCTACGGTTCCGCGGATGGCACAGGTTCCAACGGTAAGCTATACTATCAGGATTGTGCCGGGATCAACGCCGCGGCGAATAACCTCGCCTTTATCAATTCATTCTCCAACATTTCAATCACCTATGACGCCGGACTGGCCTATGGCACTATAACCCCACAACCCATTGGCTCCGGCGTCGCGCTCACCACACAATGCAGTGCCGTCTCCTCCTGGCCCATATTTCAAAGCGGCTACCGCATTATCGTGCAGGTTACCGCGCAATACTCGCCCATCATTGCCATTTCGAATTTAATTCCATCCTTTAAGCCGCTCACAATTACCTCCCAGTCTTCACGCACGCTATTGTTAAGCGTCCCGATCAATGCAACCGCCGGCACATCTTGGTCCCTGACAGAAACCCATGAAGTGGCCGTCGCCTCCTACACTGCAACCATAACACCCACCAGCACCAAAACACTTGTGCCTTCATCCACGCCGACCAATACCGCGACCCCCGCCGGAACATTCACGAAAACTCTAACGCCATCCACTACGCCTTCGCCCACGAACACCAACACCTCCACGCCCACCAGCACCAATACGCCGGCTTACACTCTCACCCCGGCCATTGCCTGTAGTGGCAAGGTCACACACGGCGCCCTGACCTACCCGGGCAATACCATGACCATGGCCATTACGAACAGCACGGGTATTTCGCTGGCGGTCCAGGGCATTACGGTGTATTGGAACAACGCCACCGGAGGCAGCGGCAATTCAGCGCTGGTGTTACAAAGCGTAACGCTCGGCGGCGTCAGCCTGTGGACCGGCAACAATAACGCTCCGACTTTTTCCGTGCCTTTCGGTTACGCCATCCTGCCCAACGGCGCATCTTCGATCGTGTTTACCTTCCCGCAAGCGTATGCCAACCGCAACGGCACAGAGCGGATCATTATCAACTTCCTGACCAACGGTTGTCAAAATTACCCGGTCGATTCGAGCAATTAAGCATGAAGAAAAACACTTTTTCCAATAGGAAACGGGAAGGTGGCCAGAGCCTGGTGGAACTGGCCATCAGCCTGACGGTCATCCTCCTGCTCCTTTCCGGCGCGGTCACTTTTGCCATGGCGTATTTCTCGTTCTTGTCCATCAACGATGCCGCACAAGAGGGGGCTTTATACGGATCACTGAAACCTCAGGATGTATCTGGGATCCAATACCGCGTGCAGGCAGCCTCCACCAGCCCGGTTGATCTCTCCCAACTGCCAGCCTCTCAAATCGTGGTTACTTATCCCAATGGCGTAGGAACGGATTGCCAGGACACAACCGGCGGAATAGCCAATTCGATCACGGTTACCGTCCATTACAATTACCAGGTCTTCATGCCCTTTATCGGCGCCGCGATCGGCTCGAATACCATACCGCTCAATGCAACGGCGACGGATGTCATCTTAACGCCAATGTGCCCCCCTTAAGTAGTTCGATGGTCGGGTAGTTCGATAGTCGGATAGTCGGGTAGTCGGGTGGTTGAATAGCCGATGCTCAAGGCACTGTTGGGGCTGCAAGAAAGAACGTCCCAAAGGTTTCCGTATATCGGATAGGTTTTCTAACTCAAACCTTCGGGACGGTTGGTGTATAATCCTGCTCCGATCAATTTATGATTCCTTCAAGGAGGTGAACCGAAACATTATTTGGGAAAGATAGCGCATGATCTTGGGAGTTTTAGAGGTCTTACAAGTCTTACAGGTCTTAGAGGTCTTACAGGTCTCAAAGGTCTAATGAGTTGACTTGTAAGACTGACCTGTCCGACTTTTTAGACTTGTCAGACTTGTTAGACTTATTAGCCTTCCCAAGATGACGAGGATGAGGGTTCTCCATCGCGAGATGGAGTTAATCCTGTCGTGGGTTGAGTAGCCGCAGAGCGGCATATCGAAACCCGGCAGGAAAAAATCGAAAGTTCAGCGGAAGCCCTCTGGATGTGCCATTATCCATTTCTCTTTCCCTCCAGTAGAAAACTTTGTGATCAAGGCCGCGCGGGCAACCAGGCGGATAATAACGCAAAGGATGGCAATCGAAACCGTTATTCGATCATCGAATATCGAATCTCGAGTATCGAATATCTCTACAAATCTGGAGGATCCCCATGTGTGGAATCGTTGGATACATCGGGCCGCGCGACGCGACGCCAATCATCCTGAATGGCCTGAAAAGGCTCGAATACCGCGGCTATGACTCGGCCGGCCTGGCGGTCTTGAACGACGGCCAGCTCGAACTCCGAAAAGACGCGGGCAAACTATCGCAGTTGGTCGAGCATGTGAATAAGTCACCCATCCAGGGCGCACCCGGCATCGGGCATACGCGCTGGGCTACGCACGGCGTGCCCTCCGCGCGCAACGCGCATCCGCATCTCGGCCAGAGCGGACGTGTGGTGGTGGTACATAACGGCATCGTCGAGAATTTCCTCGAATTGAAAGATGAACTGACGGCCGAAGGCATCGAATTTCAATCCGATACCGATACCGAAACCATCGTCCATTTGGTGGAACACTACATCGCTGCGGGTCTCGACCTGGTGGAAGCCGCACGCCGGACCTTCCAGCAGATCCAGGGGGCCAATGTGGTGGTACTGATGTCGGCGGATGAGCCGGATAAGATCGTCGCCGCGCGCATCGGCAACGCAGGCGGCGTGGTACTTGGCCTGGGCGAGGGTGAAAACTTTCTCGCCAGCGACATACCCGCCATCATGGAACATACCCAGCGCGTGATGTACCTTGAATCCCGGCAAATGGCCGTGGTACGGCGCGATCAAATCCAGGTGGAAACCATCGAAGGCGTACCGGTCAAGCCGCAGGTGCATATCGTTTCATGGGACCCGGTCACCGCGGAAAAAGGAAAATACCGGCACTTCATGCAAAAGGAAATCCACGAGCAGGCGCAGGCCTTGGCGGATACCATGGCAGGCAGGGTGGATTTTGCCAGGGGCCAGATCCGTTTGGACGATTTGAATCTGACCAGGGAATTTGCCAGCCGGATCAAAAAGATCACCATCACGGCCTGCGGCACCGCCGCGTATGCGGGGATGGTCGGCAAAACCCTCATCGAAAAGATCGCGCGCATCCCGGTCGAAGTGGTGATCGCCTCCGAGTTCCGTTACAGCGATCCGATCATCGGCCCGCAGGATGTCCTGCTGGCTATTTCGCAATCCGGCGAAACCGCCGACACGCTGGCCGCTATGGAGGAAGGCAAACGCAAAGGTGCGGCATTGTGGAGCATCGTCAACGCCATCGGCTCGCAGGCCATGCGGATTGCCGACGGGTTCATCTCGATGCAAACCGGACCCGAAATCGGCGTGGCCTCCACCAAGGCATTCACCGCCCCGCTCATTGACCAGTACATGCTTGCGCTCCATCTGGCCGACCTGCGCGGCGCCATTGACGAAAAGACCCGCCGGGCCTTGGTGGCCGACCTGCGCCTGGTGCCGGACCTCGTGAGCCGCACTCTCGAACGCGAAGCGGAGGTCGAGAAGATCGCGCAGCGGCTGAAGGATATCCACGATTGTCTCTTTCTCGGGCGCGGCATAAATATGCCGATCGCCTATGAAGGCGCCTTGAAGCTCAAGGAGATTTCCTACATCCATGCGGAAGGCTATCCTGCGGGAGAGATGAAACACGGTCCGATCGCATTGATTGACCCCTCCATGCCGGTCGTCTGCATCGTGCCCAAAGACCCGTGGCACGAGAAGATGATCAGCCAGATCCAGCAGGCCAAAGCCCGCGGCGGCACCGTGATCGCCATCGCCACCGATGGGGATGAACTGGTGCAGGGCATGGCCGACCACGTGCTGTGGGTCCCGGAAACGCCGTGGATGCTTTCACCAGCCATCACCGTGTTGCCCTTGCAGTTGCTGGCCTACCACATTGCATCCATCCGCGGATTGGATGTGGACCAGCCGAGGAACCTGGCAAAAAGCGTGACCGTGGAGTGAGAAAGACGGGACTCTTTACAAAAAACTTAAGTCGCTTAAATTGACAGGGTTTTGAAGTACAATGCTCAAAATCTTTCCATTTCAAGTATATTGCTATCAAATGTGCAAGTAGCGTTTTCGCATATTGAGCATATAATATATATAAACATACCAAGAAAGAGGTAAGAGACCATGAAAACAAACCGGACGGAGAAAGGCCAGGCGCTCATCCTGATTGCGTTTGGAATCATTGCCCTGCTCGCCATAACGGGTCTGGCAGTGGATGCCAGCGCCACGTATTCCAACCGCCAGGACGCCCAAAACGCGGCAGACTCGGCGGCTCTGGCCGGCGGGTTGGACCTGGCGAATAGCAAAGCCAGTGTTATAACAGACGCGCAAACTACCGCTAATTCCAACGGCTTTATTAATAACACAAACGGCACCACGATCGCCATCAATAATCCACCCCAAGCCAGCGCGGCTTGCAATGGACAATTACCTGCTTTTCCTAATCCTACCAGCCAATACGTGCAGGTGGTCATTAATACTACCGTAAAAACCACGTTTGGCTCCCTCGTCGGCGTGAAGCAAACCCATAACTGCGTGGATGCCATTGCACGCGGACAATCCGGTTCGAGCGGCTCGATGTTCGGCGGCGCGGGTATCGTAGCCACCGATAACGACAGCGGATGCAACCAAACCATGCTTTTCAACGGCGGTGCCGACGTGATCGTCAATAATGCCGGCATCTTGGATAACTGCGGAGGCAGTCAGGCGCTCCTGATGAACAGTGGTGTAACACTTGACATGGACAGCAACGCCCTAGTCGTTGGTGGGAAACTCATAAATGGAAGCCCGACCATTATACCGGGGATTACAACCAATGTTGTAGGATATACCATGCCTTCGGCCGCCTGGTCATTAATCCCGGCTATTCCGTCATCTCCCACTTGCAGTGGTTCCGGTAATGTGACCGGAACGTACAGCGGAACGTTCAGCAGCGGCACCTTGAACATGAACAGCGGTGCGGCCACATTGACGCCGGGCAATTTCAGCGGTTTGAATGTCAATGGTGGAACTTTGACGTTCAGTCCCGGAACGTACTGCATTAGCGGCAGTATCAACATGAATGGCGGCTCCTTGACCGGGGGCGGACAAGTTAATATGGTCATGGCCAACGGCCTCACATTGAATAGCAGTATCTCTGCCTCCTTCAACGACCTCGAAATCTATACCGCCAATGGGAACTGGATTCTCAACGGCGGCGCATCCTTGACGGCTACCACGCTGCGCTTCTACTCAAGCGGCTCCAGCACATTCGTCGTCAACGCGGGTGCCACTTTGACATCCAGCAATTCTTTCTTCTACTTGACCAGCGGTAACGTGGTTTGGAACGGCAGCTCAAATATCAGCCTGCAGGCTCCGCCCACCGGCGATCCTTATGCCGGATTGGTGCTCTATATGCCATGGACCAACACATCCAGTTTCATCCTCAATGGTGGGTCGAATGTAGCTGTCACGGGAACCATCCTTGCGCCGCACTCCAACATAACTGCCAATGGCAACAGCAGTTTTAAGGCCCTCAACAGTCAAATCGTTGGATATACCTTCATTTTCAACGGTGGCGGAACATTTAATGTTACATTCAACGCCGCTCAGAACTACGGCACCCCAACGACTGCCCTGGTTGAACTGATAAAATAAATTCAAGGCGATTCACGTTTTTGAACTCGCAGTAACCTGAAAGAAAACGGCTTTCCTGACTTTGGAAAGCCGTTTTCATTTTCTCATTGAACCACAGGGTGGTTCTATCTTCGGCGATTCGTATGCGTAACTTCTGCGTCTCGTGACGCAGAAGCAGCCGAAGACGGCTTGATGCCGTCTCGGCTAGAAGCAGACGACGGCGGCTTGCTTCCTGGTCGGGAGATCGCCGACCTACGGAAGTGCTTCGCGAACGCCGCCTCGTCTAGTTAAGGCGTGGCAGTCGGCGTGGCCGGAACCGCAAAGGTTTTAAGTGTGGAAAGATCATAGCCGGGCTCGATCTGCACATACTGCATTTCGATCCAGCACGGATCGTTATAACGCGGATTCATAACCACCCACCAGCCATCCACGATCCCACGGCCAAGCAGTTGAACGCGCGTCCCGGCCTGAATACTGCTGATGAGTTCGTATTTCAGCGTTCTGCCCGTCGGGCCTGACCAGCAATACGCGGTTGTCGTCACCAAAGGGTTCTGCGGAGTGGGGGTAAGGGTGATGGTCGGCGTGACGAGGGTGTTCGTGACAGGAACAGGTGTCAACGATGCGGTGGGCGCGGCCTGGGTCCCCGTTGGAATTCCGGTCAACGAAGGTGCAATGGAAACCTGAGGGGTATCCGCAGGCAGGTTCTGCGCGGCGGTTGGGGCCTGTTTTGGCGCCGCGGCGTTACAAGCCAGCATGGCAAGGGTCAACGCCAAGCCTGAAAACAAAATAAAGATTTTCCGTTTTGACATACTATCTCTCCTGTAAGCGGGTTGGGTTCCAATTATACAGGCAACAAACAGAAAATTTCGTAAACGAGGATAGGGGGAGTATCCAAACCGGGTAGATCAAATGTCATTGCAAGCCCCAAGGCTCATAAAACTATAAGTTCCCTCACCCGCCAACGAAACGCTGTCGTTGCGAGGGTGTTTTTCCCGAAGCAATCTCCAGAAGGGCCGAAAAATCAACAAAACGGGCTTCTCCAAGTTTCGAGGAGATTGCTTCGTTGGGAAGTGCGCCCGCCTCGCAACGACATAATGATATTTCATTTTGGCGTTTTGGTCGGCTTGGGTGTGGGCGGTGGGTCGAAGGTCCGCAACCCCTGAAAATTATAGCCGGGATCTATTTGAAGGTCCTGCTGAGGCATCCAGCAGGGGTCATGATAGACCGGCCCCTCAATGACCCACCAGCCCGGAACACTGCCCTGCCCCAAGAGGATCACGCGTGTCCCGGCCTTTACCGAACTGGAGACTTCGAAGCCATGGCCTGGCCCGCGCCAGCAAAGGGTAGTGACAGTGACCAGCGGATTCTGCGCGGTGGGAAGCGGCGAGGCTGTGCCGGTGGAGGTAATGACCGGTGTAAACGTAGGCGTATCGGAAGGCTGGGGAGTCTGCAAAGTGGCCGCTTCCGTTTGCATGAAAAAGGCGGTGGAGGCCAGCAAGGTGCGCTGGGCATCGGGCACTTTGGCCTGAGGCAGAACCCCGCAAGCCAGCAAAGCCGCGCATAAAATGAGGCTCGCCGATGCTAAACGTTTGAACCGTCCATCCATAGCTTCTCTCCAATCTCGTCCAAACGGAATGGATGAAAGGATTATATCCCAGGCGGATGGATGGTTTGAGGAAGAGGAAGGTATTCGGGAATGGTAATGGGTAACTGGTAATTGAGGATGGCTTTGTATGCTCTTACCAAAATTGCTTGACGGATCGGAGGTTTTGGAACGCGCCTCCCACACCTGGGTTAAATTCCGCCGATTTTCTTTGGGCTATTCGCAGCATTCGTACATTCGCATAATTCGCGTTAAGCGCTTACAAGTGAACTTCTTGCTTTTTGTGCAAGAATCTTCATCACAGAGAGTCAGAAAGGTTTACAAGGTTTTCCTTTGTGTCCCTTCGCGAAGCACGCAAAGCGTTGGTGTACTTCCAAGCAAGCACCCCTTTAGGGCCAGATTTCGCTCCTCCATAACCATGATCCATTACCATTTACCATTCCCTATTTCCCATTCACTTTGCGTTCTCTGTGTGGTTCCCCCCTACACCTAATCATCCATGACCCGATGATCCATTAACCATTAACCATTTACCATTCGCTATTTCCCATTCCCCATTTCCCCTCCCTCCAACTCAGATAATTTTCCTCTTTCAACTTCGCCTCCTCCAAAATAAGCATCCAAAACGAAAAACGAATACCGATTATCTACGGTTTATTCGCAGCATTCGTACATTCGCATAATTCGCGTTAAGGGTTTCCCGACTTTTGTAAAGCCATCAATGGCTATACAAAAGGGAATGTTGATTCGGACAAATTGATATAGAATCATGAAGCGAGAAAATCAACCAGGACAATCCACTATGAAATCCATTTATATTGCTGGACCTTTGTTCAATAGCGCAGAACGGGCGTATTTGGAGCGCATCGCCGAGGTGCTGGAAAAGGCAGGGCACAAAACCTTCCTGCCGCACCGGGATGTGGGCGTCATCCAGGAATTAACCACGGACGAACGCGCACGAATTTTCCACGGCGACTTGCGCGCCCTCGATCAACAGGATATTTGTGTGGCCCTGCTGACCGGTCCGGATCACGACTCCGGCACTTGCGCGGAACTGGGTTACTGTTACGCCAAAGGCAAACCCTGCTATGGAGTTACCGACGATATCCGCTGGCTCAATAATTTCATCTGGGGTGTGTGCGCTGAGGGCAGGAATATCGTGAAGTATCCCGAAGACCTTCCGGGCCTCATCGAGTAGGGAAGAGTCTCCCGACCAAATCTTCGCAACGCTTTCTGATCCACAAAATTTCCTTCACCATACCTTTATGGTCTTACCAAAGTCGCTTGACAAATCGGAGGTTTAGGAACGCGCATGCCACACATGGGTAATTCCACCAATTTTCTACGGTTTATTCGCGGCATTCGCAAATTCGCATAATTCGCGTTAAGGGTTTCCCGACTTTTGTAAAGCCATGACATGCCTTCCACATACCTTCACCAGGCTGTGATAACATATAAGCGCTCACACCATACCCATAAAAAGAGCCTGTACCCATGGAAATAACCGCCAACGTTCACCTCATCCCCAACGTCATAGCCAACCCATACCTGATCCTCGACCCGGATGGCCTGACACTGATAGACGCCGGATTGCCGGGCAACCACAAGAAAATCCTTAACTACATCTCCGGTCTCGGTCATTCCCCCTCCGAGCTGAAGCGGATCATCATCACTCATGCCGATATGGATCACATCGGCAGTTTGTCCGCGCTGAAAAAAGCGAGCGGAGCGCAAATTTATACCGGCAAGATCGAAGCGGAGGCCATGGCGCAGGGACGATCTTCCCGCCAGATCCGATCCGGCATGGTTTTGCGAAAAGCGCTGATGAGCATCATGCTTCATTTCATGCCGCCGATTGCCGTTCAAGCCGATGTGATCCTGAGCGAGGGACAAATCCTGCCCGTTCTGGGCGGCCTGCGTGTGGTGGAAACGCCCGGCCACACGCCCGGTCACATTTCCCTTTTCTCACCCTCCACAGGCATTTTATTCACGGGCGATTCGATCGTCACGCGCGAGGGAGAATTGGTGCGTTCCGTCAAGGCGAATACATGGGATGAAGCCAAAGCAGATGAGTCCGCCCGCAAGCAGGCGGCGCTGGGCGCGCAGATCGTCTGTCCCGGTCACGGCGCGGTCGTCAAGGAGGCCGCCGGCAAATTCCCGAGGTTCTAAAATTTGTAACGAGATTGTCAGCATTCTTTGGGTTTTTTGGTACAATAATATACGTACATAAATAGTCAGTGGTCATTTTGTTCATCATATGGTCGTTTCATGAATGGAGGCTCAAGATGTCGCTCAAAAAGACGGTCAATCTGTTCGTTTTGCTGGCAATCCTGCTGGCATCCTTTGCGGTCACCGGAACCGCACTGGCTTGGTCAGGCTGCGGCCCAACCTATGTGGTGCAATGGGGAGATACCATATCGTCGGTCGCCTATAAGTGTGGCACCACCGTGGATGCGATCCGGCAGGCAAACCCCAGCATAAGATACTGGTTATACGCCGGTCAGACCATCGTCATCCCCGGATATAACCAAGGATATAACCCAGGATATAACCAAGGGTATAACCCAGGATATAACCAAGGATATAACCAAGGAAATAACGCAAACTACAACGCATCCTATGCGCCGCAACCCAGAACGGCCGGTGGCAGGACGTACATTGTCCAATGGGGCGACACTTTGCGAAAAATCGCTGACCGAACGGGCGTGAGCGTTTACGATCTCCAGGCTGCCAACCCGCAAATCTGGAATCCGAACTGGATCTTCTATGGACAGGTGATCAACCTGCCCACCCCGGCCCAGTATTACACCGTTCAGCGGGGTGATACGCTCCAGATCATTGCCTGGCGGTACGGAACAAGCGTATATAGCCTGGAATCGCTTAATCCGAATCTCTGGAATCCCAGCTTGATCTATGCTGGGCAGGTCATTCGGGTCTGGTAGATAATACCCCGACTGATTTCATAGCCTCCTGAAGGTTTGCTTGGAATCCAGCCTGTATCCCAGAAGCTGGCTGGATATTTTGCGCAAATACGAAAAAAACGGTACCGGTAATTTCCGGCACCGTTTTTTGATTCATGCTGGATGTCAGCGCGTCTCGGTCACCTTGTGAAGTGTGCGCGGCTTTTCGGCATCAAAGCCTTTGACCAGGGTCAGATAATACGAGAAAAGTTGAGCCGGTACGATATTCACCAGAGGCGTCAGGGATTCAGGAATTTCGCTCGAAACAGGGATGGGGGTCTGCGCCAATGCCAGCGGCCGCTCCTGGTTCGAAATTACAACCAATTCCGCTGAAAGGTCTTGTTTCAAATGTTCCAGCATGGCGGTCAATGAATCGGCCACCTTGCCGGCCGACACAACCGCCATGACGGGAAAGCCCGTGGCTACGATGGCAATCGGCCCATGCTGGAAATCCGCAGACGAATAGGGTTCCGCTTCCACATAGGTCAATTCCTTGAGCTTCAAGGCCCACTCGAAGGCAGTCGAATAGTTATAGCCGCGCCCCAGGACCACGCATTGCTGCATATAACGATAGCGTTGAGCCGCCTGACGGATCATCCCATCGGCCTTCAATGCTTCACTGATCCAACCCGGAACCTTCTCCAGGGAATCCCAGGCCGAGGCATCCCCCTTAAGCGCGGCGGAGATCATCGCAATCGCCATCAGGTCGGCGGTATAGGTCTTGGTGGCGGCGACGGCGAGTTCAGGCCCGGCTTGAACGTCAAGGACAAAGTCCGCCTCCGAGGCAAGAGGGGAATCCGCTTCGTTCGTGATCGCCAGCGTTGGACGTCCCTGGCGCTTGCCCTCCTGCAAGACGCTGACGATATCAGGCGACTGCCCCGATTGAGAGATCGCAATTACAAAAGCACCTTTGAGATCCGGCGGCTGTCCGTAATACGTAAACAAGGAAGGCGTTGCCAGCGCCAGCGGCAGGCGGTTGGCCGCGCCGAAAAGATAATTGGCATAGCGGCCGGCATTATCCGAAGTGCCGCGGGCGGCCAGAAAAACATAGGAAATGTCGCGTGCTTGAAGGGCGCGTGCAATTTCACCCACGGCTTTCCGCCGGGATACCAACAGGTTCGCCAGCCGTTCAGGCTGCTCCAGGATTTCAGAATGCAAAGACATGCTTCCTCACAACTCCACATGATACCCCATCGGATACAAACCGGGGATGGAAACATACCCAAATTTTAATGTTTTCTCAAAGTCGGAAATGAGTCCGCGAATTGATTTTGAATTAGCGAAAATTCGCGAAAATTCGTGGATAAAACCGGTGTTCGTTTGGAACTTGAGAAAACCATGACCCAAATTTGCTTTAAGCAAGGCGAAAGACGCAATAAAGCGGTTCAGCAGGCGGCTGACCCATTTTGGCAAGTTGGCGGGCTGATGTGCCCATTCGTTCCCCCAGCAAGGCTTCGTCCATTTGGCACAATTCGGGATGGTCCTTGATGATCGCCGAATATGGACAATGAGCAAAGAGAATGCGCGGCCCTTGGGAACCGGCCTCCCAGCGCGCCTGATAAAAGTGTTTATTCAACTGATCAACGACGATTTCCAGCCGTTTCGCCATGGGCAGGTTGAGATCATCATCCCCAAATTGAAGAGCCAATTTTCCGGCGATAGCCTTGATCGCCCCTGCCCTCCTGACAGGAGAAAGCTTTTTCAGCAGTTCATCCAAAACCACATTCGACAAAAGCGGGAAGTTATCCCCTAGGGATTTTTCCGACAGCCCAAATAGATTCACCGGACGCCCGCGCCTGCTGCTGCGCTTCTCGGCGATCAACGCAATCCTGCCATCCTCCAGCATGATGGACAAATGATGCCGCACATCTGCGGCAGACATATTCAAGCCGTGACCGATTTGAGCGGCCGAGGCTGGATGCTGCTTCTTCAAATAATTTAAAATGCGCTGGCGGGAGGTTATGGCAGGCATTCCATGATTATACTCTTTAACTAATTATGCAAATATATATTTGCATAATTGCGTTGACTCCCAGGGTTGAAGTGCTATAATCAGCGGGTTTGCGACGGAAACAGAACCGCATTTACCGTGGTTGAATTTTTTGCCACAGATTTTCACGGATTCTGAGTTCCAATCTGTGGTAATCCGTGACATCGTACTCGAAGAGTAAATCTGTGGTCGGTTTTTAATATGAGCACATCACGATGTGCCCCTACGAGAATAAAATGACCCTGACTTGGGAAACCTCGTACGCCATCGCTTTGGAGTTGAAACGTTTGCATCCGGATGCGAATATCGCAGAGGTAACTCTGGGACAAATTTATGATTGGACCTTGCAGATTCAGGAATTCGAGGATGATCCCGCACTTTGCAACGATGACATCCTTTCGTCAATTCACCAGGAATGGTTTGAGGAGTTAATGAATGACCGATAACAAGGAACTAAACGCTCCGGGGTACGAAATTCCGGATGATCTCCAGAACGCAGTCAGCATCACGACGCTGGATCGTCTGTATAACTGGGGCCGCCGCTGGTCGGTGTGGCCGATGATGTTCGGCCTGGCCTGCTGTGCCATCGAGATGATCGCGGCACAGGCCTCGCGGTACGACCTGGCCCGCTTCGGCATGGAAGTAATGCGCCCCAGCCCACGACAATCGGACCTGATGATCGTCGCAGGGACCGTCACGAAAAAGATGATACCGGCCATCGTGCGTCTTTATAACCAGATGCCGGAACCGAAGTACGTGGTGGCGATGGGCGCCTGCGCCTCGGGCGGCGGGCCATTCAAGGAAGGCTACAACGTGGTGGCGGGAGTGGACAAATTCGTTCCCGTGGATGTGTATATCCCCGGATGCCCTCCCACCCCCCAGGCCTTGACCGCCGGTTTAATTAAATTACAGGAAAAGATAGACAAGCAATCGCTTCGCAAAGTACGCTGGTATCAAAAGGGTTCGGATAGCGCTTTGATCCCGATCCCGGTGCTTGGACCCGATCTGATGGACCCGCGCCGCTATGCCGAGATCAAGCAACTGGCTGCGCAGAAATCCGCTCCGACCGCGCCGGAGGCGAAGGAATAAACATGGCGGCCCTCGTTCATACTGAAACCCTTAACCTTAATGAGCGGTTTCCCGGCGCCGTTACCGCCGATACCCGCCCCGGCTATACCGGCTGGATCGTGAATAAAGAGAATTTAGTCGAAGTAGCCATCGCTTTGCGTGATGAATTCGGCTTTGACTTGCTTTCGTACGTGTGCGGTGTGGACTATTTCCCCGACAAGATGGAAGTGATCTACGAAGCGTTCAAAACCACAGGCGGACCAGGCATTCGATTTAAAGTACAGGTGCCTCGCATTGATCCAATTGAAGTGCCAAGCGTGACTTCGGTTTGGCCGGGCGCAGATTTTCAGGAACGCGAGATTTGGGATCTGTACGGAATCAAATTTATTAACCATCCCGACCTGCGCCGTATCCTGATGTGGGAAGGCTTCGAAGGCCACCCGCTGCGCAAAGACTGGCATGAACCTTTCTACGAGGAAGATAATAAACCGCTCAAGAGCCGCTGGCCGCAAGGCAAATACGTCAGCTCCGAAGAAAAGAATGCCTATAAAGATAATTTACAATTCCCGCAAGACTTCGATCCCGAAAAGGCAGTCTTCGATGGCGAGGCGGCGTTATACGGCGCACTGGCAAAGTACCAGACCATGGACGCAGGCATCAAGACCGACCATGTGCTGGTGAACATGGGCCCGCAGCACCCCTCCACACACGGCGTTTTCCGCGCCGCCGTGATACTGGACGGCGAGACCATCCTCAGCTTGAAACCGGTGATGGGCTATTTACATCGCAACCATGAAAAGATCGGCGAACGCAACACCTATCTGCAAAACATGCCTTATACCGACCGCCTCGACTACTTAAACTCGATGAGCAACAACTGGGGTTATTCGCTGACCGTCGAAAAGCTGATGAATATCCAGGTGCCGGAACGCGCTGAATACCTGCGCCTGATCATGGCGGAACTCAGCCGTATTCAGAACCACTTCATCCTGATCGGTATGTTACTCAACGACCTCGGCGCATTCTTCACCCCGGCGCTGTATGCGTTCGAAGAGCGCGAATTGATCCTGGACATCTTCGAAGCGGCTTCGGGCACGCGCATGATGTGCAATTATCACCGCTTCGGAGGCGTATCACGCGACCTGCCGGAAGGCGTGCTCGAAAAGATCAAAGGCCTGGTAGAAGAACGCCTGCCGCGCAAGGCAGATGAGTTCGACCGCTTCCTCACCGAAAACGAAGTGCTGCTCTCACGCCTGAGAGGCGTCAAAGTGATCAACGCCGAGGATGCCGTCAAGTATTCGATCACCGGCCCGGTATTGCGGGCGGCCGGGGTCCCTTACGATATCCGGCGCGCCCAGCCTTATGGGATCTATGACCGCTTCGATTTCGAAGTGGCACTGCGCCACAATGGCGATCTGTACGACAACTATCTGATCCGCCTCGATGAGATCCGCCAGTCCATTCGGATCCTTCAGCAAGCCGTCAAGCAAATCCCGGAGGGACCGATCAATTCCCAAAAACCGCAGTACCAGGTGCGCGTCCCGGCCGGCGAGGCCTATGGACGGGTCGAAGCACCGAAAGGCGAACTCGGCTATTATATTGTTTCAACGGGCAAGCCCAATCCGTGGCGCTACCATGTGCGCGCCCCATCCTTCATCAACATTACCGCACTTGAGAAGATGTGCGTGGGCACCAAGATCGCGGACTTCGTTGTGATCCTGGGTGTGATTGACATCGTACTTGGCGAAGTTGATAGATAAAAAGTGTCACGTGTTTAGGTGTCAAGTGTCAGGCAAAATCAACTGACACGCGGCACTTGACACTTGATAGATGACACAGGAGAACAACCTTATGTATGGAAAAGGAATCATCAAAGGCCTCGGGGTAACCCTTAAGCGGTTTGTGGATACCTATCTCGATGATATTGCCTGGTGGGGCCGCCGCTACTATACCCCGGAAGGCATCGCCCATCGCTCCAGCAAGGATACGCGCGGTGTGTTTACGGTGCAGTACCCGGAAGAGAAACTACCGTTACCGGAGGAGTTCCGCTATGTCCCGTTCCTCGTTTACGATGAAAAGGCGGATGGCAAAAAGGAAATCCGCTGCACCTCCTGCGGCATTTGCGCCAAGGTTTGCCCGCCGCAATGCATTTGGATCATTCGCACCAACGACCCGCATACGGGCCGTCCCGTGCCGGAGCCGGCCGAGTTCTACATTGATGCCGATATCTGCATGAACTGCGGCTTCTGCGCCGAGTATTGTCCGTTCGACGCGATCATCATGGATCATGACTATGAGATCGCCTCCTATGAACGCAATGTGTTCAACATGGAGAAATTGCTCAAACCGGCTTCGTACTACAAGAGCATCCGGCCTGTGAACTATGCGCTCAACGAAGAAGGACGCAAGGTTAAGGAAGCTGCACGGGCCGCAAGGGCTGAAGCCGCGCATTGATTGGAAAAATAATGACAAATAAACTTACAAAAGAATCCATTCTCGCCGCGCTCAGCAAAGTGCAGGAACCGGAACTCCACCAGGACCTCGTCACGCTGAACATGGTGCGCAACCTCGAGATCTCCGATGACAAGGTTTCATTCACGGTCATGCTGACCACGCCTGCCTGTCCCCTGCGCACACAGATCGAAAGAGAAGCGAAACAGGCTGTCCTGGCGCTGGGCGCCAAAACGGTGCAAGTCAAGCTGGACTCGGACGTCCCCAACGACGGCCGCATGCGCGGGCTGGTCAATATGCCGATCCGCAATGCGATCGCGGTGGGTTCGGGCAAAGGCGGAGTAGGCAAGTCCACGGTGGCGGTAAATATTGCCGTGGCGCTGGCGCAAAGCGGGGCGCGCGTCGGTCTGATGGATGCCGATATTTACGGTCCGAACATACCGACCATGATGGGCGTGGATAAGCTTCCGCCGCCAAATGGCAACAAACTTGTCCCCGCAGTTGCTTATGATGTGAAGATGATATCCATGGGATTGCTGGTTAAGCCCGGGCAGCCCTTGATCTGGCGCGGCCCGATGCTCAACTCTGCCATCCGTCAATTTCTGGCTGATGTGGAATGGGGCGAACTCGATTATCTGATCGTTGACCTCCCACCCGGCACCGGCGACGCGGCGTTATCACTGGCGCAGGCCTTACCGTTAAGCGGCGCGATCATCGTGACTCTTCCGCAACTGGTCTCGATCGAAGATGCCAGCCGCGGACTGCAAATGTTCCGCACGCTGGAAGTCCCCATCCTGGGCGTGATCGAGAACATGTCCTACCTTGACCTGCCCGACGGCACGCGCATGGACATCTTCGGGTCCGGCGGCGGTGAGCAATTGGCGCAAGCCACCCAGACACCCTTCCTGGGCAAAGTGCCCATTGACCAGAACGTCCGCATCGGAGGCGACAGCGGCAAACCGATTGTTGTATCCTATCCTGATTCGCCGGTTGCAATAGCCTTGCGCGGAATCACCGAAAGCCTGGCCGCCAGGATCAGCGTTGCGGCACTGGGCGGGAAGAACGAACTGCCGATCAATATTGTGGGATAGGGAATGGTAAAAAGTAAGTAACTGCTCAGCTTGGCATTGAGACGAAAGGAGGCAAGTAAGGGGTACCGGCAAAAGCCAGACGTAAAGCATCCAGAACCTGTTGTCCATTTTTGCGAGCAGTGGAGAGATAGCCACGAATC
>Ga0182027_10004038_pt1 | contig 22975 bp, 24 predicted proteins | sample 712E1DmetaG_FD_121300 | JGI IMG/M metagenome (GOLD analysis project Ga0182027, IMG submission 121300) | Permafrost microbial communities from Stordalen Mire, Sweden - 712E1D metaG (Illumina Assembly) | ecosystem: Environmental > Terrestrial > Soil > Wetlands > Permafrost | place: Sweden... | reverse complement strand
CTCATCAATACAAGCAATAAGTTTAAAAATATATACAAGAATCCCACTATAGAGATATGGATGCATACTGATTGAATGGATTAAATATAATAAATTGTTATAATGAATTAAATATAATAGATATAATTAATTTTTATAATTAATTTGGCATAGATAAATTATAGTTGTTGAATGCATGATAGTTATCAATTATTACGGCTGAAAGCACATGAAAAAAATAAATGCAAGGCAAAAATGAACGTCTGGTATAATATACTGTTATATGCTGTGTGGTTCATATCCACATACTATGTGGTAGTGTTAGCTCTCATCATGTTCTTTGGCAAGGATTCATTGTATGAGCATAAGAAATTCAAGAGCAGAGACAATAAATATGTGAGCATCATTGTGCCTGCATTCAACGAAGAGAAGAAGATCAAGCATACTATACTATCACTCAAGAAGATCAGCTATGAAAAGCTGGAATTCATAATAGTAAATGACGGAAGTTCTGACGGCACTCCAAGGATCATCAAAGAAAGCATCGCAGGTGACAAGAGGTTCAGGTTCATTGACAATCCAAAGAATATGGGCAAGGCAGCAAGCCTTAATGAAGGGATATATGTCGCAAAAGGAGAATTCATCGCCACGATGGATGCTGATTCTGTTGTTGAGCGAAAGATATTCCAGAAAGTATTGCCATATTTTTCTGATGAGAATACTGCTGCTGTGACAGTCTCAGTTCTTGTAAAAAAGCCTAAAGGCCTTCTTCAGAAGATGTTTGAGATAGAGTATATCATAGGACTATCATTATTCCTCAAAGTCTTCTCGATGATAAATTCTGTATTTGTAACACCAGGACCATTCTCCATATACAGGAAAAGCGTCCTTGCAGAGCTTAAGGGATTTGACGAGGATAGCATTACAGAAGACACTGAGATAGCTTATAGGATCCAGAAAAATCATTATAAGATCGCAAATTGCCTAGAGGCCAAAGTATATACGATAATACCCCCGACATTCAAAAAGCTCTGCATCCAAAGGAAGAGATGGTATAGCGGCGCCATATTCACATTAAGAAAGCATAAGGATATGCTCTTGAACAGCAAGTATGGCATGTTCGGATTCTTCGTATTCTTCAATTATATGCTGATATTTTTCGGGCTCGCATTATTCCTGTCTTCGATATATCTTAGCTTCTCAAGGCTGGCTACCGAACTATGGCATTACCAGTATACGAACTTCAATATACTTCAAAGGATATTTGATTTGAAATTCGATCTGCTCACGACGAGCAGGGCGTCTGTGCTAGGGATATTATCATTGCTGTTCACTCTAACGATATTATTCATAGGCCTAAGGATGACCAGGTCTAAGATGATGAAAATGAAGATAGGCATAATCGAGTACCCGCTGCTGTTCTTTTTCTATCAGATATTCTGGCTCATATCTGCAGTTGCTATCATAAGAGGTAAACAGATAAAATGGAGATGAAAAAAAGCATATTCATAATCGCGTTCCTCATCACTATATCATTGCTGTGCATACTGCTGATCGCAGGGAATGTATTGAACGATGACAGGAAAACTTATGTAGAAGACCAGATGCAGGCGATCTCTGACATCAATGATGTGCAGACATACAGCCTGATGAATGACATCTATGGCAACAAGATGGCCTGCCTTGCGTTCAAGCAAAAGCTCAAGGACTGGGACAAGTCATTATGGGATCTTGGGATGAAGCTTGAGCAGTATAGGGTCGCGACAGAGGAATTCTCCAAAGACCCGTTCTATATCCAACAGAAGACAAAATTCAATGAGAATGAATTGCTATACATGCTTTTTTTGACAAAGATCAACAAGGAATGCAATCTGGATCAGGACGTCGTGACATTCTTCTATAAGAAATCAGAGGTGTGCAGCAAGTGCGATGACCAGTCCTTTGTGCTAACAGACATAAAAAAGGACTTGGAAGAGAATGTATCCATATTTTCCTTTGACACAGACCTGAACATCACAAATGTGCAGCTGCTTGTCGAATATTATGATGTGTCAGAATTCCCATGCGTCATAATCAATGAGAAGAAATTCTGCGGAATAGAAGACAAGAACTTTATCCTAAAGGAGATATGCGAGACAAATAATAATTCTCTTAATTGCAAAAATTAGCAAAATTTAGCATTAGGCACTATCCTTTTATTTTTTTTTCCCTAGCATATCTCCCAATGTCATCGGGCCTGATTGGCTCTTGCTTGCAGCATTCACATCTCTTTTGGGATCTGCCTTGATTGATGATTCATCTTTTATCTCTTCAACTATCTTTATATGCAATTCCCTTTCCAATTTTCTTGCAAGATCGATATTCGGCTTGTAATGCTCTGACTCTATCTGATGCAACAATGATTCCCTTACATTCAATTTTTTCGCCATCTCCTCCTGCTTTAGCCTGAGCCTCTCTCTAGCATTCTTCACTATCGATCCATATCCTGTTATGAATAGGTATTCTGGCTCTGTCATCTCAAATTTTTTCTTGTCTTCATACACGATCTTGACATTTGTATTGGCATTGGCTTTTATCTGGCCATATCTTGCACAATCCTCGCAGACTTTCATGGCAGTGCCCTCTATCTCAGCATCAAACTTGGCTGTCTTAATCCCGCAAAGTTCGCAATTCATTTTACACCCCGCTTGTGCCTGAAGAAAAGCACTCGCATTATCTGCTCTCCTGAAGAAAATTCTTCTTCCTTAAAAAATTCCATATACTCATCAGAGGCCTTAAGCAGCAATTCTTTTGACAAGCATAGCACGACCGCAATGCCTGACCTATTCAATATATACTCTGCCTGATAGAATAATTCCTTGTATTGTTTTTCCTGAAATCTCTTATCCTTATGTTTTGAGCTTCCTGGGATGAATGTGATTATCTTGTCGACACTGCCCTTCTCGAATTTCAGGTCCAGCCAGTCGGTGTCTATCCTGCGGAATCCTATGAATTTCTCTACGCCTGCCATCTTTGCATTCTTTTTTGCTGCAGTGATGTTCCTAAGCAATGCATCTGCAGCAGTTATTGAGATATTGCTGCCTGCAGGCTTTTTGCCTGATTTGTCCATGTCTTTGAAAAATTTCTCTAATGATGCATCATCAAATATCTTCAGCTTCTTGAAAGGGAAATCCTTATTATAATGCTTAGGAGAGGTATTGCTTGCATATAGTGCTGCCTCTATCTCGATAGTGCCAGAGTTGCAGAATGTATCGACCATCACATCCTTAGGCTCATATCCTGCAAGCTTGAGCAGCCCGAATGCAGTGGTGCCTTTGAGCGATAATGGGCTGTTGAATATCCTATAATCACGCTTGGCTATGTCTCCAGACAAATCGATCCCAAGATACAGCATGCCATCAATCATATGCCCGAATAATATCACATCAGGATTTTTCAAGTCGACATCCAAAGATATGCCGATGCCCTCGCAGTATTCTATGAAATCAGAGCCTAGCTGTTTTTCCAATTCTGTGATTTCTATTATTTCATCGCTATTGTTCTTGCATCTTGCCCTGAACTTGCTATTGGTCTTTATCAGGCCTGCCAACTTGACAGCAGAGAATAGATCCTTTGCCTTATCTGCATCTGCTGATGCTATCTTCCCTATATAGAGCAGTACCCTGGCTGAGGCCTGTGACATATAGCATAATTTGCATAATTGCTCGACTGTTTTTACAGAGAATATGACAACAGATTTTGCTATCTCAGAATCTTTCAATTGCATATCAAGTATTTCTTCGATATTATCTTTTGCAACAATCTCCAGCCCATTGCTGGCTATGACCAATCCTTTAATCATTTGTACTCCTGATATTTATAATAATATTTATAATAATATATACGCTGATATAAAAATAATTTACCCCCTAATTGTGATATTGTGAACATATGATTTCAGATGACCAGTCTTTTTGCGAGATGCATAAATTTTTTTGATGCAACGCTGCTCGGATATGAATGCAACACAGGATGCTTAAGCTCAAATGATTTCCTTATGTGAATATCATCAGGCAGCTTTTCCAAGACTGGCGCATCATATATACTATCTACACTTTCTTGGGTGCTCTTGTTCAATATTATCCCAAGATTAGTGATCCTGTGGTTTCTTAATAAATCTATTGCATCAATCACGATCTTGGAGCTGTATTCTGGGCTATGAACAATTATTGCCTCGTTGCTATTCTTCAGCACTTCTGTCAGATCTAAGATGTCTTGCGGCGTATCCATTATTACAAAATCATAATCAGCAGCCAGGTCCTGCAGATGATATGAGAGCTTGGAATAATCATTCAATGCCAACGATGGAATTATCTTGAGGCCAGAGGCATGCCTGTAGATGGAATCGAACACATGGTTGTTGCCATTAAATACATCCTCTAATGTTATAGGCAATGCATCGATGTCCAGATGCTCTATCAGATTAGGCTTTGAAAAATCTGCATCAAACACCAAGACTTTTTGCTTTATCTTATGTAGCGCAAGGCCTAGATTCAATGCTACGGTCGTCTTGCCTATACCTTTTCCACTAGAAATAATCGATATATACCTTGCCATACAGCACCTTATGATAGACTATCGCTTCTTCTTATCAGTTCTTCTTATCACTTTCTCTTCTTATGTTTTTTCTTGTCTTTCTCAATCCTTTTCTTGGCAAGCTTTCTGAGCTCCATTATCCTGAGCCTTTCTTTTGATATTACACGCTTGGGCTTTATCTTAGGCTTTCTTTTTGTTATCCTCTTCATAGACTTTTCTGCTTTTTTCTCAACAGCCCTTAATTCCTTCTGCCTTACGAACTCTCTCTGCTGCTTCTCCTGCCTTATGCGCTCTCTTATCTCCTTATCGCGCGCTATCTCCATATCAGCCTCTTCTTTCATAGCCTTAACCTTTGCCCAGTATGGATTGTTAGGATTGTCTTCATCAGTGGTCTCCTGGGTGCCATCACCGATCAATGTCCCTGTGCCAAGCGCATATGTGCCTTTACGCATATTGTCTACAAGATGGAAAAAGCTTGTCAAGAACTCATAATATTGGCTGATTATATTTATGTTGATTATCTCTTCCCGTCCTGCGATTATGGCCCTCATCGCAACATGCCTCCTGTATTCATTCTCTTTGCTGTAGTTGGCTTTCAGCATGGCTTTCAGGAGCAGGTATAGGTCTGCATTGTCGTGGATCTCCTGTTCTTTGAATGCCTGCTTCATTATAAGCACGCGCTCTTTTGGCGTTGTCGGGATCTCAGTTATCATCTTATTTTCTAGAGCATATTTCAATAGCGCCATGAACAGGTTCTCATAGCAATCAACCATCCTTATCAGTATGTTGACTAGTATGTCTACTGTCCTTGTGTATTTCAGGCTGACAAATATGGAATGGTCAACCCTTTTCAATTCTTCAACAGCATTCTCGATAGATTCTCTCATAAGCATTCACCTTGCAAGATTATTTAGGTCCTGCACATATTTTTTTGCCAGTGCAAGCTTTTTCTTGACATCTTCAGCTGTCAATGTCCTCAAATTATAATCATTGTCTGATATTACTAATTTTTCTTTTTTTGTGAATTCCACACTTGATTTCTTATGTTCATCAAGAGTATTTTTCAGCTCTATCATGAAATCCATAATCTCAGGGCCAAGCTCATGCCTCGGCATGATTTTTCTTCGGAACATCTCGAGCCTTGACTCGAATGTCTTGCCGAAATCTCCGATATACCCTGATTCCTTCTCATGCTCAAGCAATGCAATCATTGCAAAGTCTAGGGAATAATGCAGGTTCTCTATCACTGATACAAGCAATTTAGGCTCTTTTACTATAGAATATGTTGTGCTGAGCAAATGGTCAGCCACTTTAATTTTCTGGTCTGCCTGCGACCTTAATGATTGATAGTCCATTTTTTCCAAATATGAATTGTTATAAAATATGAATTGTTATAGATAGATCCATACATCACAGATAATATCATCCATCACAGAGAGTATTATCTATTCATCATATGTAATCAGAATAAAAACTAAAATCATCATGTATATAAATCTTGCGGAAAAAATAATCCATGGAATTAAGACCTATTGTCTAGAACGCCTTAAATCATTCGCTCTTATATTTCATTATCGCCTGGGCTATATCGCCGCTAGCATCTTCTAGAGCCTTTTTTGCCTCATCTTTAGAAATTCCCGCCTGTTCTACGACAGTATTTATGTCATCATCAGTGATCTCAACCATTGTTTCATCGTCTGTGATTTCCAGGCTTTCGATCTCTTCTTCTCCAGATACTTGGAAAGATTTCTGTCCTGCCATGTTGATCTTCTGCACAGAAGGGTTCTTGATGATGATATTCTCATCCTTGCATTTGATTATGACTTCATAGGCATCAATATTTTCTTGCTGTATGCCCATTCTTTTCATAGCCTGCTGCATTTGTCTTGGATTTATGTTTGGAATCATCTTGAGCCCTCCCTGATCCTTTCAATGAATGTATGGCCTTGCGCCACAAAATCTTCCATCATTTTCGTATTGGCATCAAACCATCGTATAAGCTGGGTTGAATCATCGCTAGTGAGGCCAACTATGTCATCTCTGGTAATCTTCATGGATTTTATATTATGCTCCGCCTCACCGAGGAATTTGAGAAAATCATCTAAATGCTCCACCAGCATGACGGTCGCCGCCCCATCCTCATCAGCCTTAATAATCAAGGATTGTATGGTACTCATCCATGTAACCATCTGTCCGGCAATGCTTATCATTTTCTCGCATCTGTTCTGAAAAGTGTCGACAGACACAAACATCTTGCCTATTACCTTATCTTCTGCACGCGTAAGCTTGATATGGCCATATGGCAATATCTCAATCTTTGTTCTGATAAATGTTTTTTTGAGATTTTGAAGGTTTATTGCAGTCCGAACCATGCTGCGCCCTGCCAGTTGAGCAATATCTCGATAAGAATCAATATCACGATCATCACTATGACATGCTCTGGCTTGAGCTCTATCTTGCTCTTGTAATCATCAAAATATCTTGTAAGCCCTGCACCAGATGAAGGCATCTGTATTTTATCGTCTGCCATAAATATAAGAAAATAAGGGAGGTTTAAAAAGATTATGGAAAATTATACCAGCAACATCTCAAGATTCCTTTGATACATCATGATGCCGGATATCCAGAGTCATTCAGATTATGACTGTTTTCTATGGAAGGCGAAGTCAAGTTGAGTGTGTTAGCTATCCTAAGGTGAGCAGCACTCAAAAAATAGTATAACGAAAAAGGAAGATTGCAAGAGAGAATTTTTCCTTAAATGAAACTTCAAACGCTGCGAACAGATAGCTAACACACAACTTCCCACTTAAGTTGACTTCGCCTCTATGGAATAAAATTTATAAGCGAGTCCTTATATTCTTTTATCATGAGATCTTCGGCTAAGAAATTCTTCTACAAGGTGATTGAGCATAAGATATTCCAGTTCGGATTGACGCTGAAAGCTATCTATGGAACTCTTGAGACTGCCGGAGGAATAATACTGACAATTGTCAGCTCTAGATACATGACCAGCATTGTGCAGCGGATATTCGGCAACGAGCTAATCGAGGATCCTAGCGACGTGCTTGGCAATCTTTTTATGAATTTCGCCCATAGCCTCTCGCTTCGCCTGAAGGCGTTTCTTGCGATATTCATGATAGCGCATGGCCTGATAAATATAGGGATAGTCCTTGCACTGATGCATAAGAAACTTTGGGTATTCCCAATCGTAAGCTCTTTGCTAGCATTATTGATAACCTATCAGACATATATGTTCGTGCATAACCATTCAATAACATTATTGATAATAACATTTGTAGATGTGGTGCTGTTCGGATTATTAGGCGTAGAATATCATAGGCTGAGAAATAAGATTGTAGGATAGCTGTAAGCCGCCTTCAAAGAAAATCATTTGTCTGCAGCCAATTGCTTCTTAATAATATTGCAGGCCTTCGGGAATATTTCTTTTGCTATAGATACAACATCCTCAGCCTCTAATTTAGATGGGATATAGCCATAATAATTTACGTTTCTTCGCAATGTCCTTATATTATCTATAACCTGTAAAGGCCTTGATGCCTTTATGGGAAGCTTGATTATTTCTGATATGGAATCTATATGTGTCGTTGGATCAATACCCTTATTTATGAGTATCGCATCTCCAAGCATGCGAAATGATTCATGAATGTTCTGCACGATAGTGCTTGAGGAGTCATCATTTATCTCCAATGTTAAGGTGTAGTCCATCCTTTTCTTTGCCGCATCAATCAAACTCAAAGCGTTTTTCTTGTCAGGCCGCTTATATCTCATTATCACGCTCTCACTTCCAAATATCCCTCAAGGACAAAACCATTAGCTATATTTGAGAAAAGATTTATATCCACATTTTTTCTAGAAAAAACATGAAGATTCGCATCAACATTGCGCCTGAAACCCGCATCAACCTTCCCTAATGGGAATATTTTAAGATTTGCTTCTCCCGATACCTCAACAGCGATGTCTATATCGCTGGTTTCATCATCATCTCCTTTTCTATAACTGCCAAATAATATGATGCACACAGGATTTGCGACTATCTTATATATCTTATCCCGCAATCCTTGCTCAAATAATTGGAAGATGCCATCTATATTATAGGATATTTTTCTTGAATAATTATAATAATGATCGGTATTACACCTAATCCTCCAGGATTTCCCATACGGATTATTGATAAGGAATCCTTCTGCTATCAATTCATTCGCTGCTTTTTTCGCTGTCGTCTTGGACATCTTAAGCTTGGAAGATAATTCATTTAAGCCTATCTCGGCCTTAGGATAGGAAAAAAACCAGTACAACATCTTAAGATAAGGCTCATCTACTGTTATCACGGATTTTTTTGCTAGTCTCACATTGGAGATAATCATCAAATCTTTATAAACTTTTTGGAAACCGATCGGTAACAAGAAGGACCATATGAATTTTTTAAGAACCATCATCCTAAACAACCTTGATTATAAAAGAATTGTAGGGTAGCTGTAAGCCGCCTTCTGTAAATCTTCGCCGATTGACGAACAGATCTTCTTGGCATTTAACTTAGCCCTCTTAGAGGTTGCACAAGCCAGGTCTAGCCGTTTCATCCTTCCCATGCACGACGCACAGGAATCCTTTCGGATTTCTGGCGTGCATTCGAACGCAAGGTCCTCAGCACGTCGAGATTTCTATGGATGTCGCCACCCATTATCATCCTTCATTCCATATGCATGGAGGTTCGTTTCTTTTCTGTTGCCCTGCATTTCTGCAGCTCGCTTCCACGAGTGTCATTTTTGCTGTGGGCGGACTTTCCTGAGCCTCTCCCCTTTTACAGAGAGATACCCGCTGCCAAGCACTACCCTACATAGAGAAGGATATGCAGAGGATTTAAAAAGATTATCAAAAAAACAGTAATTTATCTATCATAAAGTGGTAATAAAACAAAAGATTTTTATATAATGTAAGATGCATCAATCCATGGAAGCTAATCCACTGCAACCTAAAGCCACAGTGCTGATGACAGCATATGGGCATCAGCCATTTCTAGAGAAAGCTTTAGCCAGCGCAGTCAGACAGGATTATCCGAATCTAGAAATATTATTTATAGATGATGGCACAAAGCCTAGTTTAGAAAAAAGAGTCAGCGCATTCAATGACTCAAGGATAAGATATCATTACATGGAACACAAAGGCAGCCCATATGGCATGATCAAAGGCATGCATGCAGCAACTGGCAAATATGTTGCAATTCTTGACAGCGACGATGTTTTGATAGGCAGAAGCATAGCAAATAGGGTGGAGGCTTTAGAGAAGAGCAACGCAGGGCTATGCTTTGGGGACAATACTCTAATAAATGAGCATGGAGATGTATATGGTATCATAAGGAACAGGAATTGTAAGACTGCTGATGATATTATGACAGGATATTTTGCAAGGCCTATAGCATCAATGAAACACAGCTCTGTAATGTTCAGGAGGGACGCTGCAATAAATGCAGGAAATTATGATGCGTCATTCAGCATTTGCTATGATATAAATTTGATTATTAAGGTAGCTAAAGAATCAGGATTTGTTCAGATTCATGATCTAGTTGTGAATTATCGCACCCATGGGAGCAATATGACAAAAGGATTGATCCACAGGCTTAAGATTATAGAACAAATCAACAGCATAATAGATCAAAATATTGAAGGCAATATTGCAAGGATAGGCTTCAAGACAGCAAATACAATGTTCAACCTGGCAAAGGCAGCTTATCTTATATTCACTTCAAACAGGAATCCAAAAATCTTGGAACTGTTGAGACATCCAGATACCCACAATGATGCGTAGGTTTTTCATAGCTTCCATCTTCCTTGAAGTTAAAAACATATTTAAATAGTGCTTCTATACTCTAGATTATGAGCTATAATACTCAAGAATTCATAAAGCAAAAAAAGGATGCGAAGGATGATTTTGTGGAAAAGAATTTCCTATTGGTTAGTCTGGAAGAGAGCAAGGCAAAAAGGATTGCCGAGGTCATAAATAATGACACTGCAAGAAAGATCCTCGAGCATCTTGCAAAAAAAGACTGCTCTGAAACCGACTTGAGCAATGAACTAGGGATAGCGATTTCGACAGTGCACTACAACCTAAAGCTGTTGCAGGAGGCAAATCTTGTCGTTGTCGAAGAGTTCCATTACAGCAAAAAAGGCAAAGAGATCAATCATTACAGCCTTGCGAACAAATATATTATCATCGCCCCAAGGGTTGAGAATACGAGATTCATTGAAGCCCTGAAAAAAATATTGCCAGTCACGATCATCACAGCTATCGTAGGCGCTGCAATGACTATAATAAATTTCTTGACAAATACCACAGCGCAGGCCTCAGGGACTGCTGCTAAAGAAGCTGCTCCATTGATGGCAGTCGCCCCGATTGCAACTCAAGCAGCAGGAGTCGCTGCATCTCAATCAGCAGATATCGCAGCATCTAATGCATCGATAGCAGCAAGGCCATTTCTGCAGTCAAATTTAATAGCCTATTTCCTTATCGGAGCATTGGCGATCATAATAATATATTTCTTGTATGAATTAATAAGAAAGAAGTGATCATACCTTTTTCACAACCGCTATAGTCACATCATCATCTGGAGGAGAATATTTCTGCAATGCAACTCTTATTGCAGTATATATGCCTTTTGCAGATTCATCTTTCGCTTCGCGCAATACATCCTCGAGCTTATCCCTAACAAAATTCAATTCTCCTCCTCTCTGCTCTGACAATCCATCTGTATATAGCACCATTATATCGCCTTTGCCTAATAGGTTCACCTCATTGACAGTATATCTTTCTTTCCTATTCCCTATAGGCTCGAAATGCTTGACATCTGCAACATATTTTGAAGGTTGCATTCCTAGAGGAGTAGACGAGTGTATATATCCGTTATCATAATTAACTATCCCATCAAATTCCCTGGAATATATCTTCGGCACAGGATGGCCAGCAATGATATACCTGAATCTCCCGCTGCCAGAGAACTCTCCTATGAGCATACTCACAAATTTCTTTTCTGGAAGATAGCTCACATTGAGCAGGTTATAGACCATCGTATTCATCAATTCTATGCCCTCGACTGTTACTTCTGCATCATACTTGAGATTATAGGCGACTGTCATCCTAAATAAAGCGTCCAAATAAAGCGCTATACTATGGTCTGTAGTCTTTTTTCCTGAGACATCAGCTATCAAGATGCCCACAACATTACGGTTCTTCTCCAGCTTTCTTGCAAACTCTGTCCTGTTTTCCTGCCATGCCTGCTTGATCCTATCTTCTAAGAGATAATCATCAAAATTCACGATGATGCCATGATCCCCGCCCACGCATCCTTTCAATGGCTCAATCTGCATGAAATAATCTATCCCATCAATCTTAGGGATATTCTGCGGCCTAGGCAAATCAAGAGATGCCAGATACGTAAAATTCTTCACTTCATCTTCTAAATCCGATTTTGTCATATCCTCAATTCTGATATTCTCACCCCTAACTTCAAATATTTCATATAATTTTTTTGAGAAGAATTTTATAACAATTAGCCCTTATATAAAGCTTATGCAAGACCTATCAATATATTTTATGATACAAAATTGCAGATATAATCAGTAGTATAAAAAAATCAAGTAAGAAAATATCAGATGCTCACTCTCTAATTATCTTTCCTGTCTGCCAATCCTTGAGTATCATCCTTGCTGCACGCTGTATATCAGCGATGCCTCCTTTTGCAAGGAGTTTTCTTTTCAGCGCAATAGACTCTAATGCAAGGCTCTTGTCGCTGATGCAAGGCACGCCATAATATTTTTCTATCATTTTTGGGAATTCTTCCATGAGAAACATCACAACGACATCAGGATCTTTTTCCTTGCTATGATCGATTGTTCCGATGATTGCATGCTTTATATCATCTTTTTCCAGATAAGGGATGACGCCAGGAGTATCTAACAGCATGATTCTTGAAGACGCACGTACATTTTTTAGGCCGCGCGTAAATCCGCTGACAGTGCTTACTGGAGCTGCATTCCTTCCTGATAATGCATTTATTATGGATGATTTGCCTACGTTAGGATATCCTAGAACACCGACCTTAACATTATCCAGTTTCGCGCGTGCGGCATATATCTGGATCTTTTCACGCAGATGAGAAGTCCCTTTATGATTTTTTGCCGAGATGAATACTGAATGGGGTATATTTCTCTTATATGCCTTTGCTGTCACAGAATCTATCAGATCTGCCTTGTTGATAACATAGATATAAGGCTTGCCAGTCTTCTGCACCTTATCCTCTATCTCTAAATTTCTCGTCTGAGAAATCATGCGCGCATCTAGCACAATGAGCAATATGTCAGCATCGCGCAATACCTTATGAATAAGATCCCAATAGTTGGCCATGACATAAGAAAACATCTACGAGATATAAATATGAGTGTTTAGAAAGATTGGAAATGGTTTTAGAAAAATAAACAGATACTAGGAATAGAACAAAAACGTTCAAATCCCGTCAAGTGCATATAAACCATCATTAATTGAATCAAATAGAACTAGCAGAATAACTATTATTAAGTAGTTATACATAGAAACATTTATAAATATACGATTTGTATTATATCTAAAGGGAAATGTCAGATCTTGAAAATTTAGAACAAAGGGTAAAGGAAGATTTAAAGTTAGATAGTCCTCCATTAAGTAATCAAGAATATTTAGATTTTATAAAAAGTAATTTTTTGTATTATACCTATGACCCTAGAATTGAAGAAATAGAGAATAGAAGCAGATATTATGATAGAAGAAAAGAGATCAGTGAGAGAGAATATATTTCTAGGATAGGATCTGGAGAAAGAGGGTTTGATATACAAATAAACATGAGCAAAAGGGAAGAAATTCATACGAATAATGCACACGCAAATTTAAGGTACAGAAAAACACCACAATTAGATAAATTTAGAGAGTATTTTAGAGAAAATTATCCTAAAATATTTGATAGTTATTTCAAATCGGAGAAAGTAAACGATAATTATACCACAAAAATAGTTCTAATATTAGAAAATTATAACAATAATGTAAACTCCGAATATAGAATTGTTGGGATAGAGGGATAAAAATGATAGAAAAACTTGAAATATTGATTATAGAAGATAAAGAAGAAAATAGAAAAGCTGCAGAAGAATTTTTTAGTACTAGAAATGATATTAGTGTGGATTTCGCTACAACTTATAATGAAGGACTAAAGAAACTTCAGGAGGGTTTTTACGCTTTTGGTATATTCGATTTAGAATTACCAAGAACGGAAAATGCCAAACCAGAAAAATTAGGTTTTGATTTAGGAAGAGAAGCAACAAAATATCTGATGCCTTGGGCTGTAATTACAGCCGGGGTTGATCATCATAAGTGTGAAGCAGCTTTTGTTGGTTATTGTTGGGATAGAAATAGAAAAAGTGATTCTTATCCAACAAGGGAAATAACAGAAACTCCAAAATCAAACCCAAGATCTTGGAAGAAAGTATATGAGACTTTGGTTGAAAAAATTCCATATTCTTATGTGTCAAAAATGGTTAAAAAAAGAAAAAGTAGTAAAAAGGATTCTGGAAAACCGTATACTTTGGACTTTAAAAGTGCAGAGGATCTTTTTAAAATTTCAGCTAAGGTTGTATAGAAAATATAAAGTTAGCGGGTACTGCGCTATTAGCAAAAACGTTCAAAGCGGGAAAAAAACAAGATTCGTATCCGGTAGGTCTTAATTCGTAAACTTTATAAGTAAGCATATCTTACTTTCTTATTATTGGAGGTTAAAATGAATATTGAAACTATTAGAATGTCATCTAAAGGACAGATAGTTATTCCACAAAGTTTACGTGAGCATTTAGGTATGGATGAAGGATCATTATTTGCAGTATATGGAGAACATGATACTTTAGTGCTTAAAAGAATAACTACGCCATCGAAGGAATCACTAATAAATGATTTACAAGAGTTGGCGGAAAAAAGCAAGAAACGCTTACAACAGCAAGGGATTACCGAAAAAGATATTCCAAAAATTGTAGCGAAAGCGCGTAAAAAATGAATGTAGTACTAGACACTAACACGATTCTGTCAGCTACTCTATGGAATAATAGCGAAGCACAGAAACTATTATTCCATTTAATAAATATAAATGCGCACTTGTATATCTCTATGCCTATAATAATTGAATATCAAAAAGTCATGCAAAGAGACTTCAAATTTACAGAACAAGAAATTATAGAAGCAACAACGAAAATATTAAAAATATTCCAAATGGTTACACCAAAGGAAAAAGTAGATATAATAAAAAATGATGATACAGATAATAAGATAATAGAATGCGCAATATGTGCTAATGCACAATACATAATCAGCTATGATAAACATCTTCTAAAGCTGAAAAAGTTTAGAAATATAGAGATAGTACTGCCAAAGGAATTCCCAAAAAAACGATAATATTCTATATCAAATAGAACCGAAGCAATTTATTCTTAGAAAAATCGTGATTTCTCGTCTATAAAAATATAAAAAAGCGGGTACTGCGCCAAGAACAAAAACGTTCAAATCCCGATTTTACGAGATTCGTATATGAACTGTGCTATATTTTGAAATATTTTTTAATATTCTTGATTGCTAAAGATTGTTTTTAGTCTAGTAGTACCATAGGGAATTGCACGGATTTGTGTATTTTGTCAAAACTTAGCATTTCACTTTCTACAATCTTATTTGGGAATAACTTACGCAATTTTTGTATCTCGTCGTGTAATTCTGATGGTTTTTCTGATACAAAGTATAATATGACGTTGTATTTTCCTATGAGTTTTGCTGCATAAAATATTCTCGGATTCGTTCTTATATATTTTCCGAATATTTCATCATTTATCTGGTCGATATTTAGCAGTATATAATTTGTGTACATGTTTAGTTTGTCAAAGTTTGGGAATATACCGAAATTTGCTAGGTGTCCTTTTTTTGCTAATTTTATTATTTGTTGTCTTACCGTTTCGTATGATTGGGAAGTCTTTTTTCCTATAAGCGTGTATGTTGCTTGAGGGTCTGTTATTAGATATTGTATTGTCTTTTTTTCTCCTGCTGTAAATGTTGTGATCGGCGATGGTATTTTCTGTATTGTACGCCAATCTTCCTTATTAAGTTTGTACAGTGGATTTTTCTTATTTATCGGTAATTTCACAGCTACATCGTATATAGGTATTATATTTGTGAATTTGTATTGATAGTAATATTTTAACATTAGACTATCATCTATATTCCCTGCGAGTATTTTGTCTATATATTCTTTTATATCCATTAGTTCTTCATCATTTGTATGGCTAATTATTAGTTGTATATCATATCTTCCTGAGCTCGTGTTTATGAAAAAAATTTCTTTTATTAACATTAATTGTTCTATATTTACTGTTGTTATATCTTTGAATCTTATTAGGTAATGATGATGATCGTACCCTAGACTTTTGAAATGGAAGTTATTTATGAAATTTGCTAACTTCTGCTTTTTGATTAAACCAATTATTTGATATCTTACTGCATCTTCTGATATTCCAACCGATTTTGAAAGATCTTTGTTTGAGTAGTGTGAGTTTATTGCCAGAAGTTTGAGAATTTTTTTCTGTGTTGTTGTTAGCATAATTTCTAATATATGCAATCTTTTTTATAAATTTTATTGAAATAATCGCATTTTTTAATGATAATATTAATATATTACAATAATGATACTACTTTTAAGGGATAATATGAGTATACGCATAACAAAATACATCAACACAACACCAAAACAGATAGAACAAAAACAACATAATATCTACATAGGAATAAGCATATCAAATCATTACTTTTCAAAAAAAAATGTAGCGGAATACTTAACATGGGCCATACAAAACTCTAAAACAACACCCCTGATACTTATAGCAGACGAACTACAAACATACAATTACCAAGCCTTAAGCGAGATGAACTATAATAAAGCAGTATCGACAGCAAAAACAATAGGAGATGAAATACATAGAATGACAGAAAAGGTAATAAGAACTCTAAATCAGAAATATGGATATACAAAACAGATCCCAATAGTACATATATGCGATATAGCAACCGATATGCATAAGGAAAAACAAGAAATATTAGAACAAGAATTCCGTGACAATACGCAATTCAAATCAGAAATAACAAAAATTATAACAGCCAATCTAAAAACAAAAAAATTAACACAACACCAGCAAACATTACTATCAAAATATATATTAGCAGAAATACCGTTGCAAAATAATATGTTATACAATGGAATACAATATAATCTATATCCATATCCCGGCACAACAACAGGAATATTCATGGACGATCTAGCACAACGAAGAATATTTCCTGAAATAGCAAACAGGATAGATATGAGAATAGACAATGCCTTCGTAGAAGCTTATATAATATAAAATACATGAGATTTTATTTACATTAAATCTGTCAGTTCTCGTCGATAAAAATAAAAAAAGCGGGTACTGGGACTTTCAAATCTCGAGGAGAGATTTGTGGTCTCCCTCTGGGATATTTGAACCCAGGTATGACCGCTATCAGCCGTTCATCCAATCTTTCGATTGTCACAATAGCTTGTCTGCAGGCGGTTGCCTTACCGCTTGGCTATACCCGCAAGTCTTTTTAGAACACAAAGAAAGCTACGCTTTCTTGTGCCCAAGAACGATAGTTCTTTGGGAAAGCCTTGGGAAAAAAGGTCGTGAACGACGGTTTATGGTCGTAGACAACATTTCTTTCTAAAGCTTAGGCAATCTCCAAGAATTTAATATTATTTAAAAAGTTGATGAAAAAAATAAAAAATTTTTATAGCAATGCTTATTGTCCTGGTGCTCCAAAGCCTGATGCGACATTATCTATCACTAATACCCAATCGCCGCTTGATGGCGGAGTGTATGTCGTCGATCCTGGCGCTGACGCGCCTATTGATGTCGCAACCCCATTTGATGGATTATACCACCAGGCATTTACTGTAGTCGCGCCTGCCAGCTTTGCTGTATTCACTGTGACTGCAGCATTGGACTGAAGGTATGCTATGATCGATGAGCCATCCGATGCTATTGCATCTGTCACAGAGCTCGTGCCTGATCCTCCACCTGATGTTATTGCTGAATGTGTGGTGTCCGGCACCAGATCATACCAGTTCCTTGAATTGAACAATTTTCCAAAATACATCATATTCATTGTTCCTTGCGATGTGAGCTGATTTTTCCATTGCAGGCTGTTTAAGCAGAATGATCCAGTTGTATCTGAATTGAAATGCCACATTGGACAATTGCCGAATATATGTCCGAATCCTCCTGACAATACTGTCTGATATGATTCTGAGCGCAGGGCTGGCTGAGTCATGCTATGCTCATTCTCATAGTATGCTTCTATCAAGAAGTATGGCATGGTAGGGCTATATTGATATGCTGATAAGCCGGCTGTTGCAAACCCGCTGCTGCTTTCTTGATATACATCATTGACATTGAGCCATTTTGCATTGGCATCATTTTTGTATGGAGTTATGGCCATCTGTCCTCCACTGTTATGTGCTGTGAAAGGATGGTTCGGGTCGACTGATTTTATGCCGTTTGCTACATCATCTAGCTTAGCCTGCGCATTACAAACCGAAGGCGAGGGATCTGCATCTGCGCCTATGACCCATACTATATTAGGATAATTCTTGTACCGATTGCCGACATATTTTCCCCAATCAGTCATTTGTGCTTCTGATGCTGACTGGATTTCTTTAGCCCATCCTTCGCTGCCGCATCCATAGCCTAGATATATTGGGTCAAGGAATACTACAATGCCATTGTTAGCAGCAGACTGTATAATATAATCTGCCTGAGCAAAATATGCCTCGTTCTCTGAACTTTGGAATGCCGTGCCTGTGAATGGCTTATCGCCATTGATATTTGCAGGAGCTTTAGTAGCAAACTTATGCTCAATCAGATTTGCAAGCACTGCTGTAAATCCATGCTGCGCCCTGCTCTGCAGATATGTATCTGCATCTGCTCTGCTCAGCTGAGCAATCAATGACCATCCTGCATCACCTACCATCAGGAATGGATTGTTGTTCTGGTCGACCAGATATCTTGAGTTAGCGCTAACTTTCAGAGGATAGGCATATGTTCCTGATGAATTGCCTAATGCTATGCATTGTCCACTGCTGCACGTCTGGCCTGATCCGCATTTTGTCGAATCAGCAGCATAACCTGAACCAGCAGTGTTGCAAACACTGCATGCTGTGCCAGATTGGATTGCATTAGGAGTGCAATAGCTCGATGCTGATCCTGCCATTGCAGCGATGACTGCAGGATACCATGCGTTTGCTATTGCAATATCACCATTTGTTGATGGATGTAAACCGTCAGCAAAACTGTTCGCCGCTTTTGTTGCTGCATAATTATCAACCAATGTGATATATCTGCCTTGGGCCTGCTTCTGCGCTACAAGAGCAGGCCATAACGCATTAGTCTGTTGGATTATCGTTAGAGGAGATCCAGTATCCTTAGTCTCATATGGGATAGTGCTTAAAATGATTTTGATGTTTGGATTTATTGCCCATATCTGGTCGAGAAATGAGCTCATATCTGCACGCACCTGAGTGGCACTGCGCACTGTAGACCATATATCATTTGTCCCTAGCATCAATAATATTATGTCTGGCATATTTGCCGAAAGAGCTCCATCAATATTATTTTTCCAGACATATGTAGAGTTAACAGCAATCGTTGCAGAATTGACACCCTCATGATTCCAATATGCTTGCGGGAATGTGAATCCGATGGGCGGATCATGATCAACAGTCGATGTTCCTACAAAATTAAAATTAGTATATCCATTCTGTACCAGAAGATGATACAGCTGTGAACGATATCCTCCACGCGTATCACCATCTCCTGCTGTGATAGAATCGCCTAAAGGCATTATCTTGAATGTGCCTGCAGCAATTGCTGCACATGCTCCTGCATTATTGCATACTTGGCCAGCAGAACATTTGCTGACTGTTGGAACATATGCTGTACCTGCAGAATTGCAGACATTACATGTGGTTCCAGACTGCACAGAATTTGGAGTACAATATGAAGGAGCTGCGACTACTGCGCACGTCCCTGCATTACATGTCTGTCCTGATGCACAATTAGCCCATTGACCGTTTACACAATATTGCGCTCCATTACATGAAGGTGCTGTGCATACAGAAGTTAATACACATTCGCCAGCAGAATTACAAGTCTGAGCAGTAGAACATTTGCTGACTGTTGGAACATATGATGTTCCTGCAGAATTGCAGACATTACACGTCGTGCCTAACTGCACAGAATTTGGAGTACAATATGAAGGAGCTGCTGCTACTGTGCACATCCCTGAAGTGCATGCCTGTCCTGAACATGCAGCTGTTGATGGAGCATATGCAGTTCCTGCACTATTACAAACATTACATTGTGTGCCAGACTGTACAGCATTCGCAGTGCAAAGATTCTGTATACCTCCTGTCGTGGTGCCTGATGCATCTGATAATGCTTTTAACAATGGCTCTTTAGGATTTCCATTAGGCACATAACCTTCAACAAGGCTCCATATCATTACTCCACCAAATCCATTCGCATTTGCCCAATTCATTTTTTCAGTCATGCTTTGCGGGTCATCATATGTTATGTAAGAGCTGCCTGTATTGAGCCATGGAGTCCTTGTCGCAGCATCCCAATGATATGAGGCAGATGTTATCTTGCTGATTATATCACGATAATTTGTGACACCATAGAAATTCGCTCCAGAGTCTGATTGTCCTGGAGAGGCCTTTCCAGAGAATGTATCACCATAGAACGGAACTCCTATGCCAATCTTATTAGCAGCTATGCCGCCGGCAACCCATGATTTAGGACCTTTTGAAGACATATAGCTAGGCCCAGTGCCATTATAGTTCCCTTCCCATGCAGCAAGTGCTGAATATAATGTCGTATCAGGCTGATACAATGGGGCGTTGAATCCTATCACATTCTGTGGCTGTCCTGAACCTGGATTTGCATATCCGCTCCCAACAAAATCAAAGCCATACATCATGAAATTCCATTGGTCGACCATCGAGTCTAACTGTTTCATCGTCGGTACATCAAACGAGCCTATCTGGACTGCTACTGTAATCAATCCTCTTGGCTTTCTTGCTGTCCAACTGTTCAGTCCAGGATCCCCGCCTGCACCATTCCTCAATAATGTGATTAATTTTGCGAAGCTTGCAGAATTTACTCCACCAACTTCCCAATCTATATCCACACCGTCATAGCCTGCCGCACGTGCATGTTTCAATAGGTTTCCTGCAAATGCCTGTGCAGAAGCATCATTGCCTAATATTACACCTAGATTATTGCCTCCAGCTCCATATCCTGTGCCATCGATTCCTATTATTACATCAACATTCGCAGCATGTGCCCTCGTAATCAGATCATTTTCCATAGTGAGCCTGCTGAAATCTACATATGTACCTGATGTTGTTGGCTCCACTGCTGTAGAGATTATATGTGTCAGATAAGTATAATCTATAGCGCTCGGCGGCAATGTAGTGTATGAATATTCTGGATAATATGCTGTTATCCACATCTTTTTTGTAGTATTGCCTCCGCTGCTGGAGGCTGGCGATGCAAGGCATGTCCCTGAAATCCCGCATTGCCCTGTAGAACATTTTGTGTTGTCTGCAACAAATGCATTTCCATTGCATACAAAGCATGTAGTTCCAGATTTTACAGCACCTAAAACACATGGCTGGATTGATATGCACTGCCCATTATTGCACGAAAGACCAGATAGACATTTAGTATTATCAGCAACATAAGCACTACCACCAGCATTACATACATTGCATGTCGTGCCTGATTTCAATGCTCCTGGAGTGCAATATGTTGTAGAATTAGGATTAGTGATACATGCACCAGCAGGATTACATGTCTGGGTTGATGAACATTTGTTTGCATCTTGGAAATATCCTGTACCTGCAACATTGCATGATAAGCATGTCGTGCCTGTCTTTGTAGTGCCTGAAGTGCAGACATTAGGATTGTTTCCTACACATGCCCCATTGCTGCAACCCTGAGCGCAAGTATATATGCCAACCCTTACAACACTGCCAAGACAAGAATATCTTTTCAATAATGTGGGAGAAAGGCAATTATCAGTAAATGAACAAAAGTCTGTACCATCAAAAGAATATATCACAGTGCCTTTAGAAAGGGTATTATTAGGATCTGACTTGAATGCAGTGCATCCGACTGGTATCTGACCAGCAGCTGCATAGCCTGCCAATGGCTCATCGCTGCTTATCGTAGTGAACAATATCATCAAGAGTATTCCAACAACTGCTATAGTAGATACTGTAAATAATCCGAAATACTTCTTGTCGACCATATATATCACCTATGTATTTGTTTATTATCTAATTGGCAGCAGGAATGTTTATAGCTGCAGTATGCGCATTCGCCCATGCAGTGAATGTGTTCCACGGTATTGCTTTGGTGTCTGGGGCATAAGCCCATGGCCATACTCCTGCATAACCGTTTGCCAATAATTTATCAAAATTTGATGTCGAGACAGTTGTGCCGTCGATCTCTCCTATCACAACAGGATGGTCTATTCCTCCTTTTATAGAGCTGACAGCTGTCGAGTAGACATTCGAGCCGTATCCGTAATAATGGGCTTCATAAAAGTCAAAATGCAATTGCGGCAGGTTGTGCGTAGATGTATAACTGTCCATGTAATATTGGAGAAAATCAACTCCATTCGAGCCTGTGGTACAGTATGATGTAGTGTACTGATGCACTGCTGCGCATATCTTACTGGCTATATTATAGAATGAAGCTCCAGATATTTTGGTACTGGTCCATGCGCCTCCTCCTAACGGTCCGTCACTTATTGCACCTTCAGGCTCGTTCATTATCTCCCATGCAAGGATGCGTGGCTCATTAGGATAATGCTGCATTATCGGCACTACAACATTGTCTATGAATGCCTGTGTGTTCGGTCCATTATCAAAAAGGTTTGCGTTGCTGTTGGCTGTATCGAAACTCAAGAACACAGGGACAAGATAAAGATTATATTTCTTTGCGATGGCTATCGCACCATCCATATCAGTATAGAATTTTGAAGTCAGACCAGTAGGTGCGCCTCCACTATATGTTATGAAACCATAATCCTTGCCACCATGAGGGAATAACCACCATCTCACAACATGAACGCCATAACCCTGAAGCTTTGTCATGTCTGTCTCATAACTAGACCCTACTTTGATGCTTCCTGAGCCAAAATCCCCATCAAAACTCTTCCAAGGATAATTTGTGCCGAGCAAGAAATAATTTCCTCCAGCAACAGGTATTGT
>Ga0182027_10004037_pt1 | contig 22975 bp, 21 predicted proteins | sample 712E1DmetaG_FD_121300 | JGI IMG/M metagenome (GOLD analysis project Ga0182027, IMG submission 121300) | Permafrost microbial communities from Stordalen Mire, Sweden - 712E1D metaG (Illumina Assembly) | ecosystem: Environmental > Terrestrial > Soil > Wetlands > Permafrost | place: Sweden... | reverse complement strand
CGGACAAGGCCGCCATGAGGCGCGAACTCGACCGCGAAGCCAGGGATGTCGCCGAGAAAGGCAGCGGCGCCGCCGTCATTGGCGAATGGGGTTCCGTCCGCCGCGTGGACCTGGCCTCCAGGGCTGCCCATGCCGAATACTACGAGCAGCAGGCCCTTTCCAGAGGCATGCCCACTATTTGGTGGGACAATGGCGGTGGCGACTTCGGCATCCTCAACAGACGCGTCACCCCGCCTGCTTGGACCTGGCCGACGATTGCCCAGGCGCTTGTGAAAGGCGCCACGGAGGCAACCCCATTGGGAAGCTATACGCCGCCGCCTGCAGGAAGCGCACCGGCCCCACGCGAAAACACACAGTATCCCAACTCCGGGCCCACGGGGGGGCGCTAACCCGCATATTTCATGCTCCGCACGAAATGCCAACAGTCCGGAGCGCCGACTTGTAGTCGGCTTTGTGGCCGCGAAGACGTTGAAAGCCGATTGAAAATCGGCGCTCCGAACCAGGAAGTATGAATGTCCGGACTAAAGGGCTGCCGCCAAACGGCGGTCGTGGTCAGTCTGACGGGAACGAGAACAGCGGGCATCCGATTTTGCTGGGATCAGCAAAGCGGCGGAGTCCGACCTGACGGGTAGTACCCGGCGACCGCGCAACGCCCGACCCCGTCTCAGCACATTGCGCGACCATATACGACAAAGGCAAACACTGGACAATCCGGTTCTTTTAGTCTAGCGGGCATTAGGGGGCGTCCGCCGTGCAACAGTTTGCAACAGTAGGAGTGCGTTTCGGCGCGCTTTTGCGCAGTTTTGTCAAATTTGCCAAAATGCGATTATCCCCTGTATTCATGCGGGTTTCGTGCATGTTGATGCTGTTGTCGCGCACTGTCAATTATGCTTTCGCAAAGCGTGGGTCTCCGGTTCGAGTCCGGCAACTGGCTCCATTCTCAGCCGCCGGCGCGGCCATGGGTTGGGCGCGACCGACTGGCCACTTTCAGTGAAGGTTCATTGTGGATGAATGGCGCGAAGCAGAGGCGGACGCTTATTCGCTGCGGCGTTTGGACGAGTCGCGGCGGGACCCCGCGGCCACAATACAATACAATAGAGGGGCGACTGGTTATTTCGCCCGGGCTATTTCGACGGCATAGACGTGAGTTGGCCCGTGCATGTTGGAGCGGAAGACGATCCACCGGTTGTCGGGCGTGAAGGTCAGATTCGGCTCGAGCCGGTAGTCGTGCTTGGACAGGTCCACCAACTTCTCCACGTCGAATTTGCCGATTTTCACGTCTTCGTTTCCAGCCCGGATCGTTTCCAACTTTTCCGCGCGGGGCGTGAAGAGGTAAATCCACTGGCCGTTGGCGGGCGGATTGAAGGGCGCGCCGCCGGGCGGCCGATTGGCGACGCTATTCGGCCCGCCGCCGTCGCCGGCGAAGAGCTTGCCGTCGTGGGATTGGTTGTAATGGACGGACCACTGCGAACGCTCGATCGGATAGCGGATGCGTTCCCCGGTTTCGGCGTTGACGCCCGCCAGCCAGAAGACGCCGGACCGGGGCGTTTGCAGATCGTACCAAACCGTCTTGCCGTCGCAACCGAAGAATTCGTGGCCGGCGATTTCCATGGGCATGGTCCGCGGGTGCATGAGGCGCGCGCCGGTGCCGTCGGTGCGAATCGTCCAGATGCGGTCCACCAGTTCCCAAGTGCCCTCGTGACAATACAGGATCAGCGTCGGGTCCGTGGGCGAGCATTGGTCGTGGTTCAGGTTTTCGGTCATGGGGAAGAAGGTGCGCACGGCCCCGGTTTTGATTTCGACCGCGAAGAATTGCAGCATCCCCCGGCCGCCGCCGCGTCCCCGGCCTGGGGTGTTGGTCGTTGCGGAGGGAGAAGCCGGTTGCGGCGGAGCTTGGGCCTGTGGTTGCCCGGCGGGGACATTGCACTTGCCGATGATCAAGGTCTCATCCGCATTGACGCCGCCGAACTCGCCGGTGAAACCCAGTTTGGCGACTTCGCGGGTGGCCTTGGAGTCCACATCGGTGGCGTAAATGACGGACTGGCCGTCCACATTCCTCTGGTAATAAACCGTGCGGGTCTTGCGCCCGACTTCGATGCCGGCGCTGCCGCCCGCGCTGTAGCGCACGCCCGGCGCGACCAGCTCGATCTCGCGCGTCTTGAGGTTGACGGCGGAAAGGCCGCCCGGCGTGGAGATGATGAGCTTGTCGCCTTGGGGCGTGTAGGCGTTCTGGTGGAAATAAAGGCTCATGCTGCCGGGTTCTTTGGAAAGCCGGACCACCCGGTGCCCGGTCGCGGCGTCAATCCATTCCGTTGGCGGCTCGGAAGGCGCGGCGGGCGCGGGTGTGTTGGCGTCCGGCGCGCCGCCGGCGAATGCGCGCAACCCCGCCGGCGCGCAAGTCAGGAGCAGCCCGGCCAGAGCCAGGGCGATTGGACCGGCTGCCCAAGGGCGCCCGGTTCGTGGCGCAGACTTGCAGCCGGTCCGGTGTGGTGAAAGTCTCTTGCTAACCATTTGTGGCATGGAGCGATTCTGCCAAAACGCGGCGGGAGTGGCAAGGGGGAAGCAATGGGGATGCGGCTTCCGCGCCGGGAGGAGGCGTTGCGGGTTTGGTTAAGGCTTTCCGCCTTGGCTTCGTTCCGCAAGCCGGGTTTTCTGTTCCACTTCCATGGCCTCGGCCAGTCTCCGGCCCACGGTAAAGTAGTAAATCAGGCAAGCCACACCGATGCCGCCCGGAAGCAGGGCAAACAGCGCCACGTCGCCGCCCCCGTCTGCGCGCGTCCCGGTGAAATGCAGCGCGAGGTACAATGTCAGCCCGATAAACGCCAGGATCAGCCCCCACAGAAGCGTCCGGTGCGGCGAGCGCCGTGACGGCGTGCGGTCTTCGTGGAAGAAGTCCTCCGGCAGAGGCGGCAGTTCGATCCCCTTGTCAATGGCCGCCATGCGTTCCTGGTGGTACAGGGCGAACATATCCTTGCGCCTCCGGTACCTCAAAAAAATGGCGAGCATGCCGAGGCCAATGCCCATGACGATGATAATAACCGGGATAAGCTCGGCGATCATCGGGATAAGAAGTTCCATTTTTCCTTGGCTCATATATTTCAAATTGTGGACCGTGTTTTGTTCTTGCGTTGCCGTGGCGCTTTTCACCGCCGGCTCTGTTCCTTCCTTCAGACTTCACCTGGCTCCCATTTGTTTCAATTATTCTTCAGGGCGTTTCCGATGACTTCAGCGGCTGCCCGGTCTGGCGGAGGGTGCATTTCACATTCTTGGGTTTTCTTTCCTAATCTTAATCCTAATCTTGCTCCTAATCCGCAGGAGGAGATGAGATTAAGATTAAGATTAGGAGTAAGATGAAGAGGGGAACCCAAAAATGTGAAATGCGCCCCTGGCGGAACCTACCCCGCTTATTCTTTTGAAACCTGGCGCCCCTCGACGCAGTATAAATAATGCGCCGAAGGCCCGACGGCTGGCGGCTGCGCCGGAGTAACACACTGACCGATGGAAGATAAAGACATTCTGCGGCTGCTCGAAGCCCGGCAATACAGCGCGGCTTTTGCGCCGTTGCTGGAACGCTTCAAAGGCAAAGTGTTCCGGCTGGCGTGCAGCATCCTCCACAACGAAACCCAAGCCGAGGATGTCACTCAGGATGTCCTGGTGAAAATCTGGAAGGCGCTTCCAGCTTATCACGGCGGCGCCAGCCTCTCCACCTGGATCTATGCCATCACGCGCAACACCTGCCTCACCGAACTGAAGCGGCGCGACCGGCATCCCACCGTGTCCCTGCAGGAACCGGCCATGGAAGCCGCCTCCGGCTGGATTCCGGCCCTGCAATCCGCGGACCCGGAGCCCGGATTGGAGATGGACGTGGAGAATCTGCTTGCCCAACTGCCGGAGAATTACCGGCGCGTGATCACGCTATTCTATCTGGAGCAGAAAGCTTACGAAGAAGTGGCTCTGATGCTCGGCATCCCCCTGGGCACCGTCAAGACCCTCCTCTTCCGCGCGAAGAAAGAATTGCTGCGAATCCATTCCCGGCAGGCGCGAACGCTTCCAACTCCACCAAACCCGTCTCCAACAAACCCGCGGCAAAACCCGGCGGCTTCCGCTCTTGCCAACCTGCCCCGCGCCGGGGCGTTGCCCAAGTTTCTCCTTATGTGAACTATGTCATGCCAAGAAATTGAAAACACAATCCTGGATTATCAGGATAACCAGTTGTCCCCCGCCCGGCGGCAGGCCGTGGAAACCCACCTCGCCCGTTGCGCCGGCTGCCAGGCGTTTGTGCGGCATCTCCAGCGACTTGACGCCGCGCTCTCGCGCGGTTTCAAAGCGCCGGCGTTATCGGCCGATTTCGACCGGCGGCTTTGGGAACGGATTCAAACTGCGCCGCCGGCGTTGTCCGCGGACCAGCGGGCCGAGCGCAAACGCCAGATGCAAGCCGAGTTCGATGCCGGCATGGCGCGGTTGGTCCGGGGATCATTTGCCTGGCACAGCTTGCTGGACCATCTGACTCTCCCCGTGCTGGCCGCCGTGGCGGGTTGCGTCGCGTGGCGGTTCACCCCGCAAATGAGGGCCCTCCTTAAAGTACCGAGCCTGGGCGATCTGGGTCAAAACCTCCTCTCCTGGTTGATGGTCGGCGCGATCTTTCTCGCCATCGGCCTGGCAGGAGCTTTTCCGCGACCCTGGAAAACTCCCGGTCTGCGGTAAGCGGCGTGGCCCGGATATTTCACAGCTCTGCCGCAAGTTGCCACACCCTGAATGGTAGGGCGGCGCTGCCGCGCCGCCTTGAATCAGGGCGAAGCAGCAGCTTCGCCCTACCAGACTATGAAACATCCGGGCTGGAGGGCGAAAAAACTGCGTGCCGCGGCGGGCGGTTCCGGCTACAGTGGCCGGACAGTGAACAATGTGCGCACCATCCACAATCTCGCGCTGGTCGGTTTCATGGGAACGGGCAAATCCACCATCGGCCGCATCGTCGCCGAGCAGATGCAGTTTGGCTTTGTGGATACCGATGAATTGATCGAGGAGCAGATCGGCAGGTCCATCAGCGACATCTTCGCCCGGGAAGGGGAGGCCGCATTTCGTCAATACGAAAAACAAGCGCTGGAAGGGCTGGGCCGGCAGCGCAACCTGGTCATCGCCGCCGGGGGCGGGCTGGTGGCGGACCCGGCGAACATGGAAAGCCTCAAGGCCCATGCCCTGGTGGTCTGGCTGGTGGCCGCGCCGGAGACAATCTGGGAGCGGGTGCAAACGCAGACGCACCGGCCGCTGTTGCAGGGACCGGACCCGATGGGCAAAATCCGCCAATTGCTCGCGGCGCGCGAGCCTGCCTATCGCCAGGCCGACGTCTTCATCCACAGCGCTCTGCGCGCCCCCCGGGAAGTGGCCCAGCAGATCGCGCATCAATTTCATGACGCGCGGAAGCAGTGAAAACGGCGATTCGAGAACGCGCCCTGGCGCTGGGATTTGACGCCTGCCAGTTCACCACGGCGCAGCCGCCGGATTCCGCCGCGCAATTCCAACGCTGGCTGGAAGCGGGCCGCCACGGCCAGATGACTTACCTGGAACGCACGGCCCGCAAGCGAATCGCTCCGGGTCAAGTGCTGTCCGCGTCGCGAAGCATTATTACGCTGGGGGTGAGCTATGCACTCAGTGCAAGAGCAGATGGCTCTGGTCCGTGTTTTGGCGAAATCGCGCGTTACGCCCGTTATTCGGATTATCACGATGTGGCGGGGGCGCGGCTTCAGGCGCTGACGGAATTTGTCAACCGCCTGGGCGGCGGGGAAACACGCTCGCTGTGGTATGTGGATACCGGGCCGTTGCTGGAGCGGGACTTGGCGCAGCGCGCCGGGTTGGGCTTCATCGGCAAACACACCAACCTGATCAGCCGGAAGCTGGGCAACTGGTTCTTCCTGGCGGAGATTATCACCACGCTGGAATTGCCGCCGGACGAGCCGGAGAAGAATCGTTGCGGCTCCTGCCGGCGCTGCCTGGATGCCTGCCCCACAGGCGCCATCATCGCGCCGTTCCAACTGGACGCGCGCCGCTGCATTTCCTATTTGACCATCGAGTTGAAAGGCGCGATCCCGGCGGAACTGCGTCCGGCCGTGGGCACCCGGATTTTCGGGTGCGACGATTGTCTGGCGGCTTGTCCGTGGAATCGTTTTGCGCGGGCGGGTTCGATGATGGCGGAGCATCGCCGGAGCGAGCTGAAGACGCCGGATTTGGCGGAATTGCTGTCGCTGGACGAGGCAGGGTTCCAGGCGCGATTTGCCGGGACGCCCATTTTGCGGGCGAAATGGCGCGGATTTCTGCGCAATGTGTGCGTGGCCCTGGGAAACGCGGGCGGCCCGGCGGCGCTGCCCGCCCTGCAACGGGCCGCGTCCGGCCCGGAGCCACTGATTGCGGAACATGCTTTGTGGGCGATCGGACGGATCCAGGCGCGGAGGGAGGAGAACGGCCCATTGTGACGAACTTCGTCCAACCGGTGACGGCAAAAAATGGCGCCATGGCGATTGTGCTGATCACGCCTGAGAACGAGGAAATCAATCGGTTTCGGAGGAGGCAATTCAACAACTTCACGCAAATCACGATGCCCTACCTGGCGGGGTTCATTGATGAGTCGAAATACCGGATCACGCTGGTGGATGAATACAACCAGCGCATCGCCTACAAAGGGCCGGTGGATCTGGCGGCCATCACGGTCAACACGCCCAATGCCGCGCATTGCTACCGGATCGCCGCGCGGTTCCGGGCGCTCGGCGCGAAGGTGGTGATGGGCGGTCCGCACGCCACGCTGCGGCCCGAGGAGGCGGCGGAGCATTGCGATCATCTGGTGGTGGGCGAAGCGGAGGAAACCTGGCCGCTGTTCCTGAAGGAGTTTTACCAGGGCTGCGCCCGGCGGCGTTATTGCTCCGATCACACCCCTTCGTTGCGCGGCCTGCCGATCCCGCGGCGCGATTTGATCCAGGGCCGGCCTTTCACCAAAGGCGCGGTGTTTTCCACCCGCGGATGCCCTTATCGCTGCCACTACTGCAATCTCAAACAGATTTACCACGACGGCTTCCGCACCCGGCCAATCCCTGAAGTGATCGCGGACATTGGCAGCATGAAGAATCCCTATTTCGTTTTCTGGGATGACAATTTCTTCGGCGATGCGGGCTACGCCGCCGAGCTTATGAAAGCGCTCCAGGGCCTGCGCCGGCGCTGGGCGGCGCAGGTTTCCATCAACCGCTGCGCCGAGGAAGATCTCCTGCGGCTGGCCCGGGCGTCCGGCTGCGTCTATCTGTTCATCGGGTTGGAGTCGTTCTCGAACGAGGGATTGGCCAGCGTCAACAAGGCGTTCAACCAGGTGGCCGAGTACCGCCAAACGATCGAGCGCATCCACCAACACGGCATTTCCGTCCAGGCGGGGATTGTGTTCGGCTTCGATGCCGACACCCGGGAGGTGTTCGCCAACACCCTGGAGGCTTGCGAAGCGCTGGGCATTGATGGGGTGACGGTCAGTCTGCTCACGCCGCTGCCGGGCACCCGGCTTTACGAGGAGATGAAACGGGAAGGCCGGCTGAGGAGCGAAGACTGGACGTGTTTCAACGGCAAGACCCGCGTGGCTTTCACACCCAAACAAATGCCGCCGGAGGAACTGTTTGCGGGGTACATGTGGTTTCGCAGGAGATTCTACTCCTTCCCGTCCATCTTCAAGCGGATGGCGGTATCGAGAACGAACCTCGCCCACAATCTGATTGTGAACCTCGGATACAAATGGTCGCTTTAGGAACGCGGGCGGACCGGGGCTGAGGGACCCTGCCGGAGCGCGGGCACGCGCAGAATGGTTTTCAGCCGTTCTGGAGGAACGCGGCGCGGGTCGGAGAGGTAAATCTCGTGGTGCGGGCCGGCGAGCTTCAACCCGCCGGCTTCCGCGAAGCTCTGCATGAGAGCGACCGTTTCGTTTTCCCTGTCATACGGCCCCACATGCAACATCTGAACGCAGACGCCCTCGTCAAGCGTTTCGAGTTGCACCTCCTCGACCTCCCGCGATTTGCCCCGCTTGAGCATCGTGCCCGCCGCGGCCTTCAGGTCCTTCTCCGTAATAAAATCCGGCGTGCGGATCAGCAACTTCCACTTCCATTGGTCCTTCGGAATCATGGCAGGCTCGGCGCCAAAGAACCATTGGCCTTCGAGCTTGCCCACGGCATAATCCTGCTTTCCGGCGAATTTGTGTGTCATCTTGATGGTGAAGGCCGCGCCGTAGAGCGCGCCGATGCACGCGGTAAAGCGGGCGCCTCCGGGCGCGCCCTGGCCGGCGATGGCCAGATAGCGGGCGGGTTTGGTTGAAACGAGGACGGGCTTGCTTGGCGCTGCGTATTCGGCTTTGTGAAGTTTGCAGAGATCGAGTTTCGTGGTCATCGGGGTGCTCCAGGTTGGGGGTTGTTTGTTCTCTAAAGTCTCACATTGATTCCAGCGGCGCGTGGATGTCGGTGAGCAGATCCTCCGGCGCGGTGTTTTCGGGCGAGTTGAGGTAAATCTCGAAGCACGGGGTTGCGCGCAGGCGCCGCCCGCTGCGCGGCAGCCATTGGCCGAGCAGCTTCGCATAGCTCCCGCTGATTTTCTCGTAGGGGCCGAAATGGGTCAGCACGGCGTAATCCCCGCCGGCGATCATCTGCGCGCCAATGTCCCCTTCGGCGCGGAACTTCCCGTCCACCGTCACGCAGGCGTCGTAACGGATCTTGTCCGCTGGCGTCACCGCGGGATCGTCGTGACAGATGCCGATGAACTCGGCGCCGGAACCCAGCAGCCCTTCTTTGCCAAGAAACATCGTGAATTGCTCCCAAGTCTTCGCGACTTCGCCGTAAGGTCCGATGTGGCGCATGAAAGCGACGCGCACCGGTTTCCGGTGTTTGATGATTACATTCATAGTTTTGTCATCTATTTGAGCGGCGCGAAAACTCCGGAGCCGTTTCCGGTTCTGGTAATGCACGCCGGACAGGGTTTGAATTTGCGCCTGGACGCCGTTGCGCCTGCGAAACTGGACAGGCGACAAGGAGAAGCCTCTGCGAAAAGCGCGGGTGAAGGATTCGTGGGTTTCATAACCGGCCTCGAAAGCGATCTGCACGACCGGCGTTTCCGTGAGCTTAAGCCGGCCCGCCGCGCGTTCCAATCGCAACCGCCGCACATGGCTGCCCAGCGATTCACACAGCATCCCGGAGAACACATGATGGAAATGATGCGGCGAAAGGCACGCCAGCCTGGCGAGTTCTTCCAGGGCGAGGGGTTCGTCCAGGTGCTGTTGGATATGCACCAGCACGCGCAAGAGGCGTTCCTTGTAGAAACGCAGCGTTGTCACTTTTGCAGGGCCGCTCATCTGGCTGACATGTTTACCAGATTGGGCCGTTCATGGCTTGACAGTTTTTGCGATTTTGAATGACGAAGGGGACGAGGGCCTTTACGCGGGCGCGGCAAGCAGGCTATTGGGAACCATTGTCATCATGAATCTCCGGCACGATACCATTGGGACATTCCCGATGCGCGTCCTCAAATCCCAAGGAAGGCCGGGCGGGTCCGCCAGGCAGGCCGCTCCTTCGCCCTGCAACGCAAGGATGGTTCACGGCGCGGCGGCGGCGGGCTTGGGAGGATTCAATACTGTAAAAGCCACGCTCTTCAGCACGACTTGGCTGGCGCCGGGAGGGCCGATGCTGTGGAGGGTATAACCGTTGGCGGATTTGGCGTAGCGCAAGGGTTGGCCGTCAAAAGGGTCCACCGGCACTGACGCCAGGAACTTGGGAGACAATTCGGCCAGACCGTCAGGATAACGACTTGCGCCGGCGGCCCGAAAGCGTTCCAGGGCGACGGCGGTCTGCGCCAGGCGCAACTGTGCCAGCGCTTCCCCCTCCCTCAACGTTGTTCCGCCAAGCGCCGGCAGCATGAGGGTGGTGAGCAGGAATTCCTGCGTCTTTGCTTCCGACGCGCGCCGCCCGAAGATAGCGTCTGCCTTCAATCGCGAAGGGAACGGCTCTTTGCGGGCCGCGAACACTTGATCCCAAGTGGCCACAAAGAACTGGCGGTCGCCTTTGACATTCTTCAGAGTGTTCTTCTGCAATCTGGCAATGAGGCCGTTGGTGTCGCTGGGAATATTGGTTCCGAAAGCCTGGAAGGTCGTTTGGCGTTTCTCCGGGGACATGTCGAAATAGGCCAGTCCGGTGAGCTTCTCCCCTACGAGGGCATGATCCGCGCTTTCGCCGCTGGCTTCCCGGATCGCCATCCGGTCAAGAACTTCTTGCAACTGGAGGAGGCTCTGAGGCGGGATGGCGACGCGATTGACGGTTCGCTCCAACGACCGCATGGAGAGGGCATTACAGGACATCCGCACCAGTTGCGAGATCCAGAGAGGCTCCGCATCGAGCGACCGCCCAATGGCGTAGGCGACGAGGAGGCTGTCGCCAGCCTCCTTCCCTCGCTGCGTGTCCGCGTAGCCGAGAGCATAAACCGCCGAGACCAGTGCCGCCTGTTTTACAGGGGCAAAGTGAATAAGCACTGGACCCTCGGGTCTTGCGAGGTCAATCGGATAGCGGCTTTGCGCCAAACTCACTCCCTGTAGAAATACGTCCCAGGCTGGTTTGGTTTGCTGCATGAACTCGGCAATGGCTGTCTTCATCGCTGCCGGCAGCGGACCGCCCGGACTGGGAGCAGAGGCGGCGCCGACGAAGGGGAGGTTCGTATTCTTGCCGCTCGCTTGAACGGTCTCCAACATCGCCTCGCAACCGCGCGTGAAGACTTCGGCGGCGTTTTGGCCGGCAGGCGGCTCGGCATACCACTGATTTAATTCCGGCAGGCTTTTGGGCCAGTCTGGATGGCCGGCAACGGAATCCGAGGCTCCGGCGGCCGGGCTTGTTCCAGCGGCCGGGCTTGTTCCAGCGGCCGGGCTTGTTCCGGCGGCGGGGCTTGCTCCGGTCTTCGCCTCCGGCCCGTTGGATGGCTTGCCGTGCCAGAGCAGCCAGCCGGCAACGACGCAGACCGCAAGCCCGCCGACAGCCAGCGCGGCATACAACCGTGCCCGTGAACGGCCTCCGTTCCCTCCGGCCTGGGCGCCCGGAGCGGCGAATTCGGGGAAGCTTTCGAGCGGTTGCCAGTCGGTCATCCCCGCGCGCCGCGCCTGCATCTGCGGTCGCAACCGGCCGGTGGAGAGAAATTGGCGCACTTCGTCCGGCGAGTAAGGGCCGTGCTGTTTGCCGTCAATCATGACGTGGATTTGCATAGGTATTCGCAGGTTCTTGTTGTTCCCTCGCGTTTGTGCAAGACATCATCATCCCCTCCGCCGTGAACGTCAAGCGGCGGCTGGGTGAAAAGGATCGAGAGGCGCATCTCAGCTTTGTCGAGCTTTGCTTCTGGCACGACGGGCTTCTTGGACCCATCATCAAAACACGGAATTACCAATGATTGATAATCAATGGCAAATTCTCAATTTCCGGGCGCGCGTCACACCGCATGGATTGTCAGGATTGAAAATTGGTCATTGCAAATTGGTCATTGGAAATCCGACAAAGGTGAGATGCGCCTAGATCGAGAGCAACCACGGTCATCGCCGCCGCGGCAGCGTGAGCCGGCTCTGGCTCCGGTTTCTTCTCAGCGAGATACCCCGTGAAGAGTCCCGCCAGAATCAGCGCCGCCAGGACGATGCGGTACCAGCCGAAGGCGACAAAGGTGTGGGTTTGAACATACCGCAGAAACCATTTGACCACGATGAAGGAAACCACCGCCGCCACGATGGACGCGATCCAGACCATGCTCCAATTCTCCGCCGCCGCCCCGGTCTCATGAACGGCCTTGAACAGCATCAAGCCGCTGGCCGCAAGCATCGTCGGTATGCTGACGAGAAAGGAGAACTCCGTCGCCAGCGGACGGCTCAATCCCAGCATCAGTGAAAATAGAATCGTGGTTCCCGAACGGGAACTTCCCGGAAAGACGGCGGCGATCAGTTGCCCGATCCCGACCGCCACCGCAATGCTCCAGGTGACACGGGCGCCCGGTTCGCGGCCTCTTTTGGCCAGCCAGCCTTCCACGATGATAAAGAGCGCGCCGCCGATCAACAGCGCAATGGCCACGGGCAAAAGACTTTCCGGAAGAGCCAGCCCCTTCTTTTTCATAATGTAGCCGGGGCCGCCGGTGATGGCGCACGCCACGATGATTTTGAGGAGATAATCGCGCACCGCCGGATCGCGCCAGCGAAAAAGGAACTGGTGGAACCGGTGGTGGAAAAGCGGGATGACGGCCAGCACCGCGCCGGCCTGGATGACGACATTAAACAAATCGGACTGCCGGGGAATGAAGTGCTCGGCAATGAGAAGGTGGCCGGTGGAGGAGACGGGAAGGAACTCCGTCATTCCTTCGACGACCCCCAGGACAATGGCAATAAGCGAATCGGTCATGGTTGCTGGAGTGAAAGACAGCGGGACGAATCAGTTCTTTTTCTTGAACATCGAGGTGAGGAAATTCTGGCCTTCGATCTCGCGCTGCTTGACCTTGACTTGCCCGAGGATCGCCTGGAATCCGACGTAGATCTTGTGCCACTGATTTTCCAGCGCGCGCAGGTTGCCCTCGTTGCTTTCGCTCAAATAGCGCAGCGAGGGCGCGGCGGCGATGAAGGCGTGAATCTCTTCGCGCGACGGCGAGGCGCATTCCATGGCCGCGTTGATCAATTCCAACTCCTGCACCAAGATGGCTTTGACTTCCAGAAACTGATTCTCATCCTCGGCGGAGAACTTTTTGCCGCGCGCCAGGTTGATGAAGTGATTCAGGAGCTTCCAGCATTCCAAATAGTTTTCCAACTGGGTGACAAGATCGTCCAATTTTTTATTTTGCATAAGACAAGTAATTCGTCAGGAGGGCGGCGGCGGCGGCAGCGCCGGCTTGGGCGAAAGAAAAATAATCGCGCCCCCGCGCATTTCGCGGGCGGTAATCCGAAAGGCCTCATAGTGGACCCGCAATTCGGAAAAGCGCAGGCGGACGGCGGCCGCGCCCTTAAAGACCGCCAAAATCTGCCGGCCGATCTCGATCACCAATGCTTCCGGCACCCATTGCGGCACGGTCGAACTGACCAGGTTGCCTTGCGCATCCACGGTGAACGCGCCGCTGGGAAGCCGGCGCAGGCCGGGCTTGCCGGCGTCTTGTTTTGTCAGGAGGCCCATTTGTCAAAAACGTGTTTCATGGTTTGTTCCACCTGTTCGGCGCTCAACGCGGGCCGGAAGCCGACACAGAGCAGCCCTTTTTGCTCCTGCGCATTCAAAGCCCAATGTTCCTGGAAGCCGTAGCCAAACGCGCCGGCAAATTCGCCCGCCCGCAGGCCGTCGCCCAATTTGGCCAGCCGGCGATGGGTGTCGCGGGCCCAATTGGCGACGTCCATGGAATTTTCCAGGCTCCAGGAATCCACGGGCGCCTTGTCATCCGGCGGAATGGCGAGGACAAAACCCACGCCTTCAAAGCGGCCCAGGGCGGCCAGACCTTTGGGCGCGCCGCCGGGCGTTTGGCTGCCGGACTCCGGCTCCGCGCCGGTGGCCGGCGCCTTGGATTCGTCGAGCGCCTGGGCCGAATCCAGCAACAGGCCCTGGTAGGAATTGTGGATCGTGCGGGCGCGGGTCGGATCGGCGGGAAGAATTTCAAAATTCCCGCTTTTCCACGACAGAATCTCCTTGAACGCCTCTTCCCCCGTCATGCTGGCGGTGGCGGCGTCCACAATTTCGCCGTTCTGAATCCAGATTCCGCCTTGCAGTCCGCCGCGCGTGATGTTCAGCAAGGAGGAGCTGCGCGACAAACACTCCAACTGAATCAGGTCCACCAGGCTCTTGCTTTGCACGCCCCGAAAACCCTCCGGCGTCTGGGTGGGGCGGTCGAGCATGGATTCGATGCAATCCTGGAACAACTGAATATCCTCGGCGCTGGCCGGTTTTTGCCAGAACATCTCCACGCCCTGGGCGTAGGCGCGCGAGCGGTATTCCTCGTCGAGCACTCCGGTGAGCACCACAATCCGCAACCGCGGAAATTTTCGGCGCACGATGGCCAGCACTTGCAGGCCGTCCATCTGGGGCATGCGCAAATCGGTGATCAGCAGGGTGAACGGCTCGGAGTCGAGCATGGCGATGGCCCGCGCGCCGGAATTGCAAACCTCCACCTCCGGATGGCTGGGGATCTGCTCGATCAAGGCCTGGTACAACTCCAGCATTTGCTCATCGTCATCCAGCAAAAGAATTTTATTCAGGGCCGCCATACTTGGAGCGAACACTAAACCCAACCCGTCCCCGGATGCAAGCCGGGGCGAATAATTTGATTCATGATTGGAGGCGCTGCAACTTGTCTTCGTTGGCCACGCAAATGCCGGGTTAAAACTTGTCGGATTTCCAATGACCAATTTTCAATGACCAATTCTCAATCCTGACAACCATGAGGTGTGACGCGCGCCCGGGAATTGAGAATTGGCCATTGATTATCTGTCATTGGTAATTCCGTATTTTGATGATGGGTCCAAGAAGCCCGTCGTGCCAGAAGCAAGGCTCGACAAAGCTGAGATGCACCGGTCCGTCCGGCCAGAGGCTCCAAATTCGGCGCGTCCCGGCCTCGTCTTGAAGGTCAACGCCCCGCTTCCTGGCGCGCCCAGTGATCGGCCTCCAGGATGCGGGCCAGGTCCGGGCATTCCACCACCTTGTGGCGGGACATCACGCGCGCGACCCATTCGCTGATCTGTGGAAAATTGATGCGCCGGGCGATGAAAGCGTCCACGGCGGCTTCATTGGCGGCGTTCAACACCGCCGGGAGCGTGCCGCCCGTTTCGCCCGCCTGCCGGGCCAGTTTGAGCGCGGGAAACCGTTCGGGGTCAGGCGGCTCAAAAGTCAGTTGCCCCAAGTGGGCCAGATCGGTCCGCACCCGCTGGCTGGAAACCCGGCCGGGACAAGTCAGCGCGTATTGAATCGGCAGACACATGTCCGGCGTGGACAACTGAGCGAGGATGGAACCGTCCACAAATTCCACCAGGGAATGCACGACGCTCTGCGGATGGACCACCACTTGCACGCGGCCGATCTCGATGTCGAACAGCCAGCGGGCTTCGATCATTTCCAGGCCCTTGTTGAACAGGGTCGCCGAATCAATGGTGATCTTCCGGCCCATCACCCACGAGGGATGCTTCAAAGCGCGCTCCACCGTGATGGCGGGGAACTCCTCCCGGGGCGTCGAGCGGAACGGGCCGCCCGAGGCTGTCAACCAAAGGGCGCGCACCGAGCCGGCGGGCCTCCCGTCCAGGCACTGGAAAATGGCGGAGTGTTCGCTGTCCACCGTCAGCACGCGCACGCCGTGCTCGCGGGCCTCGCGCATGACGATCTCCCCCGCCATGACGAGGATTTCCTTCGACGCCACCGCAATGTCCTTGCCCGCGCGGATCGCCGCCAGCGCGGGCAGCAAGCCCGCCGTGCCCACGATCGCGATCAACACAATGTCCGCCCCCGGCAGCGTGGCCAGTTGGATCAAGCCTTCGTCGCCGGAAAAAACCTGGACCGCGGCGCCCAGCCGCGTCCTCAATTCCGCGGCCTTGGCGGGATCGCCGATGGAAATGGCCGCCGGATGATGTTGGAGGGTTTGCTTGAGGAGCAGTTCCACATTGTTGCCGGCCGCCAGGCCCGCCAGGCGGATATGGTCCGGCAAATCCTCCGCCACCTTGATGGTGCTGGCGCCAATCGAGCCGGTCGAGCCGAGCAAAACAACGTTTTTCATCAGGTCAAAATGTGGCGCAAATACAAGTACATCAACGGCGCATTGAACAGCAAACTGTCCAGCAAGTCGAGGATTCCTCCGATGCCGGGGAACAGACGGCCCGAATCCTTCAGCCCGGCCTCGCGCTTGAAAAGGGATTCGATCAAATCCCCCACTACGGCCCCGAGGCTCAGAATCACCCCCAGAATGACGGCGTGCGCCGGCGTCATCCCCGCCAAATGACGGCCCGCCAAAGCCGCAAACCCGACGCTGGCCGCCGTGGAAACCACGACCGCGCCGGCGAAGCCCTCCCATGTCTTGCCGGGGCTGATGCGCGGAATCATCTTATGCTTTCCGATGAGCGACCCCACCGCGTAAGCCCCGCAATCGCTGAACTTGGTCACCAGCACAAAATAGAGCAGGTAATAATGCCCCTCCACGCCGGGGGTGAAGAAATTGATTTTTTGGATGAAGTTCAGCAGCCACGGCACGTACATCAGCCCGAAGAGCGTCGTGCTGATGGCGACAATGCCCGTCGTGGTGTGCCGGGAAACAAATTGGCGGATGCACAATCCCAGCACAAACAGGATGAAGAAACTGCTTTCAAAATCGTTCACCCGCGACGGCCCGGCCTGCAGGCCCAATTCACCGGAAACATCCACAAACGTGGCCGCCAGCAGCAGCATCCCGCCGAACACGCCCCATTCGGCGTAACACTGATACCCCAGTTTGCCCACCATTCCGTAAAACTCCGCCAGGCCCGCCGCCGCCAGGAACACCATGATGATCAGGAAAAAATAATCCGACACCATTTTGTAGGGCGAGAACAGCGCCACCAGCACAATGGTCCAAAGGACCGTGAAACTGGCCAGGCGCCGAAAGAACAGGGCCGCCTTGGAGGGCGGCGGGTTCGGCGGTATTGCGGGTTCCGGCATCAGGAGAGGAAATTAACGAACCCCCCGGAGGTGTCCAGCGTGGATTTGCCGGAGTCTCGGTTTTATTTGGTGTAGCGTCGAGCCTCTGGCTCGACCTCGGCGCGCAGCGCCGACACTACAACCATTGAATTATGGCGCCAAGGAGCGCGGCGAAATGAAATTGCCGGTACGCCCCGAAACTGATACAATGCATTTATGAGAGTCACGTTGACAGAAGAATTGGAAACGCTCGTGAAGGAGAAGGTGTGTAGCGGACGTTATGCGGACGAAAGCGACGTCATGCGGGACGCGCTCCGCGCGCTCGAACTGCGCGATGATTGCGAATCCCCTGCGCTGGAGGCGGCGCTGCTGGAAGGTGTGCGCAGTCCGCACCGGCCTTACGGCAAGACGACGCTCCACCGGATTCGCAACGCAGCCCGCAATGGCAAATGAGTTTGCGCGTGAAGACGAACACCCTTGAAATCCCGACGCCGGTGCTCTCCTCAGTGGAAATGGAAGGCTGTGGCGCTTTGGAGTGCGGCGGCTTGCCGCCGCTTTGCGCGCCGCAAATCGCGCCCGATCCGAAAGCGGGAGCAAGCTCCCGCACACCAAATCTCAAACGAGGCCAAACCGCCGGTGGCGGCGGGTGTATTCTTCCAGCGCCTCAAAGAACTGGGCTTTGCGAAAATCCGGCCAGAGCGTCGGCGTCACCACCAGTTCCGCGTAGGAAATTTGCCACAACAGAAAATTGCTGATCCGCATCTCCCCGCTGGTGCGGATAAGCAGGTCGGGGTCGGGATAATGCCGGGTGTAGAGATGCTGGGAAAACAACGACTCGTTGATTTCGGCCGGGTCCAACTGGCCCTCCTTGATCTTCTGGCCGATGTCGCGCACGGCCTCCACAATTTCCGTGCGTCCGCCGTAACTCAGCGCCAGGATGAGCGTCAGGCCGTTGTTGCGGGCCAGGGCGGCCCTGGTTTTCTTCAACTGCTCCTGCACAAATTCCGGCAACCGGTAGATCTGGCCGATCACGTCCAGCCGCACATTATTCTTGTTCAACTCGCCGATCTCGTTCTTCAGAAACCGCGCCAGGTATTGCATCAGCGTGTCCACTTCGTCCTGGGGCCGGCTCCAGTTCTCGACCGAGAACGCGTAGAGCGTGAGTTGCTTGACACCGGCCTCGCCGGCGGCGCGCACCACGGCGCGCACCGACTCCACGCCGTGGCGATGGCCTTCGACGCGCGGCAGGCGCCGTTGCTTGGCCCAGCGCCCGTTGCCGTCCATGATAATGGCGACATGCCCGGGGATGGTGGCCTGGGCCTGAGCGCTGAGATGAGGGGAGCCGCCCGCCATAAGCCGGCCTCACACAAAAATCGTCTGCGCCCGCGCCGGGCCGACCGACACAATGCCCAGCCGCGCGCCGGTCAAGTCCGCCAGCGCCTTCAGGTAATTCCGCGCCTTTGGGGGCAAATCCTTCCAGGCCCGGCAGCGCGAGGTCGGCGCGCCCCAGCCGGGAAATTCCGCATAGACCGGTTCGCACCTGGCCATCAACTCAATGTCCGCCGGCATGTAATCCAGCCGCGCCGTCCCCGCGCGATAGGCGACGCATACCTTGATGGTTTCCACCGTGTCCAATCCGTCGAGGTTGGTCACCGCCAGTTCGTCAATGCCGTTGATAATGGTCGCATAATGGGTGGCCACCGCGTCGAACCATCCGCAACGCCTGGCCCGTCCGGTCGTCGCCCCGAATTCGCGCCCCATCCCGTGCAACAAATCGGCAATCTCCGCGGACTCCGTCGGCAGCGGCCCTTCCCCCACGCGCGTCGTGTAAGCCTTCATCACGCCCACCACCCGTTCCATCCGGTGCGGCGCCACGCCCGATCCGGTGCAGGCCCCGCCCGCCGTGGTGTTGGAGGAGGTCACGAACGGATAGGTGCCGTGGTCAATATCCAGAAATGTCCCCTGCGCGCCCTCGAAGAGGATCTCGGCGTTCCGCCGCGTCGCCTCGTGCAACAGCACCACCGTGTTGGTGACAAATGGTTTCAGCCGGTCCCCTGCCGCGCGATACTCGGCGTGGACTTTGGCGAAGGAAAGCGGCTTGGCGCCGAAGGCGCGCAAAATCTCGTTGTTCTCCTTGATCTTGACGCGCAGCAGCGCCTCGAAACGCTCCGGGGCGATCAGGTCAATCATGCGCAGCCCGGTCCGCGCCGCCTTGTCCCCGTAAGCCGGGCCGATGCCGCGTTTGGTGGTGCCGATTTTGTTTTTGCCCTTGAGCGTCTCGCGCTGGGAATCCAGTTCGCGATGGTAGGGAAGCACCAGATGGGCGGATTCGCTGACGCACAAATTGCGCACCTGCACCCCCAGCCGTTTCAATTCGTCCATTTCCGCCACCAGACTGACCGGGTCCACCACCACCCCGTTGCCGATCACGCAAATTTTTCCCGGCCGCAAAATTCCGGAGGGCACCAGGTGCAGGACATATTTCTTTTTCCCGATGAAGACGGTGTGCCCGGCGTTGTTGCCGCCCTGGGTGCGGACGACGATCTCCGCCGCCTCGGTCAGCACATCAATGATCTTGCCTTTGCCCTCGTCGCCCCATTGGGCGCCCACTAAAATAGTATTTGCCATAAGTTCGTTAAATGCTTCAGCCAGCCGTCAACGTCATTCCTGCCGCGACAACAAAAATCCCCGAAATGTAAATTCGGGGCCTGTCACCAGTCTTTACAGGCAGAACGTAAAGACCCGCCCCGCCAAGTTCAAGACATAATTATTGATTGCGACAACTTTTTCGTTGTCACCGCCCCCGGCTTCTTTAGACTGCGCGGATGAAACATTCTGCATCAATCGGCAAGTTTTCCTTCGGCATGGGCGACCGTTTTGCCCATCAGGCCAAGCCCCAATTACAGGCCGTCATCATGGCCGCCAGCCACGGCGTGGAGGTCACTCCCGTCTGGAACAAATCCAATCGCGAACACGCCATCATCGGCTCCCAGCCCGCCAGCGTGCGCGCGGCGGCGGAGAAAGCCGTCGCCGAACTCGGTTGGAAAAAACCGTGGCATGTGGACGCCGACCACATCCGGCTGGACACCGTGGATGCCTTTCTCGATTCGTCGGACTTTTTCACCATTGACGTCGCCGACTCCATCGGCCGGCCCGCGCCGGAGGCCGCGCTGCGGGCCTTTGCGGGCCGCCACCCCGAACTGTGCGGCCGCCTGGAAATCCCCGGCATCGAGCGCACCTTTGACCTGAGCCGCGCCGAAGTCTCCCGCGTCGCCGGCAAATACCTTTGCGCCGTGCAAGAGGCCGGGAAGATTTTCCGCCACATCGTCCAGGCCAAAGGCGCCGGAAACTTCATCGCCGAAGTTTCCATGGACGAAACCGACAGCGCGCAGACCCCGCCGGAACTGCTCATCATTCTGGCCGCCATGGCCGATGAAAAGATCGCGCTGCAAACCATCGCGCCCAAGTTCACCGGGCGCTTTAACAAAGGCGTGGATTACGTGGGCGATGTGGGCCAGTTCGAGCGGGAATTCAGCGAAGACCTCGCCGTCATCGCCTTTGCCGTGAAAAAATACGGCCTGCCGCAAAACCTGAAGTTGAGCGTCCATTCCGGCAGCGACAAGTTCTCCATCTACCAGCCGATCCGCCGCTCCCTGGCCAAATTCAACGCCGGCCTTCACATCAAAACCGCCGGCACAACCTGGCTGGAAGAATTGATCGGCCTGGCCGAGGCCGGCGGCGACGGCCTCGCGCTCGCCAAGGAAATTTATTCCCAGGCCCTCGATCACCGCGCCGAACTATGCGCCCCCTACGCCTCCGTCATTGACATTGACCCTGCCAAATTGCCGGCCCAGGCGCAGGTGGCCCGCTGGACTTCCGCCCAATACGCTGCCGCGCTCCGGCACGACCCGCGCTGCCGCGAATTCAATCCCCATGTCCGCCAGTTGTTGCATGTCGGCTACAAGATCGCCGCCCAGCAAGGCCCGCGCTACCTGAACATGCTCGATGCCTGCGCCGAATCCGTCGCCCGCAACGTCACCGAGAATCTTTACCAGCGCCACTTGAAGCCCCTCCTGCTCGATTGAGGGCCGATGCAAAAATAACTTCCGGTTTTGGCGAAGACCATTGCGGAACCCGCAGGACTTCACATTTTGTTTTTGCACGGTCTCGAAGTGCCGAGCTACCCGGCTGCCAGGGACTGCTCGGCGGCTTGCTCCCATTGCCGGGAAAGATCCTCGAGACGGGCGGAATTCTCCGACCACTCGCGGTTCAGGCTCCTGGCCTGACCCGGCTGCCGATACACTCCGGGGTCTTCCAGCGCGGCGGCCAGTTCCTTTTGGCGGGCTTCCAGTCTTAGAATTTCGGCCTCCAGTTCCGCCACGCGCTCCTGCCGCGCCTTGCGCTCGCCGGAAAGGGCCTGGCGCAGTTCGGCTTCGATCCGCTTCTGCTCCTTGCGTCCGCCCTGGCCGGCCGGCCGCGCCGCCGCGGCGTCCCCGCCCGGCGCCGCCCCGGCTCGCAGAGCGGCGGCGGCGGTTTTGTCCAAATAGTATTGATAGCCGCCGGGAAAATGGGTCAGCCGGCCCGCGTCCACGCGGACGACGTGGTTGCTGATTTGGCGGATGAAATAAACGTCGTGGCTGATGAAGATAAGCGTGCCGGTGAATTGGCGCAGCGCCGCGAGCAATGCGTCAATACTAGAAATGTCCAGGTGCGTTGTCGGTTCGTCCATCAGCAGCAGATTCGGCGGATGGAGCAGCAGCTTGACCAGCGCCAGCCGGCTCTTTTCCCCGCCGCTCAGGACGCCGGTCTTTTTGAAAACGTCGTCCCCGCAAAAGAGAAACGCGCCCAGCAGCGTGCGGACGGATTCCTCGGTCATGCGCTCCGGAGTGTCGAGCGCCTCCTCCAACACCGTGCGGCCGGGCTGAAGCATGTCCACGCGATATTGGGAGTAATAACCGGTCCGGGTGTTGTGCCCCAACTCGCGCACCCCTTGCTGGGGATGCGCCACGCCGGCCAAAATCTTCAGCAGCGTGGATTTCCCCGCGCCATTCGGGCCGACCAGCACCGTGCGCTGGCCGCGTTCGGCCTGGAAATCCATCCCGCGATAAATGACGTTTTCGCCGTAGGCGTGGTGAATGTCTTTCAAGGTGATGACCTTCAGGCCGCTGCGCTGCGGTTGCGGAAAGCGGAACTTGATGGTCTTTTCGTCGCTGCCGGGAGCTTCGATGATCTCCATGCGCTCGACCTGTTTGAGCTTGCTCTGGGCTTGGGAGGCCTTGCTCGCCTTGGCGCGAAAACGCTCGACGAATTCCATGAGATGAGCGATTTCGCGCTGCTGATTCTTATAGGCGGCCAGCCTCTGCGCTTCCGCCGCGTCGCGCTGCGCCAGGTAATCGTCATAGTTGCCGCGGAAGCGGATCACTTTGCGCTGGCGCAGTTCCCAGATTTGGCCGGCCAGTTGGTTGAGAAAATCGCGGTCGTGGGAAATGAAAAGGATCGCGCCGGCATATTGGCGGAGGGATTCCTGGAACCATTGCAAGGATTCCAGGTCCAGGTGGTTGGCCGGCTCGTCCAGCATCAACAAGTCGGGCGCCTGGACCAGCAGGCGCGCCAGGTGGGCGCGCATCACCCAGCCGCCGCTCATCTCGCGCAGGGGGCGGTGAAAATCCTTTTCGCGAAAGCTCAAGCCGGAGAGAATTTGTTTGGCCCTGGGTTCCAGTTGATAGCCGCCCAACGCATCGTAGCGGGCGTGGATGTTGTCGTGGTAATCAATCTCGCCGTGCGCGGCGGCGTGCTCCGATTCGGCGGCCTTGATCTTCTTCTGCAAGTCCACGATTTCCGGGGTGATGGCAATGGCGAGTTCCAGAACCGTTCCCTCGCCCGCCGGCGCGATTTCCTGGGGCAAATGGCCGACGCTGGCATTTTTCTCCAGCGTGATGGAGCCGGCGTCCGGGGATTCATTTTGCAAAATCAACGAAAACAAGGTGGATTTGCCCGCGCCATTCGGCCCGACCAGGCCGATGCGGTCCTGGCGGTTGACCTGGAGGGAGACGCCTTCAAACAGCGTCTTCGGCCCATAAGACTTGCCAAGCTCTGAAATCGTCAGCATGAGCGCCCCATAATACCTCCGGGAGAGGAGGCTGAAAGGAAAAATGGAAATGATGTTGGGTGCATGGCCCCCCCGTGTTCTGGAAGTGAAACTAAGTGGAACCAAGTGGAACCAACCCACATTCCGCAGGTCCCGAGGGGTAGTTTCTGATTTTTTTTGAGAGGGAAGTTCACGGGATATTGGGGTCAGATTTTATTCATCGTTGTGGTCGCCTGCAGCGCTG
>Ga0182027_10004036_pt1 | contig 22976 bp, 25 predicted proteins | sample 712E1DmetaG_FD_121300 | JGI IMG/M metagenome (GOLD analysis project Ga0182027, IMG submission 121300) | Permafrost microbial communities from Stordalen Mire, Sweden - 712E1D metaG (Illumina Assembly) | ecosystem: Environmental > Terrestrial > Soil > Wetlands > Permafrost | place: Sweden... | reverse complement strand
GTCAGCATTAAGCCTTACATAACCTGTTTCTATAAAACCTTCAATTAATCTTTGCATTACCAAATCCGGTATCTGTTGTGGCCGGTTGTCGCTTTCTGCAAGTATTTCTTCAATTTGAACAGGTCCATTTTTTAGTCTTTCAGTAAGCATTGCGCCTGTATCATTAAAATCTTTGGGCGCTAAAATATCTATTAAGCCATTTATATGCGATTTTGGTCTTAAAGTTGTTTCCGTACCTTCTTCAAGTGTTCCCTCTGTGGATACCTGATCTTGTTCGGCGATAAAATCGCGGGCAGATTTCATTCTTGGATGTTCTTTCCTGCGTTTTCTATTGTGATGTTCTCCCGAAAGTTGCGTAGCATTTAAAGTTACGTCGGTATTTTCTGCAAGATCTCTAGTTACCGGATCAGGCGGAGTAATTTCAGTATCGATTATTGTTCCAAAAGTTGGTAATGACGCGACGCTTTCTGCTTGCGGAGTTGGCAAATCATCCAATCTGTTTAAAGTGTCATCCGGAAGTAGTGCGTCTTGAAGATCCAGCACCGGTACCTGAGGACTTATCATTCTATCAACAACTCTTTCAACAGCGGCTTTGGTAGCCTGATCCGCCTTCGTATCGGCATCTGGCATCGGAAATCTTCTTCTTTGACCTGTTTGTTCTGCTCCCATATTTATTTATCTTGGAGTATCTTCTCCAAAAACCTGGATTAATCTTTTAGGTAAGTCTCTAATATCTCTTAGTATTGGCCCGCCCTGACTGGCGTGAATGAAGTGCTCGACTTGAAGATTTATAGTGCTGCCAATGTTATCGGAACTTAATCTAAAATCTCCACGGTAACCAATGATTGGTCTTCTTATATGTAGGGCATCAGCATTACCGTATGCGAATCCAATCTCACTAGCGGTTCCACTGTCTACATCAACCCCATCGAGGTTTGCAACTACTCCTGTGGATTTTTTGATCGCTGTTTCATTATTTTTCCCAAGAACTTCATTCAACTCTTTCCATGCCTCTTCTTTTTCCGGGCTTAGCGGCATATTTGAGACAGCAATTACTCTGGTTGAAAGATCAGGTGTTAATTCCCACGGATCCAGTGGCTCCCCGCCCATAGCGACTACCAGATCGCATAGTTTTGCGTGGAATTCTTGAGTGCTTTGCGCAAAACCATCCGGTCCGGCCATATATAAACGGGTGCCGGGTATTAGTTTTTCGTCCGGAATGACGACATCTATGTTTCTACTAAAAGCAATTTTACGTTCTGCGCTCATAAATATTATCCTTTACTTGTATTTCCGGCTTGTGGCGGACAGTGTTCAACTGCATATACCACAATTTCTTCTCTGGTTTTAAAAATTCTATCAAAACTACCAATAACCAGTGGATTGCGTCGCATGTTTGGAGTAAGTGAGCGGGTATCCGTAAGATATCCAAGCATCAGTTTTGTCGGTCCCTTTATGTCTGTTCCCGGAATACCAACTTTCGAAATATATGCCATTCCCGATTCTGCAGCTGTACCATCATCGACCTGGGGTCCGTTGAGATTTGCAACAAAGATTGTTGCTCCCATAACCCGGCTGAAATCAAGTTGGTGTATGTTGCGTATGAGTTCATCTTCGGAAATTTCTTGCTTTGCTCCTTCAATACCATCTTCAATCGGATTAAAAACTGTATAGCCCGCTTCTCTAAATTGAGCAGCTAATGCTATATTATGTGCGTTTTCTTCGGAATTAAATAATGGACCGGCGATATATACTTCAGCTTGATTTCTCATATTTTTTCATCAAAAAGAGCCTTATAATTTCTATCTAAAGCCTCTGTCATGCCAAATGCTCCGGCGCTAAACGGGTTCGGGAAACATTCTTCCGTATTTGTCACCTGAGCTTTAAGGGGCAAAAATGTTTCTGGATCAACCGCAACTAAATAAATTGGTAAGGGTATGGTCCTGCCGCCTTTTCTTAAGATTTCATCAAGTTCCAGTAACGCTGCTCTATCCCGATATAGAAGATGAGGTATTTTCCCGAGGCCAACAACTACAATCTCGCTTAAGTCTTCAGGAGTAGAAGGGTCAACTGTATCGTTAAATGTTGTTGCAGCGGCCAGTCCTGCAGGAATAGCGTCATAACCGGCATTGGTATAAAAACTTCCTCTTGCACGTGTTAATTCATTCGCGCCAATCAGCGAAACTCCGTATAGTTCGCTTTGCTTTTCTTCAGGTATATACCCGTATGCTGCAGAATCTAAAGCTACAAAGGCTTGATCTATTCCATCCAAATTAACCTCTTCAACGGAGATTTCGTCGAAATCATCTCTCGAAAACTCAGCTAGTTGTCTTACTACTAATATATCTTTTCCATTTCCGCCGGCAATCAAAAGATCTGAAGGAGCATTTTGTTCAAGAACATCACGACAAGCTCCGCAGGGATTAATGCTAATATCTTCTGCTTTTTCCGATGGCTTAAAAAAGCCGATCATTCTAACCTCTTCTCCTTGTGCGCGAACCTGACTCATAACGCTGGTTTCCCCATGTGCATAAGCATCACAAATTGAATTCTCATCATTTGCGCCTATTATAATTTCCCCGCTTTCAGTAAGACCGGCCGCTTTTACGTGATATCCAGATTGATTAGGATGAGCTATTGCCTCACGCGCTGCTAAAACAAGCCTAATACAGTCAGCTTTATCCACCTCGGACAAAGCAATCCCCTCGCTTACCAAAAATTGTACGTCTTTGAATAAGTCAGTTTCGATACTTGAGTCATAAATTGTATCTGTAATTGGTGATGCGTCTGTGGGTTGTAGTGGTAGTCTCTCGATAAATGTTGCAGTTGCTTTAACATCATTGGCAGTAGTTGTTTGTAATCCTCCTGCTTCTGGTGTACTCATTTATGTTTTTCTGCCTTTCATTATGCTCATCGTGAATTCAAGATTATTGTAATAGCATTTGCACGTTAAAGTAAATGGGCAAATGTACTATAAGATTTAATACGTTATCGTTAAATATTTTGATTGAAGATAGTATTGAAAGAATAAGAAGTTATATTAAAAATATTGCCGAAGAAACGATTGATTATTCCGTAGTAAAGCAAATACAGCCTTTATTTATTTTTTTTGTTTTTCCTATGTTTAGATTTCTCATTGTTTAATAAAAGGTCGCTGTAGGAATGAGCAATTAGATCATTTTTGTTTATTTTCAAAAGAGTCATGTAGTAATTACATTGTTTCCGTAATACATTTTTCCCCAAAAGACCGTCTGTATCTTGCGCCTCAATTTCTATAAAATCGCCCAAGTTTACGACCGAGTCAAGATGAAATCTAACGTTATCAATTACGAATAATACTCGTTTTTTTTGAATTATATTTTGTACGTCAAAACTTTTCAAAAGTATTTGTTTTAGAACATCTTGATTTGGTGTTTGGAAAACAGTAATATCGGAAAATTTTGGTCCGTGTTTATCCCCTCTTTCATAATGCATTAACCCATCTTCAAAAGGTAAAATTGCCTCTCTTAATTTAAGTTTTCCTTTAGAAGTTTTAAAATAGGTATCGATTTGATAGTCAACGCCCATAAAAGTTGCACTACGTGCTTGCAATATCTCTTGAATTCTAATTAGATTGGGGCACTTTGCTTTAATTTCGATGTTTCCGCGTTTCATGCATATCTTATAGCATTTACGCTAAGGAATTATCTATTCTTTGGGGAATGAAACTTTTTTAACGCACGCGGATTTTTTTACGGGAAATTTTAATTTTTTTGTTTTTTCGTAAGGTATGTAGTGCTTCTGTTACCCGTGGTTGTGTGGCATTAATAAGAGCAGATAGCTGTTCATGGGAAAAAGTAATGCCGGTATCGGCAAAGTATGGAGACAGAGTTTGTAAAACATGATAAGTTCTATTTTCTAAATTACTAAAAGAAATAATTTTTTGCAATTCAAGATCTTCGCGAAGTCTTCGTGAAAGTATCTGTAAAAAGTGTATTCCGACCAGCGGGTATTTTTTTAAAAGTTTAACAAAGTTTGCTTTAGTTAAAATGAGAATACTTGATTCATATAAAGTTTCCGCATTAGCTGAGCGGGGTTGGTCTTCGATAATAGACATTTCTCCAATTGTTTCGCCCGGCATGCGCATGGCAATGGTCATTTCCTTTCCGCTTTCATGCAAATGATAAATACGAATAAGTCCTGAAATAATAAAATACATTTCAGTATTCTTATCCCCCTCTGTTATAAAATTGGAGTACTTGGGTAAAATTTTATATTGAAATAGTTTTGCAATAGAATTTAGATCTTTTTTGCTCAATTCATCAAAGAGTGAAAAAGATCTGAGTAACTGTATTTTTTCTTCGGAAGACATAGGTATATAATATCAAAAACTATAGGTTGAAGTCAAGCCGAGGGAAAACTTTTGTGGAGCTGACAGGATTCGGACCTGTGACATCTTCGATGTAAACGAAGCGCTCTACCGCTGAGCTACAACTCCAAGTTCTAGAACATCTGCATGCGGTTCGTAACCGCGCAGCGCTCTACCGCTGAGCTAAGGATCCTTTACTCATTCATTTTAACAAACTAGTTAGGGTGTATCAAGCTTTGAAGAAATATGCAGCAAAATAGAGTTTAGTTTTTACCAATTTTTTTTGATGGTTTCTTTTAAGAAATCTGCTGAATCTTGAGACACTAAATCTAAATTAATTGGAGTAACAGAGATTTTTCCTTCAGAAATAGCTTTCAAATCCGTGCCTATCTTTAGATTTTTAATATCAATTGTTGGATTTGCATGAACCAGCAGGTTCTCTTGTTTAAAGAACAACTGCCCGTAAGGTTCTTTAAAGGGCCGTGTTATTTCAATGGGAGAGTCAATAGTTGCTCCATAAGGAATATTAATTGATATTACGTCTATTTGTTTATCCAGCTTAGCATTTATTAACATTTCCGCTAGCTTAAAAGTAATTTTGGCAGCATCTTCAAAAATATAATAGTTTTTTTTATCAAAAAAATTTATATGTTTTTGGACATCGTGAGGAATGCATAAGGAGGACGCAATTGATCTGACACCGTCTATTGCCGCTTCCATTGCTGCGCCAATAGTGCCGGAGCTTAGAATTCTGCCATGACCGATATTTTCCCCTATATTTATTCCGGAAATTACGAGTTTTGGTGGATTTTTAAGTAAATGATAAAGACCAATCTGGACACAGTCTGCCGGAGTTCCCTCGATGGTATTAATGATAAATTTACCTGCTTTTGCACTCCCGAGTTCAAACTTAGCGTGTGCCGTTATTGATTTTCCGACCCAACTTTTTTGTGCATTAGGGGCAATTGCTGAAACCTTAAATTTCTTAGATAACTTTTCAAGAAGAGGGTAAAAACCGATACTGGAATATCCATCGTCATTTGTTAATAAAATATCCATCGACGCAATAGTATCAAAAATTTCGATGTTTTCATAGATTAGTTTAATGTTTTCAAGCAAACTGTAGTCATAAATTATGTTTTGTAATATAATGAGAAAACTGAATATATGCCAATAAATATTCCTAATCGTTTACCCGCCAAAGATGTGCTTGCTAAAGAAAACGTTTTTTTGATGGGCAAAAACCGCGCCATGCATCAGGATATAAGGCCTCTAAAAATCGGAATTTTAAATTTGATGCCCAAAAAAATCGAAACTGAAACCCAACTTTTACGCATGCTTTCCAATACCCCGCTTCAGGTAGAAGTTGAACTTATTCAGCTTTCATCTCACACGTCAAAGCATACGTCAAAAAATCATTTAAAAATCTTCTATAAAAAATTTGCTGAAATTAAAAATCAAAGATTGGACGGCTTAATTATTACCGGCGCGCCGGTTGAGCACCTTCGGTTCGAAGATGTGGATTATTGGAATGAGTTAAAAGAAATTATGCTTTGGTCGGAAAAAAATGTTACCTCGACTCTTTATATCTGCTGGGCGGCTCAGGCCGGTCTTTATTTTCACTACAAAGTTAATAAGTACCCCGTAGGTAAAAAAGTATTCGGAGTTTTTGAGCATAGAATTGTAAAAAAAGAGGCGCCTTTAATGCGCGGATTTGATGACGCATTTGTAGCTCCCCATTCAAGACATACCGAGATTCGGGAAAAAGATATTAAGAAAATAAAAGATTTGGAAATTTTGTCTTTGTCCAAAGAAGCCGGAGTGCACATTGTTGCTTCAAAAGACGGTAGTAAGATTTTTGTAACCGGTCACTCCGAATACGATTCATATACGCTTGCAAATGAATACGAAAGGGATTTAAAAAAAGGTTTAAAGATTGATATGCCAAAACATTATTTTCCAAACGATGATCCAAAAAAATTACCGGTGGTAAATTGGCGAAGCCACGCATTTCTTCTCTATTCAAACTGGCTTAATTATTACGTTTACCAAACAACTCCGTATAATTGGATTGCCGCGAAAGCCAAAAAGTAAATCCGATCCGCGTAATTCTTAGATGTTTTGACAATTCCCTTGAGTATGCTTATGGACTTTGTTAAACTATGTTAGTGTCTGAAGTAAGTATTCAAAGTCCGGAACAACTGCCTAAACTCGCAGATCTCCGTTTAACCGGTGAATTTGATCCGCAGATAAAATCTTCACATCCAAAACACAGATACGAAAATTCACTAAAGGGAGAAAAATACATTGTCAAAGCAGGCCCATCGCAATCTGTTAGAGCTGATTTTATCGGTAACAAAATATTTTCAGCGTTAGGCTTATCAACGGTGCCAAGCGCTATTGATATTAATCCGGAAAGCGGTGAGCCGGTACTGATTATGGATGATGTTTCTGAAAAATATAAACCGCTTAGTTTAGCTGCCGGTAGCAGTTTTAGAAATCAAGGACTTAAGTTAGGTGATTTTCTCAAAGATCCCGCGCAAAGAGAATTGTTTAAAGATTCCATATTAGCTACGATTTTAATTGGCGATTATGATCGGGTTCCCTGGAATTTAATGGCTGCCAAGGACGGATCAAATTTTGTGCATCTGGATTTTGGCGCAAGCATGGGGGTTCGGGCGCGGGGCGGTTACAACGGATATTCTTTGCATATTGATGAAGAAGAAATAAGGATGGCGCTTAGAGATCCTTACGACAGAGAGCCAAATGCGAATGAACTTCACGGGGAAGTTATTGAGGTAACCCAAAATGGCATAGAGATTAAAGATAAAGAAAGACTTGCGAGACTTTCCAATAGGATGCAAACGGTTATTACGGATTCCGTTATTGACAGTATCGTTGCCGAGGCGGCATTTCCCGATAATGCGACCTCTGAAGGAAAAAGCGAAAATAGAATGATACTAAATCGGGCACTGTCTCAACTTGAGGCAGGACTAGCTAGGGAAATTCCCGGTTCGCTAAGTCATCTTAAGACAGAACGCGCAATAACAACCTACAAATGCATCCGCGATGAATATAACGGAGATTCTGCTGCTTATTTTAGTAACGCTTTGAAGACGAGGCGGGATGAACTTATTAAAATGTTTGGTCAACCTGATATTTCTGAACAAACGACGGCTTAACAACTACCGTTCGTGCGGGATCATAATGCTCCTAAAATTTTCGGGAAAGCTAAGAAAATTATTCAGTTCTTCTCCGGCTTTTTCAGGGTCAAGACTTGTCAAATCAGATTCGGAGACAAAATCAACAATTCCCCTAAGCGCAAATTCTCTTTTTATCGCAATGTCCATGGAGTATCCTTCGTCACGAGTATCAGGTTCCAATATTCCCTCATCGCTTTCAACTAGCATTGTTGGGGAATGGATCGGACCGGAAAAGGTATCTTCCAAAAAGTGAATCACCGGATTGCCGATTATTTGTTCAAAAACCGGTAGTTTTTTAGTTCCGCCGTTATCTAGAAATCCGTCTACGGCAGATGTTCTGGAAATTAAATATTGAGTATTATTGGCTGTAAATCCCGGCAAGGCTTTTTCCAGTTCAGGAAGAATTGTGCCGTACATGCCAATATCCACTAAAGTCATTTTTGCATAATCGGTTACACCTAATTGTTCCATGTAATCTTTTAGTTTCTCCGGAGGAGTATCCCAGACTAGTTTTCGGGTTAAGTAAGCATAAGCCAGTTGTGAAGGTGTGACATTCGGATAATTTTGCGGCTGTTTTGTGAGAAGAGCCTGGGCAGCCTGATAAACCCCAATTCCATCTCTTCCCGCAAAGACCAAAGATTCATTTAAATCATTTTTCGCCGAAAGCTCAGATAACAAGTGATCGGCAAATCCAACGATAACCGGCGCGATTACAACTTGGGAAACCTGTCGTAGATGTTCGGTAATTTCGACTAATTTTTGCTTTTCCGCTTCTTCTAATTCTGGCAGGTTTTCTCTGACATAAGTTGTTATTTCTTCTATTCTGGATTCTGGCAATGTGCGCTCTCCGCGGTTTTCTGTTTCGTTGCTGTCTATCAGCGGTCTTCTTGGAGCAAAATGGCGGATCATGGCATGGTCGACAACCCAGTTTAAGGTTTGCATATCCAAAGTTGTTTGCAGTCTGACTGGTTTACCGCCAACAATAGCGAGAGAACGGTCATATTTTTTAGGTAAGTGTTCGATAGTATCGGCAGTTTTACTGAGATCTTCGGTAGATATTCCAATTTCACTAATCTTTGAGTCGCTGCTGCTTAACAATCTGATATTTCCCTTAATGTTATCTTCCTTAACTCCCAGTAAATCCAGGGCGTATTTAATAACAGTTCCCGAATAGCCCGTATCTACTGCGATCATGTCGGGAGTAATACCCAGCGAAACTAAATATTTTTTAATTTCAGCGCTGTCTTTTTTCCCTTTCATATTGTCAAACATCAAACGTGAAATAGCGGCAATTTTTAAAATATCATAAAGACCGGCCTGAGTTTGTAGATAAATGTCAATTCCCTTTTTAAGATATTCACCTTTTTGCCTTACAAAGGGTAATTTACTAAGTCCTTCTCTTTCCAGAGCCAGAGTTATAAGTTTTTTTTGTCTTGCAACATCTTGTTCAATTTGCTTTTCTAAAATTTCCGCGTATTTATCTCTTGTTCCAAGCGGTTCGCCGAAATGATTTGCCTTTAAAGCCAGATAAAGCGGAATACCGTCTCTTCCGGAAAACCAAACCCCTTTTGCAAAAAGCATTTCATTTAAGAGTACATTCATTTCTCCTAAGGATGGTATTATCTCGGAATGGATTTTTAAGTATAAAGTGAACCCCTCGTTATATAAATCAAGACTGTCGGTTAATGTTGAATCCAGAGTTTCCGCGTAATTGCCGCCTTGCTTAAGCTGTAAAAGCATGCCGGCTTCGAAATATTCTAAAACTTTTTTCTGCCAGAGATTTGTAAACGGCGGAATGGTTCTGCTTTTGTCAAATTTTTTGCTGTAAATTTCAAATTCCTGGATAGTTTGGTCAGGCGATGGTCCTTGTTCATAATACAGTCTCATTGCTTTCATAATTTCATCGTATTTAGTCATTGCTGCCATAAGCCTTGCTTCCGCAGGTGTTGCAATCGGCTCGTTGCCATGGGTAAAAAGCGTTTGCAAGAATTGTCTTGTTTTGGAAATTTCATCCATTTGCTCGTCAGTTAAATTTAAATCTGCCAATTGGTTTTCAAACTCTGAAGATTGTCTTTCGCGTCCTCTGCTGTTTCGTGTAACTCTACCGGATAGATTATTTTCTCTGGTGTATTCTTCTGAATCTTCGGAGCAATCCCAATTAAGCCAACGAATCACAATATATTTGCCGACCTCGGGAGTGGCGTTGGTAACAATACCTACGAGCAGCGTTTTATTTTTAAGAAGTTGTTCCATGCTTCCCGCTTTTATAATTGCCTCGAGCAAAAGCTTTTTGTCCGAGTTTGGGATACAAGTTAAAGAGGGATCTTCGAAAATGCTTTTGTAAAATTCTTCTGAAAATCTTTTGTCGCTAAGAAATCCTTTTTGGGTTAACAAAGAAAGAAAACTGATACGATGTTTATTTTCCAGGAGCATGCGTTTTGCCCGTTCTTCGTTTATTTCCATGCTTGAGAATAATTTTTCCATAAAAATTTGAGTTGTTGTGGTAGCCATAATTTCATTAATATGTTCTGCGATTAGGTCATTGGGATTTTTCCCAAGTTTTTTCGCACAGAACCGGACTCCTTTTAAAAACAGTTTAATATTCCTTTCTCTGGCAAGAATGCGTGAGGCAATAATTTCGTATATTTGTTCAGAAGTTGATGCCGGGTTATCTTGTAATTCCAATATGGTGTCTAGGACAACAGCTTTAAGATTGGGAAACTCTCTTAAAAACGAAGCGACATCGGATTGCGAAATAAGTTCGGACAATCTTTTCATTATTTCCGGATTTTTTACAATATCTGCAAACGCACTGTTAAAAGCCGAGTTAGGGGCGTCTTTAAAAAGTTCCCAGACAATGCGTTCCTCATTTGGTAGTTGCGCTAAAGTTTCCTTACTAATTAAAGGCATGATATCCCTGTAGTCGCATCCTTGTGCAAGAGCTTGTCTTATAAATTCGGGCTGTACAGCTCCGTTTATAACCCATAAGTCAAAGCTATCTTTGTGTTGGCAAAGAAATTCCAATACCTCATCGGGCGCGGAGTTAAAAAACTCCCAAAACGGTTGCTGGTCTTTGGGGAATGCGGAGATTATTTCCGGATAATCGGCAATAAGACCCGAAAGAGCGTTTGCTGCGAATTCCGGAGTTGCCGTCTGCAAAATATCTGAGCAAAGTCGGTAGCTTGGAATACCGTCGGGGAAATATGCATCGGCCAATTGGTAATGAGAAGAGGGTTTAAATGAATCGCTATCGTCAGTGTAATTTTCGGTAAAATCGCAAAAAGCTTCTTGGGAAGGAGTAAGATCGAGTTTATCAGTTAATTTTTCCAAATAGCTCTTTTTACTGTCAAGAAGGTCAAGGAATATCCGGCCATCAACTTTGCCCTCTTTTCTTATAAGAATTTGCGACATAGCAAGTGTTACCTCTCGATAGATTGAGTGGAACTCCACTCTGCTGGTGCTGGTGGATGATACCTTTTTCATGAAGTCAGCAAATTGCTCTTTAAGCGGAAGATCAGCTACTCTGTGGAAATCATAATAATAGCGTTCTATAGAGTCATCGAGGTATTTTATTAAATCCTCTTTCTTTTTGGTGTTTAGTTTTTTTGTTTTAGCGATAAAATCTTTAAAAAGGCCGGTTAATTCAATTACGCTTTCGGCAGTATCGTAATTATTTTTTAATTCCGAGACCTCGCGGACAGCGGCAAAATATAGCGAATCGGGACTTTTATCGGCCTCTGCCTTTCTTTTGATCGTTGAAACAAACTTGTCTACATTTGAATCCATAAGATTGCTACTGTTGGTGAATGGAGCTAGAGACGTTCGTGTCATATAACCGATTTCCCCGCCCTGCCTGATGTGTTCGGCCAGCAAATCCAGGCAATCGGCATTTTCCAGACGTTCCATCAGTTCCCGTAGTCGTAAGCTCGTTATTGTCGTTGAACTGCCGCGCATTTCTCCGCGAAATTGTTTTAAGATAACCATCTGGTCCAATATGCGTTGAGGGTTTTGCATTGCATCTTCCGGCGTTAGCTTAGAATTACCGCCTAACAAGTCATTAATTATTGTAAGCGCCGTAGTTAGCTCTTGTTCGTCAGGTACGGGGGTTTCTGTAGGAGGCGTTTTATCCGGCGCAAGAAGACCGGAAACGCTGCTTAGAATTCTTCTGCCTATTTGCCTGACAGTAAACGCTCGGTCATCTAACTCGTGGTTTTCCGATATGGAAAGACCGAGTGACTTTCGAAATTTGTCCACGTCGGTTAAATGCAGTTTCTCCGGATGAGCCGGAGTTGATTGTTCCGGTAAAACAGGTTCGATAGAAATTCCCGATTCTGCTGTTGATATGTCAGACATTAATTATAAGCCTCTGACATATTGTGGCATTTTTACCGCGCAGAATGCAACTATTAGAGCTAACGAAATATTTGCAACTTTTTGGGAAAATGTTATTTTTTAGAGGCCCTCGCTTTAAGTTCTTCCAATATCTCTTTTGGTTTAATATTATTTGCAGAAAGCAAAACTAATATGTGAAACAGCAAATCGGCAACTTCTGAAATAATTCTTTCTTTGTTTTTGTTCTTTGCGGCAATAACAACCTCTGTCGCTTCCTCTCCTACTTTTTGGATAATACGGTCATTGCCCTCTTTAAAAAGAGAAGCGACATAGGAATTACCCGGCATATTTTTTTTACGGTCTTCAATTATTTTATAAAGTTCTTCTAAGGTCATGTATTTTCTCCTAAGCTTTTATAAAAGCAAGTCTTATTGCCTGTGTGACATACATTATTACCAACTAATTCGACTTTAACAAGTATTGAATCGTTATCGCAATCGGAATAAATTTCTTTTACTTTTAATTTGTTTCCTGATTCTTCACCTTTCATCCACAGTTTTTGTCTGCTCCGACTCCAAAAATAAACCCAGCCGGTCCTAATAGTTTTTTGTAATGATTCTTTATTCATGTAGCCAAGCATAAAAACTTCTCCTGTTTTATAATCCTGGATTATTGAAGGCGCTAAGCCATTGCCTTTTGTAAAATCTATAGAAAGTTTCATGTTATTTTTCTTACCGGTATGTTTGATTTTTCCAAATAATCTTTTACTTTCGCAATTTTTAATTCGCCAAAGTGAAATAAAGAAGCTGCAAGTGCTGCATCTGCCTTGCCTTTTCTGAAAACTTCCGCAAAGTCTTCTATCTTGCCGGCTCCGCCGGATGCTATTATGGGAACGCTTACCGCTTCGGATATTTGCTTTGTTAATTCGATGTCGTAGCCGTTTTTAGTGCCGTCCTTGTCCATACTGGTTAGCAAAATTTCTCCTGCGCCCTTTTTTACTACTTCTTTTGCCCAACTTATTGCATCCAAATCCGTTGCTGTTCTGCCGCCATTAGTAAAAACTTCCCAGCTACCTTTTACTTTTTTAACATCAATTGCCAAAACGATACACTGATTGCCGAATGCATTAGAGGCTTTTGTAATAAGTTCCGGGTTATTGACTGCGGAAGTGTTTAGGGAAATTTTGTCGGCTCCGGCTAAAAGAATATTTCTGATATCTTCAATTGACCGGATGCCGCCACCCACAGTAAAAGGAATAAAGATTTGTTTTGCGACTTGCCGGACAACATTTAGCATTGTTTCCCTATTTTCGAAAGATGCGGTAATGTCTAAGAATACCAGTTCATCCGCTCCTTCGCTGTTATAAAACTTTGCCAGCTCCACGGGGTCACCGGCGTCTTTTATATTGACAAAATTAACCCCTTTTACGACTCTGCCTTTATCAACATCCAAACATGGGATAATACGTTTAGCTAACACTGATTGCCTCCTTTAAATCAACTTTTCCCTCATATAATGCCTTGCCAATAATTACTCCTTCTATCCCAATTGACCTTAATTGTTTAATGTTATTAAGATTAGATATGCCGCCGCTGGCAATAACAGGCGCTAAAATATTTTTGCTTAAATTGGCAATTTCTTTGTAATTTGGTTCCGTCAGTGTTCCGTCTTTTACAACATCCGTATAGATAAATCTCTGTACTCCTAAACCTTCTAATTTTAAAGCAGTTAATATGCTGCTTTTATCACTATTTTCGAGCCATCCCTGCTTCATTAATTTCCCATTTTTTGTATCAAGCGCGATAGCTATTTGCGGCGCAAAATCTTTTAAAATATTTTTCAATTCTTCTTCCTCTTCTAGGGCTACCGTTCCCAGAATTACCCGTGATACGCCAATTGATAGCAGCATTTTTACTGCTTTTTTATTCCTGATACCGCCCCCGACTTGCATTGGAATATTAATTGCTTTAACAATTTTCTTAATTACCTCCAAGTTTGTTAAGACGCCATTTTTAGCGCCGTCTAAATCAACGACATGAAGCATTTTTGCGCCTTGCTTTTCCCACTTTTTTGCTACGACCACAGGGTCTTCACCATAAATTTTCTCACTCTCAAACTTGCCTTGAGTAAGCCTACCGAATTTCCATTTTTTTATCTCAATTGCCGGATAAATTACAATACAACTCCCAAAAATTTTTTTAATAATTAAAGTCCTGTATCTCCGCTTTTCTCGGGATGAAATTGAACTCCATAAAGATTGTCTTTTTCTAAAACGCTGCAGAATTTCAAACCATATTCCGTAATGCCTTTTACTAAGCTTTCATCAGCAGGCTTACAATAATAAGAATCAACAAAATAAAAATAGCTGTTATTTTTAATATCGTTAAGTAGTACTGAATTCTTAGCTTCTACTTGATTCCATCCGATTTGCGGCACTTTCAAATCAGTATCGAATTTCTTTACTTTTCCCTTAATTAATCCTAAACAATCAACGTTGTCTTCTTCGCTTAAGGTCAGCAGTAATTGCATTCCCAAACAAATTCCTAAAATCGGCGTGCCTTTCTTAGCTTGCTCAATAATTACTTGATCTATTCCCCGTTTTTTAAGATTTTCCATTCCCCTACCGGCTGCCCCAACGCCGGGCAGAATAAGCGCTTTAGCATTTTTCAGTACGTTAATATCACAGGAAATCTCATAAGGAATTTTAAGCTTTTCTAAAGCATTCACTACGCTTGCCAGATTACCCAAACCATAATCAACAATGACCATTTTATTAATAGCTGTTTTTATCGTCATACTAAATAATAATTTTCTCGATTGGTAAAACAATAATGCCCGATGCTCCGGCTTGTTTTAGTCTTTCAATTGTCTCCCAAAATATATCTTCCTTGATAACCGTTTGCACAGATACCCATCCTTTAGCTGCCAATGGAGATACCGTAGGAGATTTTAAACCGGGTATAATTTTTTTAATCCTGGGAAGAATTTTTTCGGGCGCATTCATCATTACGTATTTATAGTTTTTTGCAGAAAGCACACCTTTAAAACGGGTTATCAGTTTTTCCAATAATTCTTTTTTGCCGTTTTTTAAAGCTTCTTCGTTGGCAATTAAAACCGATTCCGAGTCATAGACCTTTGTTAAAGCTCTGAGATCATTTAAGGCAAGAGTGCTGCCGGTTGAGGTAAGATCCACTATAGCATCAGCAACGCCTAAAGCTGGGGCAATTTCCACCGAACCGCTAATGCTTACTATTTTAACCGGAATGCCGTTGTCGTTGAAGAATTTTTTTGTTGACTGCGGATAAGAAGTCGCAATGGTTTTGTCTTTTAATTCGCTTATATCCTTAATCTCCGATTCTTTGGGAACTGCAAGAGTTAGGGAGCAAAATCCGTAACGTAAGTTAAGCAATTTTTTTACTCTTGGCCTTTCTTCATTTAAGATATTCTGACCAAGAATGCCCAAGTCCACGATGCCGGAAGCAACATAGTTTGGAATATCGTCATCACGCACATACAATATTTCCAGGGGAAAATTTCTGCATGAAGAAAATAATCTTTGATTATAACTTTCGAACTCAAGGCCGGATTTCCGCAAAAAACCAAGCGTTTCATCGGTTAAACGCCCTTGTTTTTGAATTGCCAGTTTTAGATTTTTATTGTTTATGTTTGCCATATCATTTTTCCCCTTTTTTTGGGTGGAAGACGGGGTTTGAACCCGCGACCCCCTGGACCACAACCAGGTGCTCTACCGCTGAGCTACATCCACCAAGCTTGCTTGGTAGTCCCGCATTTTTGATGCGGGGCACCGAACAGATAACATCAATTCCAACGCGACACCATATTTTCCAATAAAAAAACCTCTGTTCGCTTCCCGCCACAAAAAATGTGGTAAAAAGGAACGAGAGGCAATAAAAAAAGACCTCCCGCGGTCCCATCCTTTGTTCTTAAAAGTATTTCTCCTTTAAGCTCTTAGGCCGACTCCGCAAAGCTGACATCGACTGTTTAATTTAACGGTTCAACTTCCGTAAGGCATTTTGGCCTTCAGCTTCTGGATCGTGACTCCAGTCAAACGCTTTTATTTTTAATTGTTAGCGTAGTATACACAGCGGGAAAAGTCTTGTCAATCCGTTGTTGTTAATACTTCGCGTTGATATTGTTCTAACATGGCAGTAACTTGCTGAATACCGGTTATCGGATCCGTTTCCGGTTCTCCTCTTCCAGATAATTCTATAACTTGTATCTTAGGTGCTACTATGCCAATGCTTACAGCAAAAATATCCAAATCATGGCTTCCAACCGGAGTTCTGAAAACAGTTGTCGTTCTAACCCCCCTTGTCTGCATTCCGTCATCATAAGTTGCTCTGTAAACATGAGCTTTTGCTTCTTTTCTAGTTGAAGGATTTGCCGGTCCCACTCCAAAAGTTGTCATTACGGTTTCAAATAAACCGGTTATATTTTTGTTTATTTCTGCGCTTTGCCTTGAAACATTTTCTCCAGTCATTTGTTTTCTCCTTCGTTTATTTCGTACATTATGTTTGTCGGTTCCGCTGCTACTTTTTTTGCTCTAGTCATAATTTTCTGCAATTGTATCACGCAAAGTCAAGATTAACCATTATGTTTCTAAATTTCCGAAGATGAGTTGTTTCTCTTAAAATTTACCAACTCTCTGCTTATGGATGGATTTTCCGACATTCCCCTGATAAGTCTCGGAATAGCCTTAACGGGTACGTTGGCGCAAGATAATTGTTCTATTTTACGCCATATGGCAATAGATTGTTCAAGGCAAAAATCTGAAAAATCGTCAGACGCGGCTTCAGGAATGGAAGCCCATTTAATTGGATCCCCGAACGGATTAAAATAGGGCGCGCTCCAAAATCTGCCTTGTGCGTCAAGTAAAGTTCTTCCCGACATTGGGGCTCCGGCTACGAAATCTCTTTGGCAAATTTCATCTATAACTGCTTCGTATTCTTTTACGCATTGAGCATCTACTCCACCCATTCTTAATAGTTGCATGCCTTCCGTAATTCCAATTCCTGAAATTAATTTCACAACCGGTCTTCCTCTTTCGGCTAATTGTTTAGCCAATGAAGTTATACCATCTCCTGTAAAAACAACGTCATCCAAAAGAGCGACCGGTGAGGTTTTCCCTAAGCGAAAACTATCCAGTTGGACATCTATCGGGGGATAGCCGGGCCGGGGTTTTAGTCCAATATCATTAAAATTTTCATCTACCATCCTTGTAACATCTAGAAATCCGACAATGTTAGGAGTATGTTGATCAACATATGCTCTGTCAAGAGAAATAATGGGAACAGTGCAATTCTTTGCCAGACTAATTAATCCGCTTCTTAATTCATCCTCATGTACAATCTCTACTTGCTCCGGAAAATATCCTCCTAAAACATTTTCTAAGTCATTTCTAGCTCCATTAAAAAAATCATAAGAGGGGCTAACGTATCCGGTTTTTTGCGACCAAGAATCAAATAAGCCTTCTATATCTGAGGATACAATGTAGGGATTTGTTTCAGTAGACATCTAATCAGAGAGAATTATATCATTGCCGGTAAATATTGCAAGCCTATTTTTTTTGAGATAAGAATTCGCCTGTTTTTTGAGCAGCTATTTCTGCAGCTTGTAGGGGTTGAATGCCCGTATACATTGATGCAACAAAGTATCCAAAAAATGTGTCACCAGCCCCTAGCGTGTCTTTTGGTTTATCAATTTTTACCGCAGGAATAAAAAATCCTTCACCTTGATAAAAAATATCCAAACCTCTTGACCCGTCAGTAGCAATTAAAAGTTTATTTTTTTGTGCGTTTCTAACTGATTCCGGAAGGTATTTTATTTCTTCATTGGTGCCTTTTATGCAAAAGATGCTATCGGCAAATGCGGTAGCTTCCTCCCAAAGTCTCTTTTTTCCAAAGTCTGATCCTTCGCGGACATAACCCTGAATATCTACGAAAGCTTTTCCGTTAAAATTTGATAAATTTGATAAATCCCATTCGTTTAACAAAGTTGATATTACTGCCCAATCCGACAATTGATCAATCGGAAGTTTCTGAGGATTTGGTCTTTGAGGGATTTTGCCAAATTCTCCATCATCGGTAATTAAGACATGAACGTCTATAGTGTTTCCATAAAATAGTGTATACGGAACACGGCTTCTTGTTATGGCTTCTTCTAGGAATACAATCGGCCCCCCGGGCTGTTCAGTTATTAGTTCGTCGTTGTTCTTCAATAGAACATCCTTGCCATAGCTAGAAACGATCGAGATTCCTTTTTTCATAAATTAATATAAATATTGATCCTTAATATTAATTTTCCTCATTTTATAGCAGGAAATGCCTTTATACTCATTCTTTCCCATAAATGGATAGAATGTCTCTTTGTTGATAGTTATCGGAGTAAAATCAACAAATGTTTGTTTTTTGGATGCAGACATCATTTTGCCATACACCGCATATAATTCTTTATCTTTTTGTAATCTTAGAGTTTGCTTTAACGAAAATGATTTTTTCTGTTGCAGAAATTTTTCGAGAGTCTTATGTAATTTTTTCGCGGTTTCAATATTGTTTTTCGGTCCGCATTCAAATTCAATAGCCGGACAATGACAGAATTGCGTCAACGGACCGTTAATTTGGGATTTTTTTGCGTACCAAATTACGATTCTTTTATTTGGAGCCATGTAGGCAAGAGTTAAGTTTTGTATCGTAGGATAAGTAACAATTGTTACAATCCCAAAATCGGATTTTGTACCATGTATGTCTATAATAAGATCATAAGATCTTGATTTTTCTATAATTTCAGCTGCTCGTTTTTCTTCATAGATATTGCTTTTAATATTTCCCGGTGCGCTGCGGTTTAAATCCTTCTCGGTAAATCTTGTATTTTTCTCATACGCTTTTTCATTGGAAATAGTCCAATCATATCCGTATTCCTCTTGAGAATATTTTTTTTCAAGTTTTTTAAATACGTCTACGAATCCTTCATCTCCATGAGTTGCGGTTAGAAATAAAATTTTATTTTTCATGTTTTTGCTTTTTCCAATTTGTTTATTTCGATTTCATTTGCTTTTTTCATCTCTTCATAAAGCAATTCTTGTTGAGCGCTAAACACACCCTGAACTTGCAATAAATATTCTCTCGTGGACATTGATATTTCGGGAAAGGGTAATGTCTCCCTAAGACTCTCAATTCTTGTGTATGGTATTCCGAAACCAAAAGATAACAAATCCGCGATAAGCAATGGAGAGTTCCTTCGACTTTCAATAAACGCGATTAAGCTTTGAGAAAAATCTAACAATTTTTCGGATGCATCAATTCGTTTATCTATGTCAAAAAATGCCGGCCTTGGAACAGCAAACGGCAACATGTGCGGAAATGAAATTGGTCGATCGGCAGTAGCAGTGGAATCACGATAGCCACCAAAAATTGTCATACCCTTTGAAGTTGGAATAGACATACCAAGCGATCTTGAATTTGCTCCGGATGCGTTTATGCGGGTTACGTATTCGGGCGTAATCCCGAATTTTTCTTGCATAACCTCATATCCCCGCCATTCTCCTCCTGATGCTGCCAATCCGACTTGAATACCCGGCTGAATATGTGGAAGTTGCTGTTTAATCCCTTCAATTACAGGAACTAGTGTTTGCCCAAATGCCAAAATATCATCAACTATTTGTATATCTTGTACATCATTTTCAGTTGCCCACTTAGCAAGATTATCCATTTGTTCATCAACTGATGGTGCTTCAATTGATCTGGGAATAATGTCATTATTGTTACCGCGAGAAATTTGTAATCTAAATATTTCATCCGCAGCAAAATTTACACCAATTGATCTATCAATTATTACAAACATAACCTTTCTTTCAGAGCCTGCTTTATATTTTCCCATTCCGGCTTCAACTTTTTCAGCTAACGGTCCTGTGGTATATGAATAAAATGTAGCACCTTCTGGCATATAAGTTTGTTGCAGAGAAAACATTTTCTGCTGAAAAGGATAAACCTCTTTACCGGAGATTGTCGGATCTATTTTTCTAAGAATCTCCAATAAATCTCCTGATGCAACATGCGGATAAGGAGTATCTATTAAACGAGGAAGTGCATATGCTGATTTATTAAGTTCTGCTTGACTTCCCTGTTGAGGAGAAAGTTCTTGTTTCATTTTCCGCGAGCAGATTGTAGATTTTTTGATGCCTCTTCAAAAGCCAACTCTACTGCCTGACTAGCTGTCTCAGCGACTAGTACCTTTATTCTTTTTCTCGGATCAAAATATCTTCCGGACATCTCATCTGCCCAACCACCGTATCCTTTTAAAGCAATAATTGGAATGTTTGCCTGATAAGCAATTGCCATTTCGGTTAAGGTTCCCGATCCTCCGCTTATGGCAATAATTGCATCACAAGATAAAACTAATACCAACTCTCTGCCTCCGCCTCTTTCAAGTCCTGATGGAATTATTATGTCTGCATTTTTTTCAACGATATCTTTTCCCTTACCATATGTTACCCCCACAGTAATACCGCCATATTTTTTAGCCCCTCTACATGCGGCCGAAGATAATGAATCAAAATCTTTTTCTGCACCAAAAAACAGAACAGCACCTTTTTTGGCAATCTCTTCGCCTAACTTTTCAGCGGCCTGTTCCATCTCTTTGGTGTATTTAAGATCAGCTGCCGATCCCATAACCCCAATTTGTAATTTTCTCATAGTATTATTATCTCAAATAAAATGATTTTCGTATACCACATGATTTATTTTTTCAAAATACGGGTAGTAAATAGCGTCTTTTTTAAAGAAAGGCACAATTTTTCTAATTTTCAGATAAGCTTTTTTAGTTCCTTTTCCGAGTTTATACCCCTGTTTTAATCGGAAGTCAATTGCCTGACAGGCAACTAGTAACTCTATTGCGATAACTTTCTCAACGTTTTTAAGTATTTCATTGGCTTTTCTTGCTCCGATAGTTCCCATGGAAACTAAATCTTCCACGTTTGCGGAAGTAGGAATTGAATCAACCGAAGCAGGATGAGCTAATATTTTATTTTCTGACGCAAGTGCTGCTGTTGTGTATTGCAGAATCATCATTCCGGAATTAACCCCGCCATGCGGAGTGAGAAATGCCGGAAGCCCGTTATTAGTTGCGGGATCTAAAAGAGATGCGATTCTTCGATCGGAAGTATTTGCTATTTCAGATAAAGCGATTCCAAGCGTATCCATTGCTATAGCAACCGGTTCTCCGTGGAAATTCCCGCCGGATATTACGCTAACCGTGCCATTTTTATTTTTAAATATTAGCGGATTATCCGTGACTGAATTAATTTCGGTAGTAATTACAGATTCTACGTATTTTAATGCTTCTCTTATCGCCCCGTGTATTTGCGGAAGACATCTTATGGAATATTGATCCTGGGTTTTATTGTCATCAATCATCGTGCTTCCCATCAATAAACTTCTCATTCTCCGGGCCGTATCTATTTGGCCTTCATGCGGTTTAATTTCATGAATCCTTTTGTCAAAGGCCTTTCTTGTTGCTCTTAAAGCTTCCGCTGAAAGTGCCGCCGCGACATCGGCCACTGCAATTAATTTTTTCGCTTTAAAAAGAGTTAGGGAGCCGATAGCGCTCATCGTGGAAGTATTATTTATTAAAGCTAGGCCTTCTTTTGCCTCAAGTATTACCGGCTTTATTTCCGCTTTTTTTAAAGCAACTTTTCCATCCATTTCTTTGCCGTTGTAAGTAGCTCTTCCTTTTCCGATAAGAACAAGCATTATATGCGCGGATGGTGCGAGATCGCCGCTAGATCCGACAGAACCTTTTTCCGGCACTACCGGTATGACGTTTTTGTTTAGCATTTTAAGAAGTGTTTCGATTACAATCGGTCTTACTCCCGAGTAGCCTTTTGATAAATAGTTGGCAATTATAAAAATAATTGCTCTTACGGTTTCTTCCGGCAAAGGATTGCCCACTCCTACTGCGTGTGATTTAATTAAGTTTTCTTGAAGTTCTTTTACCTGATCTTGCTCGATGGCGGTATTTTTAAATGCTCCAAAGCCGGTGGTAACTCCATAAACAATTTCTTTATTTAATACAACTTTTTCTATCGCTTTTCTTGTTTTCTTAACTTTCCTTTTGGAAAAAGAAGATAGAACTGCCTTTTGAGGGGTGGTTGCGATTCTATGGACAGTTTCAATATCTACCGGTCCATTCCCAACCTTAAGCATATCGTTGGATTATTATAGCACTAAAGTCAAGCTGTCTAAAGAAGCCGGAATTACTTCATTAACTTCGGAAACTTCGAGATCAGGAAGAGGATAAAATTTATTGCGGTTTATCCTTATTTTATTTGCGCACAAGACTCATCTTGTTTTGAACCTTTGCTCAATCATTTCAACAAACTAGCAAAGCGTATCAAACTCTGGAAGAAAAGGTTTAACTAGATTAATTTCTATTTCCCATTTTTCCACAATGGAGTTATAATGGTTGAGATGATAATTACCAAACAGGATCCATTTACAAAAGAAGAAATAATAAAATTAAGAGAATTATTTGACGTTTATATCAAAACCGTAATCGATGTTGAAAAAAAGATATGCTCAGCTGGAGCAGATAGGCATTTTGAATCGGAAAAACTTTTACTCGATGGGGGCTCCGAGCAGTCTGATCTTTGGGGCGGAGGAATAGATATTGAAACAAAAATGATAGACTGCAATTCGTTTATTAATGTCAGAGTAAGAGATAAAAATACTAGTAATGAAATTCAAGATCCGCAGTTAAGAAAGCAGTTTGAGGAATTATCAAAATATTTTTTTAAGGAGATATATGCAGAATAAGCAAGTTCTAGGGGCGTTAGCAATGGATTTAAAAAGGGTTGCTCTTGGATATTTCCGGGGTTCAAATTCTATGGCTGAAATGTTTTTTCAGGAGGCTTTGAAAAGAAAAGATGAAATAGACAATAAAAGTCTAAAGCCTTATTTGATTAAGTTGCTAAAGAATTTAGATAGTATTAAAACAGAAGACAAAGAGAAAGCTGCGGAAGATGCGTTGCTCTATAGTACTATTTTTCAAAATGCTTCTACGGCAATTGATTAAGTGCG
>Ga0182027_10004031_pt1 | contig 22983 bp, 28 predicted proteins | sample 712E1DmetaG_FD_121300 | JGI IMG/M metagenome (GOLD analysis project Ga0182027, IMG submission 121300) | Permafrost microbial communities from Stordalen Mire, Sweden - 712E1D metaG (Illumina Assembly) | ecosystem: Environmental > Terrestrial > Soil > Wetlands > Permafrost | place: Sweden... | reverse complement strand
CAAAGGTTTATGGCACCTCCCCAACGAGTATCGTCGCCGTATACGTCCTTCCTCGGCCAAAATCTCCTAGGCATTCATTATCGGCATTATGAGTAGATTTTAAAAATTAATTTCATGCAACGATTCCCATTTGCATGGGAATAATTGAATGAATTCTTCTCCTCACTTGTCAAAGAGCCAAATCCGCCCAGTCGGCGGAATTTAGTCGCTAATTTCTGGTCTTTGGCGCAGAACTTGCGCAACGAAAGACCAAGAATTAATGACCAAACTTCGGTTGTGGACCCAACGGGAGTCGAACCCGTCACCTCTTCATTGCAAATGAAGTGTTCAACCAGCTAAACTTCGGGCCCGCTTTGCCTCAAAATCCACAAAGAAACTATCTTGTCAAACTACTGTTATGAAGAAAAACCTTTTTACGAAGACAATAAAAGCACGCTGTTGAATGCAACTTTTACTTCTTGAAAAAATCTCATCATAAACTATTAGCCTCGCTTTACAACGAGTATTTGCTATCTTAACATAGGTATAATTGGCTGTCAACCCCTCAATTTCATTCGGGCTTGAGGCTTACTCCAAAGATTCCAGCCAGAGCTCGGTTTCCAAGGCTGCTTGGGCGCCAAAACCGGCGGCGGTGATTGCCTGTTGATAGTGTTTGTCATGAACGTCACCGGCCACAAAAACTCCACTAACGTTCGTTTTTGAATGCTCAAAGACTTTGATGTAACCTTCGTTATCAACTTCAATTCCTTTAAAAATCTTGGAATTCGGGGTGTGTCCGATGGCTACAAAAATCCCATCAATCGGCATTTCCGAAATTTTACCGGTCTGATTATCTTTAATCTTGACACCCGTGACTTTTGCTTCTCCCAAAATTTCAACTATTTCAGTATTGAGCATCAGTTTTATTTTGGGATTTTCTCTGACTTTTTTCTGCATGATTTCGCTGGCCCGCAACTCTTCACGCCTGTGTACTATAGTAACCTGACTGGCAAAGCCCGTTAGAACCATTGCTTCTTCCATGGCGCTGTCCCCTCCTCCGGCGACAATTATATTTTTATTTTTAAAGAAAAATCCGTCGCAGGGCGCACAAACCGAAACTCCATGTCCGATTTTTTCCTGTTCGCCCTTGACGCCCAACCATTTGGCATTGGCCCCGGTAGCAATAATCATTGATTTGCCGACATATTCTTTTCCGCCGGCTGTAATTTTGAAAGGACGAGTCGAAAAATCCCCAAGAGTAAAATCGCTTTCGACAATTTCTGCTCCGAAACGTTCGGCCTGCTTGCGGATTCTATTCATTAATTCCGGTCCCTGAATGCCTTCGGGAAAACCGGGAAAATTCTCAATGTCGGATGTTAACTGAAGCTGTCCGCCCCATTTCGTTCCGCCAATAACTAAAGTTTTTAAATTGGCTCTGGTGGTGTAAATCGCGGCGGTTAAGCCCGAAGGTCCTGACCCGATAATTATAACGTCGTAAATCATAGTGTAAAGAAGGGGTGGCAGAAGAGGAAGGGCTCCCGACAGCGCGCAGCGAATGCGAGCCCTGGCGGGAGGGATTACTTCTGACAGGACCCCGCTAACCTGAAATCAATTGTTCAATTTCCTGTTTGTAACTTTCTTTAGCTTGGGCACCGACCATTGTCTTGAATGGTTGACCATCTTTAAAGAACACGACACTCGGAAGACTCATGACTGAATATTGATTTACAACTTGGGAATTTTCATCGACATTTACTTTTCCGATCTTAACTTTTCCGGCATATTCTGTGGCCAATTCATCGATGATGGGAGAAACCATTCTGCAGGGGCCACACCAAGCAGCCCAAAAATCAACGACTACCAATCCTTTAGTTTCCACAACTTCTTTTTGAAATGTCTGATCGGTGATGTTAATATCTGCCATAAAACTTACTTAGAATACCAGCACTTGGATTTTCTGTCAACGCCCAAAAACTATCCCAGCTCTTCCCTCTTGGTCTGGAGGAAGAAAAACCATTTCTCCAGGAATCCGAAGATTTCTTTGAATGGCATCTCAATCATGTAATCAAAAATATAAATGAAGATGTTGATTTGAGCTATTCCTTCGGTAAATTTGCGGCCGGCTTTAATAATAGGCGTAAAGAAAAAGTCCAAAATAGGCGAAAGAAAATTCTGACGGACAAAAATCGTGTAGCTATAAGCGGTTTGATTGATTCTGTAGGTCAAGAAGGCAATAATCGCCACAAAGAAAACAAAAATCCCTTGCGATGCCGGACTGAATTTAAGTTCAGCTAAGAAGTGAATCATTTCATAGAAAATATAGACGAATGACCCCCACCAAAGAATGGTGAAGATAAAATTCAGAACCGGATTTCTCTTGTCCGGCTTGAGACTTATTAGCAGTGGCCTGTCCAATTCCGGCTTGTCAACAAACAAAATGCTCATAATTTTGTCATAAATTCTTTTAGTGTTGTTGATGTCAGGAGTTCGGATAAAAAGGCTGGCAATAACCATCAAAATGGGCGGAGCAACAATATTAACAATCAAGGCATTCCACTCTATGTGTCCAACAACTATATTGTCATAAGTAGCTTCAATTGAAAAAGCAAAAATAAATTTAGTCAGCAAAATAAAGATTACTGACCTGATAATGGCTGTTCTGACTTTTTTAGAAATTGTTTTGTACCTATTTTGAGCGACTGTAAAGATCATGTCTCTAAATTTTTGTGCATCGGAAACAAGAGCTCTCATCCCCCCTCTTTCCTTACGTAAAATTTCGGCAAAAATCAAAAACGCCGGAAGCTGTTTTTTAACATAAGATACAATTCTGTCTTTGAGAGGATAATTTAATTGTCTTTCTAATTCCTGATGCCCTTTGGCAAAATCAAGGGCGATCTTATGAATATTCTCCTTATTTAATCTACCGAAATATTGTTCAAATAAGTGAAATCTCAAAAAGGCCTGATCGTCTTTGGCAAAGGCCCTTCTGACAGCAATAAAGACCTGAATGTCACGGTTTTCCTCCGTGTCATCTTTGATGATTATTTTTTCATGCAGAAGATGGAAGATGAAATTGGAAATTAGTTCCACGTCCCTACTCTTATTAAGCATTATTTCCAAGTGAGACGAAAGAAGTTCGTAAATCAAAGGATCAATCTTAATTTTTATATCCGGTTTACGTGCCATTAGCTGTTCACGAAGCTCAAGATACAGATCAATTGTGTCACTGACTTTTTTTATTTCCTCATCCGAGATGCTGGCATCAGGAAAATAACGGGCCCACAACAGTTCCCTCATCAAAATTGGACCGATTTTTTGACCATTTCCTCCTCCGAAACTGAAGATAAACCTTCTCTTAAGAATTCTTTCTATCGCAGCCCTACGAACTACTTCTTCTTCCCTGTAATCCATAGCGTTGCGGAACTTTTCATACCAAGTGGCAATTTCCGAAACAAGACGGTTGACATTAATTCCGGTTTTTGTCTGGTTTTTAGTTTCTTCTCTTTCAAAAGATGAAATAAGGAGATTGGCGAGCTTGGATAGAGCCGGACCTTGCGCTTCCGTAGGGGTAGAAGATAAATTCGTTTGGTCCATATAGCTTACTGTATTTTATAGTGTTTGATCATTATTGTAAAGATTTAGGGATTGACAATTGTTTTTTAAAATATGTACAATAGACCAATGGCAGAGAGGAATTCTTCCGAAATTGAAAAAATAAAATCCACTAATAAAGCCTTAATTGTAACTTTGATCGTCGCAGCATTTTTCTTGGGGTCTTTGACCAATAAAGTTGCCACATTGGAAAAAAATGTTGCCCCTTCGGTCGCCGTTGGTGATGTAAAGCAGCCAACACAAAACAATCCTGTTCCGACCGTCGCCTCCAAGAAGCCATCACCCGTTACCGGACTTGATCATATTAGAGGAAACGTAAATGCCAAGATAACTTTGATCGTGTACTCTGACTTTGAATGTCCATTCTGCAAAAGCTTCAATCCCACCGTACAGGAACTTTTAAATACATATGGTGATAAAATCAGAGTAGCTTTTAGACATTATCCTCTTCCTTTCCATGCCAATGCTCAAAAGGAAGCCGAAGCTGCGGAATGCATTGCCAATCTTGGCGGCAATGATGCCTTCTGGAAATATGTTGATACTATCTTCACGAGAACAACTTCCAACGGAACGGGTTTTGCTTTGAATCAACTTGGACCCTTGGCGGCCGAGCTTGGGGTTGATCAACAACAATTCCAGAGCTGTTTGGATTCGGGAAAATATGAAAAATTGGTTAAGGACAGCATAACGGCCGGGCAAGCAGCGGGCGTAAGCGGTACTCCTTCGACTTTCATTGTTGACTCCAAAGGCAATAGCCAGTTTGTAGTCGGAGCTCAACCGGTGGACGCATTCAAAGCGGACATCGACAAGATATTAAGCGGGAAATAGAAAGCCTCTACCCTAACACCCTTATTAGAACTGCGATCAGGAATATTCCCATAAAAAATGACAAGGTATATTTAACAGCAAAGCTTTTTTGGGCTTTGTGATGAATTTCAGGAATAAGATCTGTGGCTGAAAGATAAATAAAATTACCCGCAGCGATGGAAAGCAAAACAGGAATAAGAGCATTAAATCTTTCGCCTAAATAGAAAACCACCACCCCTCCCAATATGCTGGTGGCTCCTGTTAAAAAGTTGAACCACAAAACCCCTGACTTGCTCCAACCTTTATGAATCAAAATACCGAAGTCTCCAAGCTCATGAGGAATTTCATGAACAAATACCGCCAAGCTGGTAACAAAGCCTAATTGAAAATTAACCAAAAATCCTGCCGCTATTGACATTCCATCAATAAAGTTGTGCAAACCGTCTCCGAACATGAGAAAGGCGGTTGGAAGCTTTAAGTCATCTCCTCCGATTAATGAAGTTTCTTCATCGTGATGATGTAGAGATATAAATAATCTTTCTATGAGAAAAAAAACTGCGATGGAAATGGTGGTCCACAAAAATACATCTGCCCCTGCGATTTGGACCGCCTCTTTTAGAGTGTCCATAAAACCCGTTGCGAGCAATGCTCCAGCAGCAAAAGAAACCAGCAAAAATGAAGTTCTGTGAATAAGATTTTTATGCAAAAGTAGTGTCGCGACCAAGAATAGCGATGCGACCGAGGCTAAAAATGTAAACAAAAGTATATTAAATAACATATTATTTTTGACAATCCTCACATAATCCGAAAAATTCCAGAGTGTGTCTTTTAATTAAAAATTTGTGCTTGCTTCTAATCTTTTCTTCAAGCGGCGGAATCATTTCATTGGAAACATTTTCGATTTTGCCGCAGGATTCACAGACGAGATGATGATGGTGGTGTTTTTTCTCCGCCAATTCATACCTTGTCTTCCCCTCTTGAAGCTGCACCGATACTGCCAAGCCCTTCTTTGTCAACATATTCATAATTCGAAATACGGTTGCGGGGTCGACCTTTATCCCCTCTTTGTTTATTTTGCCTATAACCGTATGCACATCAATTGGCTGCTGAGCCTCTTCCAAAAGCTTCAAAATGGCTAATCTCGCAGGCGTGGCCCTCAGATCAACTTTCCTTAACTCATTTTTATAATTATGCTGTTTCATATGCAAGTTATTCGCGTTAGTATATGCAATTAACTCGCATTTGTCAAGCCCCAATTAGTTTATTCAATTGGAACGCAGATCCCCCGAAGCTCTGCATTGCAGAACGAAGGAGGATCAAGGGGCATATCTAATGAAGAATATTAAACGTGGTAAAATTTTCTGTAGCTTGATCTTCCCATTCCACCACTACGCCTTTTACTTCTGAAAAAAATGAACCTTTTTTGCAAGCCGCAGCAATCATTTCTATCTGTTCTTTTGAGCCGGAAAATACCGCTTCAACGCGATTATCGGAAAGGTTTTTTACCCAACCGGTTAATCCTAACTTCAAGGCATGATGTTTGACAAATCTCCTGAATCCGACTCCTTGAACAAAACCGGAAATAATTACATGCGCTGTCATAGTTGTTATTTATCAGCCACTCGCAATTGCTTCAACTTCCACATAAACAAAGCTCCCTTATTTTTGGCGTTGCTATCGGAAACGAAGGATAAAGCTTTCTCCAGAATTGAACGATGCACGGTTTTAGCCAACCTAATATAAAGTCCCCGATGCCTATAGTCGTCCAATTCTTCTGATAAATAAATCCCGAAAGATTGAAACTCGCGGGAAATATATTTATCTTCGACCGGTTTAAAATTCTTAAGAATTTGCCCTATCTTTTGCATGAAGATATTATAACATCAAACTAAACCTAATTTTGTTACATTGACTTTTCATTTTGACAGCCATATAATCGCAATAAATAAATTATGTCAGCAGAAAAACTAAAACCAAATCCAACTTCAGAGCTTCTTAAAAACCCCGTGAGCATTCTTAAAAAAATAAATAACTTCTTAGAGGGATCACCGAGTGTGTCAAGCGAAACCAAATTAAGAAAGTGGATTCAAAAAGAATGGAAAGGAATAAACGAAGAACTAATGCAATCCCCCGAAGAAAAACACAAAAGCAATGATGGCGAACCTATCTTAAAACAGATAATTCCGGGTATCTCAGAAAGTGACGGAAACAGTAGACGTTTAATAGAATATTGTTCTAAATTTGAATCATTTACGGGCATAGATAGATTAAGGGTTTTAATGGCATTTGAATCATGGGCTTACTCAGAAAATCAATATCATATGCACATCGAATTTTTTGCTGATAACAGTAACAGAGATAATTTACTTGGACTCAAGATCGAATATAGAGAATTGAAGCGTGATGGAGATAAATTTGGAATATTTAAAGGACCTACACAGAATCTTGAGGTAAAAGTATCCCCTTCGATAGAGATACACAAAATCTAATGGACCTGATTACTTAGTGTTAAATCTATTCATAGCAGCTTCCATTCCATCTTCCAAAGACATCTCAATTGCCTTTGCTCCCCTCTTGATGAGATCTTTTAATTTGCCTTTTTCGGCACCTGAGAAAACTCCCAAAACAAAATCATCAACATTTTTTACTCTGGAATCATTCAGCTCTCTGTTTTCTCCAATGCCCATCCTAAATCTCCAAAATTTGTCGGTTCCTAACTGTTCAATTACGGACTCTATTCCGCGATGTCCGGCCGAAGCTCCGCCAAACCTTATTTTCATCGATCCCAAGGGTAAATCAATGTCATCGTTGATAATCCAAATATTTTCCGGTGTAATTTTGTAAAAATCCGCAATAATTTTAACTGCCATACCGGAATTGTTCATGAAGGTTTTAGGTTCTACCAAGATGACTTTTTCCATTTTTCCGTGCTTTGGCTGCCACTCAATTTGGGCAATGTCGCTTTTAAATTTAGTTGAATTTTCCCAAATAGTATTTTTGGCGGACTCAAAGTCCTTGAGGAAGCGGTCAACGATCATGAAGCCCAAATTGTGCCGGGTTTTCTCGTATTTCTCTCCCGGATTTCCCAGCCCAACGATTAATTTCATATTCCTACTATACAATAAGCTAATCTTTAAATACAGTGTGTTTAATTACAGATTTTCTATTTTTTCCCTTGTAATTTGTACATCTCAATCAGCTCTTTAACGCTAGTGGCGTCTTCGGGTTTTTTGTCGGTAGTTCTGAAAGAGACCAAGCGCGGAAATCTCAAAGCATAACCTCCATCGGCGTCCTTGCCGGCGGTATGAATCGGACTTCTGGTTATCTCATCTGCCAAAACTTCAATCACAATTTCAGGCTTAATCCAAACAGACGGGACAATTACCGCATTGACTCTGGCCGGTTTATGGTCAATTTTAATTTTGTCGGCGCGTCTGTGGATTTCCCGCCACTCTTCATCCGTTAGGCCTGTGCCGATCTTGGAAACGGTCACAAATTCGTCTTTTTTATTATCATAAACACCAACCAACAAAGCCCCCGCTCCAAAAGCTGTCCTTTTACCTTTGCCAGAAATGTAACCCAGAACTACGCAATCAATAGTATCCTGCAGCTCTCCGCTGGAATGACGTTTTAGCTTGACCCAGTTAAAATTCCGTCCTCCGGCAATGTATAGCGAGTCAATTTTCTTAACTACCACCCCTTCCAAACCTTTAGAGATAGAGTCTTCAAGCATTAAAGACAAGACTTTTGGGTCTGAAATTTCCTGGGTTTTAGCCGTAATCAAGGTGTCGTCTGTTTTGATGGTTTCATTGAGAATCTTAAGCCTCTCATTCAACGGCGTATCTATCAACGACTGCCCGTCTTTGTACAAAATATCAAAAACAAAAGCCTTCAAAGGCAAAGACTTGGCGGTTTCTTCAATGTTGTATTTTCGTCTTCTTTTGGTTGTTTCCTGAAACGGCAAAAATTCTTCCGAATCGGGGTTGTAAGCCAAAGCTTCGGAATCAAGAATCGCCGATTTGGCCTCAATTTGCCTCAAAGCTCCTTCGATTAGTTCGGGAAACATGTGGGTCATGTTCTCCAAATTTCTGGAAAACATTGAAACTTTTTCGCCGTCTTTATGAATCTGGACTCTGAATCCATCGTACTTGGGCTGAGCATCAACCACGCCCATTTTTTCGATGACTTTTTCGGCATTTGGTAACCTTTCGCAGAGTTCAGAGCGGATTGGTTTACCAACAACCACCTGCAATTTTGAAACCGCCTCCAGACCTTTTTCCCATAAAGTTTTGGCGATCAGACCCAAATCCGAAGTCCGATTGTAGGCTCCTTCCAACAACTTTCTTTGACTTTTGTCTCCCAATTTTGCGGTCGCCAAACCGTCCAAAATTGTCGGGTCACCAATACCTAAACGCAGATTTCCCAAAGGAATTCTGACTAAATATTTAGACGAGCTGGCGTCCATTTTTTTGAGCAAATCGGATAACAATGTTTGTCTTTTATCAACCGTTCCCTCCCCTTTTGTTTTGGCAATTTCGGTCAAAATTTCAAACACTTCCGAAACAGAAATATGAGGGGTGGCAAAAGAGGAAGGGCTCCCGACAGCGTGGACTCTGAGCGAAGCGAATGAGGAACCCTGGCGGGAGGGATTACTTTTGACAGGACCTCGAATTAAATGTTCCGCGGCAGCTCCCATGTCCCCGAGCTTTGAGTAGATTTTTAGGACTTCGTCGCGCTGAATATTCAAACTGTTTGCAATTGCGCCTGCCACTTGTTTCTCCGCCATGCCTATCTCAGTAGCCTCAAAAAACGGGGCAATCCGGCCTTGAGTTAAGTAGATAATTTTCTCAATATCATCTTTCGAGGATTTTTTGAATAATTCAGACAAAATATCAATTAAGGCTAGTCTTGAAGAAGTGGCCTCCAATTTTTCAAAGTAAGAAGAGAGCTCTGAAAACAACATATTTTATATTTTCTTTATTGCTCTAACTTTTATTGCTTCACTATTTATACCAACCTGCTCAAAGTAGTTAGCAAAATTTTTACTCAGCGGCATTTGCTTTGGAAGAGATATTTTTTTTCCATCTCGCAAAAGGGACACTTTAAGTATATCTATTTGGCCATTTTGGTCTAATTTTCCAGGATTAAAGTCAAACATAATGTTTTCCTGCATGAATTTATATACTAATTCATGATCAAACAGAAGCATGAATGCGCAAGGCATGCTTCCTTTGCGTCGCGCTTCAGATACTTCATGTAAATTTTTTGTACCTCTCTCTAAATTAATCGGGGTAAAAATTGTCATCATCGCTTTTTTGTCTTTTTGTAATTCTCCAAGAGATTCACTTGTAATTAATCTCTTGCTTCCATTAATATTTGCATCCGTAGAGCTTCCTATCATTAAATGCTCTATAAATGCCAAATTGCGAACATCAAAACTATTTTTTTCATGCTCCGGTACAAAAAGTTTCTCTTCTTTCATAAGTTCACATAATACTCATTAGTCGCTTTTTTTGCAACGAATGCTTTTACCTCATCGCGTACTTTGCGCCTTTGGTGCTGCCTTGCTTTTTAATTATTTTATTTACCAACAAGACTTTCAGCTCATTCAAGATCGTGTCTTCGGAAACCATCGGAAACAATTGGTCAAAAGCTTTGTTTTGCAAAAAGCCGGTTTTCTGGATATATTCGATTATCTTTAATTGGCGGTCCGAAAGCATCAGGGGTTTTCCGCCCAATTTGGCTCTTAATGTTCCGTCAACCGATATTTTTTCGACTTTGTCTTTGATTTTGGCAAGCTCAATTGCCAAACCCTGAGTAAAATATTCCAACCACCGCGTCAAGTCCCCTTCTATTGCGACACTTTGCAAAGCGCCGTAATATTCTGCAGCATTGGAATCAAAATATTCCTCCAGTGAAAAGAATTTCCTGATATCATACCCTTCCAAAAATAAAATCAAAGTCGATAAGGCCCTGGCTACCCGGCCATTTCCATCCAGAAAAGGATGAATTCTGACCAATTCATAATGAACAATTCCTGATTTCAAAACAGGATGAATGTCTGATGAATGATGCCTATCTATGAATGCCAATAAATCCTTAATTTGAGCCGAGACCGTCGAGGCCTCCGGCGGACGAAAAGAGACTTGTCCCGTATGACTGTTTTTAATTACCACCTGAGTCTGCCGATATTCTCCGCATTTTTCAATTGGCAGAATCTTGTTGACCGTTATGTTATGTAATTTTTTAATTAACCCTTCCGTAATTCCTTTTCCTTCTCCCCTTGTCTCTTCCAAAAATTCCATCGCTTTTCTATAATTAATGACCTCCTGAATATCGCGGTCACGCGCGACGACATCTTGACCTGATAAAACTTTTTCTGCTTGGTCCAGATTTAATTCATTTCCTTCAATATGTGTTCCGTAGTGAACGGTTCTAACCATTGCCTCATTTTTAAACTGTTTTTCGTAGTAGGGTAAAAGCGGAGCGTGGTCGATTACTTCTTTTGAGGCTTCAATAATCCCAATATTTTTGAGTATTTTGTTTGTAATCGAAAACTTGGGAGAATACATATATTAATTATCCAATCATCTAATTTCAAATCATCTAATCAACTAATGCTTCACATTAATTGCCGCATTCTTAATGATCGTACTTACTATTTTTATTATTTCTTGATTTTCTAATAACAACTTGTTAAACCTTAACTTTAGCTTACCATCAAGCTCTGACAAAATCGATAACCAATATCTGGTTTCTTTTAATTCCTTCCTGACTATTGTATAGCAATGAATAAAATCTGGTTTTGAAGAAACACCGTCAGCTTCCTGATCATTGGCTCCTACTGAAGTAATTGCTCGAATTAATTGGCTCGTAATTATCTTATTTTCTACACTTAAAGGAATATATTTTACGGTTTTTAAAGTATCTATTACGAAATCAAATATTCGTTCGTGGATATCAAATTTCTTCATTAGTTGATTTGCTTATTGGTCAATTTGTTGATTAGTTGATTTAATTCTCATATAATTATACGCAAATGGAAGATAAAAAACAAAAGAAAACGCAAAAAGAAAAAGATCTAAAGGTAGAGATAGTGCGCCAAATGTTAACCTTGGCCACCAGCGGTTTTGGATTAGTTGCCGCCCTGGCTTGGAACAGCCTGATCCAAGATTTGGTCAATAATTACATCAAAAAATGGTTTCCTCAAGGCAGCAGCATTTTGTCTCTTTTTATCTATGCTGTAGTAGTCACCGTTTTAGCCGTAGCTATCACCTTACAACTTTCAAAGTTTTTGGAAAAATTGAAAACCAATGAATAACGAAAAAGCTAAGCCGCTTACCGTAATTAGAAATACTGGCTTTGCAGCTGTCTTAATGTCAGTAAATGTTATTGCTGCCGTTGGACCGATGGGTTCCCCAAGACCTACAGAAAAACAAGCCATAACGCCCCCATCAATTGAGCTCAAACAAGAAAAAACAATCTACGAGAGACATTAAGCTATTAAATTTTTCATTACCCTTGGAATTTCGTTCACTAAATCCGAAGAGTTAAAATAGTAGCCGACTTTTTCAAATAAACTTTCCCCGGCTTTTTTATTAATATAGCTTCCGGCACTTGCCACCAAAAATGGATCATCGTTTTTGCAATATAACGCGGCGATTAATCCCGCCAGCACGTCTCCCGTTCCTCCCTTGGTCATGCCCGCGTTCCCACCTTTGACACTGACACATTTGGAGGGTGAACAAACAAAATCCGTCGGTCCTTTTGTCACAATCACAAGGCCATATTTCTGAGACATTTTTTCAACGTTTTCACTAGATACTTCCAGACCAAAAAGCTGTTTGAATTCCCTGGAATGAGGCGTAATAATCGCATTTTGAGGAATTATTTTAGGATCAATGACCTGCAAACTTCCTCCGTCAATGACCCATTTTTTCTCAGGATATTTTTTCAGCAATCTCCTTGTTAATTCTTTTGTCTTGTCGTCTCCTTCCTCTTCCCCATTGGCTCTTGGCAAACCCGGGCCAATCAAAATACAATCCGCTTCCTGAATATAATTTTCAATTTTATTTCTCGGGACAATTATTCCGTCTCTGAATTCATTTTTAGCTTCCATCGCTAACTGATTGTTTTCCGGCACCGAGGAATAAAAAACCATATCGACAATTCGGGAGGCGATTTTCAAAGCCCACAAAGATGAAGAGTGAAACAATTTTGATCCGGAAATTAAAAGCAGTTTTCCATTCTGCCCTTTATGCGAATTGCCCGGTGGAATGTAGAGCTTTTTAAGCTCTTTTTTGTCAAATTCCTGCATATTTAGGATTATTTCTTCAATTCTATCACACTGACTTGCTTTAGAAGCCTCTTGGGAACAAATTCCTTGTGAGTGGTGGTCATGATCGTTTGCTGGCCGCCGATCATATCCAAAATCAAATTTATGTGGCCTTCGTCCAACTCGGAAAAAATGTCATCCAGGAGAAGTGTCGGCCTGACGCCTGTTTTGAACTCAATATAGTCCAATTCCAAAATTTTTAGCTGCAATATGGCCAATCTTTGCTGGCCGCGGGAGCCAAAATATTTAATATCGTGTTCTTCTTCCCCATCTGGGGAATTTTCGACCAAATTTATAACAAAATCATCTCTATGCGGTCCAACTAAAGTCAGGCCGGCTCCGACTTCGGCATCTTTGTATTGAAAAAGTCTTTCTTTGGAAATAAGACTTCTGTCATAGAATATTTTAAAATCCAAAATGTCTTTTTTTGAATCATTCAGATATTTTATGAACTCTTCTCTTTTTTTGGTAATTTTTTGCCCCTGAACAATCAATAAGTGATCCCAATAAACAAATTCTTTTTCCTGCCTTATGCCTGTCTCTTTGGCCTTGTGCAAAAGCGCATTTCTGATCCGCAAACCCTTTTCATAAAAACCTATTGCTAAGCGATATTCCCGGTCTGTTTGGATCAAAATATTATCTATAAAATCCCGCCTTTTGGACGGCCCGGAAATTATAATTTCCAGATCATTTGGAGCAAAAAGGACGGCGAAAAAATTACCGGCGAAGTCAACTTTTCGTTTGCTGACTCCGTTTACCAAATATTTTTTAAGGGGCCTGAGACTGCCCGATACTCCCCCCTTGGCGATAACTACTTCCAAATCCTTTTCGTCAACTTTGCTTTTAATCCTCGCTACTTCTTTTCCAAATTTTATTAATTGGTCGTCTTTATCGATACGGAAACTTTTACCCGTACTTAAAAAGAAAATAGCCTCAACTAAGTTGCTCTTTCCGGCCGTATTTGGACCGATAATTAAAGTTATTTCCTTACTAAAATTAAACTCTGATTTTTGATAACTTCTGAAGTTTTGAAGAGAAATACTGTTAAGAATCATGAAGATTATTGTTAAATTGTTGAATTGTTAAACTGTTAAAATCCAAAATAGCAATTTAGCAATATAACAATGTAGCAATTGTTTATCCTATCACTGTCCCGACAAACTTTTCCCCATCAAAATACTTCTCCAAATTTTCAAAACTATTCCCATTTATCACAACCACTTTAATACCTAGATCTTGAGCTTTTTTAGCCGCAATAAGATCAAAAGGGACATGCATTCCCGGAACCCATTTGTCGCCAACCAATTTTCTGAATTCCGTCCAAGAAATTTTATCAAACGGCTTAGCGTCTTTATTTTTGTTCGGGTCCTTATCGTAAACTTTAGTAATATTGCTTAAATTAATAATTGTCCTCGGCCCATAATCCTCACAAACCAATACCGCATCATAGTCTGTAGACCAACCGGGCTTCCAGCCCGCGCCGACTACTACCGGCTCGCTGGCTTTCCTGATAAAACTATAATCATCAATGATCGCCGGATGAGCAATATCTCTAAAAATCGTCCTGACCAAATGAGCATTTAGTCTGGTTGCATGAATCCCCAACCAATCCAAATCATCGTTAGACAGATCATGTCCAACCACCTTTTTTCCCGTATCCCTATACTGTCTGGAGACCTCTCCGCCCCCTACAACCAAAAAAAACTGGCGGTTCTTGTTTTCCGCCAGTCTGGTCCTTACAAATTTATTTAATTTAATGAGAAACTCCGTATTGATCCCTCCATTAGGGACAACCAATGATCCTCCGACCGAGATAACTATTTTTTCTTTATGGTTACTTTCCATAAAATTAATCTTTCCAATGGTAGCACACTAAAAATCAAAAAACAATCTTCACTTTTGGCATCTGGAGCAAAGATAGGTGCCGCGTCCGCCGAGCATGATTTTCTGAATAATTCCTGGACACAGATGGCATTTTTCCCCTTCTTTGCCATAAATTAAAGTGTGATTTTGATAATTTCCCTCTTGTCCCAAAGCGTTGACGTAGTTCTCATCAGAAGATCCGCCGTATTCAAGACTCTTTTTCAAAACGGCAAAAATTGCGTCATACAAACTTTTTATTTCTTCATCTGTCAGGCTTTTGCCTTTTCTTCTCGGATCAATTTTTGCCTTAAACAGCGCATCGTTAGCATAAATGTTACCAATCCCGCCGATTCTTTTTTGATCGATTAAGATTAATTTAATCGGCTGGTTACCTTGTTTAACCATTTCTTTGAAATAAGCAAAAGTTAATTCTTTACCGGCCAAATCAGGTCCGACTTTGGGTTCCGGCCCCATGTCTTTGAAGAATGGCACCTTCGGTAGCTCGTCTTTGCTGACGATTTTGACCCAACCAAATCTCCTGAGGTCGTTGTAATACAAAAAGGCGCCGCCATCAAGAGTAAAAATAACGTGGGTCCATTTGGAAGGCAGAATCGCTCCCCCGACTTTGGCCGACATGGTAAAATTTTGGGTTTTTTCATCCCGATAGACCAACTGCCCCGTCATTTTGAGATGAACAGTCAGGACAAAATTATTATCAAGCTCAATGATCAAACCTTTGCCGATTCTCTTTAATCCAACAATTTTGGCTCCAATAATATTTTTTTGGTCTCCGAAGAAAATTTTGGGGATTCTGACTTCAACAGCTTCGATCTTGTGCCCGACAAGATATTTTTGCAGTCCTAATTTTAAAGTTTCGACTTCCGGAAGTTCAGGCATTTGGGATTATTTTAGACCGAAAGGCACAATTTCGCAATCTATCAAAAGGTTTCTATTTTGTAATTGCTCCAAGCGTTTGCGCAATATCCATAGTTATTTTCCATTGATCTTTTTTATACTCGGGATTTTTCATACTTAGATGATACAAATGAAACGCAAACGGTAAAAGTTGGCGGGTTTCCTCGAAATGAGGAAAATGAAATCTTCGCAGAGAATCCTCTACCCAAGATTGTTTTAAAATCGCTTTTTTAAATGATTCGGGAAGCAATCCAACTCTATTCAATATTCTCTTATACGCTTCTTCTGTTCTTAGTCTTTCCAGTCCCGCGTCTATATCTTTAAATATCTCTAATTCCAGCGGCAGTTCTTTTATATTGGCCTCGGGAAAATCTTTCTTTAGGGTTGCCAAAGCTTCCGAATCGTCTCCATAATCATGAACGCGGTTTATTTGTGAGGTCAACTGGATCACCTTATCCGCTTCAACTTCCGAGAAATAACTTACTCCTTTTTCTGCCAAATCGACAAAAATACCCCTAAGCCATTGCCGATCTGAGGCTCTAGATTGATGACCGATAATTTTTCCTGGTACAACTGCCTCAAATTTATCCGATTTGTATCGGAGATCGTGAGTAACGCAAGCCAACATTATTGCCGCTCTTTGCTCATTACTTAATTGCACGCCTCCGTTTTCCTTCATGATCTCCAACAACAGGCCTGCGTAAACAACCGTACGGGCAATGTGGCCGTCACCATGCCCCTGCCAGGATGTCCGGTCCAAACCCTTGTCCAAAGATTCCCTTGCCCACTCTCTAAACGGTTTTAATTTATCAAGCTCACTGCGGGAAGATAAATTCTTTGGAAATTCGTATCTATAGTCTTGTTCCGGCGGTCCGAAGAGCACATTCAAAGTGTCTTTTATTTCCTTTTCATGGCGACCAAAAGGATGCTTTATGTTGAATTCTTTAAGTAATGGCATAAGGGTTGTTTATACTACTCCGGAGCCAATCTGTCAAATAAATAATTTTATTTCCTAGAGTTTAACGCTGGCATAATCAAGCTTGAGAAGTATCAGGAAAAATAATATTCCGAGAATTACAAAGATAAAATTTTTGGGGAATTTTTTGGTTTGGCTTATTTCGATAATCGAAATTACGAAGTAAAAAGACAGCAAGCTTGTAACCGAAAGCATGTAGAAAAAATGCCAAAGCCCAAGCAAATTCCAGTGCCAGGGAGTCGGCATTGACCAGTTTACCAATCCCTTCATCGCCTGGGTGACGTGAAAATAAATTGTAATCAATAATCCCATTATTGCCCCAACTGTAAGGCTTAATTTATTTACATATTTCTGATTATTTAAGATATGAGAAACAATCAGCATGTTTACAACAGGCAAAACTAAACCGTCACCCAAAATTGAAGAAATGAAATTAAGTGACGACCGGAAGTTCAAAACCAAAGGAGATCTGACGGCATACAAATAAATATTTAAGGCGGCTGCCACCCCAAAACCAAAGAAAAAAGTCGCCACTCCTGTCAACCAAATAATTCTTCTTTTCTGAAAACTATTTAACATTTACAGTTTGACTGCTCCCAACATCTGGGCGACTTCTACGGTTGCTTTCCATTGATCTATTCTGTATTCGGGATGCTTAGTGCTAATGTCGTAGAGCTGCCTGGCAAAAGGCAGAAGCCGTTTAGTAGCCTCAAAGGTTGGGGTATGTAGACGAAAAAGCAGTGACTTTTCCGAGGATGAGTCGATCAATCCTCTTTTAACTACTCCTGCTACTCCTTTTAAGAAAGGATTTTCTCTGAGCCACCCTTCTACCCTCAATCTCTCCAGTCCCGCATCCAGGTCTTTAAAGATTTCCAATTCTAAAGGAAGGTTTCGTAATGTAGGGTCGAATTCGTCCCTCAATACTTTTAATGCCTTTTCTTTATCCCTATAATCATGAACACGATTGATCTGGGCAGCGCGAATAATCACCTCCGGACGGGAAACATCCTGGAACACAGCAATACCCCTTCTTTGCAGGCTATCAAAAACATAGTCCAACCAGTTACAATCTGCACTTATTTTTTGATGACGTGATTCCAGACCAAAGATGTATTCATAATCACCCCTGTACCCCCAATCATGTGTCCCCTCGGACAACTCTAGAGCTGCTTTTTGTTCGGGCAAAATTTCAATTTCCTTTTTATTTAATTCTTTTTCTAATTCAGGAATAAGTAGGCTGTTAAGGACAGTCAGCCTGGCGCTGTGCGCCAAACCATGCATCGCTCTTTGGGAAATGTTTGGGTCTTTTATGCCAAGCAATTTTATCCATTCAGGATTTGGTTTGTGTTTCTCCAGATCTTCTTGGGATAAAAGCTCCGAAGGAAAATATTCCCGATAGTTTTTCGGGCCAAGTCCAGATGCCGGAAGGGATTCAATCATTTTTTATGAGCTTCAATAAATTCTTTAATTTCCTTTTTAAACCTTTCCTTGGAAAATTTCAAGGCCTGTGTTATGCAATCTTTAGGATTAATTGTTAAATTATTAAATTGCTTAATTGCTGATATTAGTCCGTCAACAGAATAGTCATCAAATAACAGTCCTGTCTTCTTATCAACTACTGTCTCCTTGTACCCTCCCCCGTTAAAAGCAATGACCGGAGTGCCAACGCTCATCGATTCGACCGGAGTTATACCGAAATCTTCATCTCGGGACAGAGCCAAAAATCCTTTAGCTCCCTCGTATAGCTTAACTAATTCTTCATCTGTGACTTGCCCCAAAAATTCTATTTGTTTTGACTTAGGCTGATTTAGAGAAAAATATCCGGCCTGCGACCCGGCAATTTTTAATTTAAATCCGCCTTTCAAAGCCGCCTCAATAGCTATATCCAAACCTTTGGCTCCGACGATTCTTGAAACAATTAAATAATAAGGGGTGGCAAAAGAGGAAGGGCTCCCGACCCCACTTCGCTCTTCAAGCTCCGAGGGGCAGGCAGCGCTAAGCGGGCTTGCCAACCGAAGCTTTACGCGAAGGTTGGAGGGATTACTTTTGACAGGCCCCCCGATGATTCCCGCAGGAGGATAAATTACCGTCGAATCCCTTCGATAAAATTTGGTAATTCTTCCGGCTACTTCTTTGGAATTGGCTATGAAATAGTCTACCTTTTGGGCGCGTTCAAAATCATAAAGCCTCATGAAGTGGCCGACGATGGCGGCATAAGCCTTAACCAATGGATATTTTTGAAAATTGACCGAAGTGTTGTAGCCGTACAGCCAACGCGGCGGCGTATGACAATAACAAACTTCTATGAAATGGCTCTTGTCAAAATGCTTCTTAAGTCCTTTGGTTACATACCAACTGGCTGAAGAAATGACAACACCATATTCCGACAGATTAAAACTTTCCCAAATAAAAGGCGCTAAGAATCGCAAGGGGCTGTGCAACTTGCTGATGAAAAAAGGAATGTCGTGCGCCCAAGAAGTTATAATTTTCTTGTTTTTGAAATGTTCGTAAGCCGTCCCCCTTTTGTCGTAAAAGGCGGTATAAATCGGCGCATCGGGGTATATTTCGGTCAGTGCTTCAAGGACTCTCTCCGCTCCCCCGAATTCCTTGATGTAGTCATGCACAATTGCTACCTTCATATTTAAAATTGATCTAAGATCTAAGATCTAAGAATCCTACAGTAATTCCATCTGTTCCGCAGTCTTTTTCTTTTCTTCCTTTTTCTCATTGCTTATTGTTTGTTGTTTATTGCTTAAGCGGTTTAACAAACTTTTGAAACCGAATTTTTCAAACTGTTTAATCAGTCCTTCTCTATCCAAAAATTTCGTATTCGATTTTTCAATATCCAAAGTGATCGGAGCGTCCAGAACAACTTGGGCTAGTTTCTGAGCCAGTCCCGCCGCTTCGGCGTCGGTAGCCAATTTCAAGGCCAAATTAGGATTTTTAGCCTTAATTTTCTCCAAATTTTTGTAGATATTCTCCAAGCTTTCGTATTCCTTAATCAAAGTCGAGGCGGTTTTGGGTCCGATACCTGCCACTCCGGGATAATTGTCGGAAGCATCTCCAACCAGTGCCTTGTAATCAACCAGCTGCGAAGGTTTGATTCCGTATTTCTGCAGAACTGCAGCCTCATCAAAAATAATCATATTCGTCAAGCCCGTAACCGGGGCAATCATTTTGACCTTAGAATTTACAAGCTGCAAAAGATCCCTGTCCCCCGACACAATATAAACTTCGACGGGCCCCTCCACCGCTTGAACAGAAATCGTGCCGATTAAATCATCTGCCTCATATCCGTCAACTTCAAAAATCTCCACCTTAGCGTGACCTAAAACATCATGAACTAATTTAATCTGCGGCACTAAGTCGTCCGACATTTTCGGTCTTTTGGCTTGATAACCGACAAATAATTCTTTCCTGAAAGTCGGAGCTTTTTTGTCAAAACAGACCACGATATAATCAGGTTTTTGGTCCTCAAGAATTTTCAGAAACATCGAGAAAAAGCCATAAACGGCATTGACTATAATTCCGTCTTTGTTGGTCAGTGGAGGCAGAGCATGAAAGGCCCGGTGTAAAATCGCATTGCCATCAATCAGAATAAGTTTTTTCACTGGTCCCATTTTAGCATTTTTTCTTGACAGAAGCATTGGCTTGCCTTAGGATAAATTTATGGAGGAATATCGCTCTGCTCAGGAAGAAAGCAGGTTAAGTAAATTGGTATTTTTGAAAGTGGGATTAATTGAGGTTTTTTTCGTAACGGTTATTCTTCTGTCATTGTTTGGTCTACTTAATTATTTTAATATTCTTTCCGTTTCCGATGCTTTCCCAAAACAATTCGGCTGGCTCCCAAGACAACAATCATCAGAAACGATTAGTCAATGCAAACCTTTTCTCAAAGTTTCTGCAAAAATAAGTTGCCAAAGTGCGGTAAAAACTGCTCTAACAGATACCGGGGGGCAACTAGAAAATATCGCAATTGGACCATTGCAACTTGATCCGACTCTTAAAAAAACCTTACAGCGTCAAAATTTAACGATACTCGATCAACAAGTCTGGCTTGTTGATATTGGACTTACTAGACCTTTTACGGCTCATAATGGAAAGGTGGTCAAATTGTTAAGGATACAAATTCCTACCAACGGTACGAAGCTAATATTCCGGGAACCTATTAATTTATGAAAACAAAATTATTAATTTTTGTTATTGCTCTCTTAATCTTTTCTTTCAAGATTAGCTCCCTGGCAAGGGCTGATTACACCTGCACCTGGTCTTGTCCGGATGGCAGTTCATATACGGATGGCGGTTATTGCTCCGATCTTTCTGCTCCGGGAGACCCGATAGATGGCACCTGCGACATAGGCTGTTCCGGAACTCCATGCGGCGGTGGCGGTGGCCCACTTCCCACCTCCGCTCCGCCCGACAGCGGCCCATGTGCGGGACCATATGGGTACTACAGCGGATCTGCTGCTTGTTGCAGCTATTTGACTGCATGTCCAAACGGCCAGTGTTTAGATAGTTGCCCAGGCCCAACTCCGACTCCAACCAATTCTCCTGGTCAAATCTGTACACCAAATTCGATCCAATACGTTTGCGGCTCTACCACCTGTTCACACTAATAAACCCAATCCTATCTTGACAACCTATAGCATTTCTGAAACAATCGTACTATAATGAGCGGAGAAAATATGAAAACACCAGAAATACCGGAAAATAAGTCGCGGGCTCCGCAGAAGAGTTGGTTAAAAAGAAATCTCGGCAAGGTTTTGATTACCGGAGCATTAGTTGCCACCGGCGTCGGCATTGGAGTTGATAGAGTCATTGTGTCCAACTCCAGTAAGCCTGATAATCATCCCGGAGTCGAAGTTCCCTCAACTTACACAGAAACAATTAATCAGGCTACCCAGGCTGCTTTGGACCAGATTACAAATAAAAAATATTCAGCAACAGACTATCCTCCCCCCAATACTTCGTTTACAATTTCCGAGGCGATGTTTCAGGCAACAAATAACGGAACTACGGTTTCCGACAGTCAGTTATCCTCTCTCTTGGATAGTGCCGTAAAACCTTTTGACGAAAGCACTCTTACAGCAGATGTTTCACTTCTGTTTTTCGTGGGAAATCCTGGAGACCAGATAATCACGGTTGATAAAGTAGCTAATACTAATAGAGGTGTAAATATAAATGGCAAGATCGGACCGGGAGAATCTGTCAATTGGGAAACAACGCTGACAATTCCGAATAAGGGCACTGAGTTAATCATGCCCCTGAATGCAAAAGTGTATAGAATTGCGCCTCCTCAGACAGATAATAAGAATTATTATACCGATACGACAGTTATTTGTTTTACGGGGTCGGACGGTATTAATTATGAATTAACGGCCTCTGAAAAAGGTGTAAATTCAGCCCTTCCTTCTCTGACTGATGCGCCTGAAATAGGAAATAATGGTGCCTATATACCTTTTAGTAGTGACGTCGGAATCGAGGGAGAAACCCTGCCTGCCGGAACACCGATTATAAAAACAATAAATAACAATGCCAAAATAAGCTTTACTTTAAGGTGTGACAAGGTGCTTGCGCACCCTGATTTTAATTTCATATCCTCCGCAGGAAAACTCGTTTACATCCCATAAATCAAAAATCTCTTGACATTATTTCTTCATATTCATAAGATGTAATCATCGCTGAAATAATGAAAGATGCCCTTAAAAACAGTTTAATATACTTCATTTGTCTTTTCATATTCTTCATGTTCTTGTTTTCTTCAAATTCCTATGCCCAAAGTATTCCGCAAACAGCCAATGGTCCATTTGGCTGGACAAATAGCACAACTAGTGACAGCATGTGTAATCAAGCAATCTTTAACAGTTCATGCCAACCCAATGCCGGGTCGCTTACGGGAACTGCTTGTTGTCGACTCGTAATGCAAAGTTCTTCAGCTCAATGTATGCCTGAGTATTTTTGTTCGCCTGAGATGGGCGGAGGCGGAACCGCTCCGGGAGGGGGTAATTTTTATTGCGTATCTCAGACTCCTACGTGTCCCTTAAATTCTACTCCGGCATATACCACTCTTCCTCAGCCACCACTAATTACACCACCATATGCTTATTCTCACGACTGCAGCTACATTAATGTTAATATTATCACTTCGTGTATTACTCCCACTCCCACCTCCAAGCCTTGCGGTGCGTTTTCAGGTTCTTGCAATCAATGTCTGAGCATTGCCCCTGACAGTTCAGGTAGCTATAATACCAACACCTGCGGATGGACCGGATCAGCGTGTCAAAGCGGAAGTCCTACCTGTCCATCAGGATATTCGCAATGGTATTGGACCAGTTGTTCAGAAAATGAATGTGTCACTCCCACCCCCACCCCGACACCGACTATTACCCCAACTCCCCCCCAATGCAACTATGCTTATCCCGACTGTTGGTTTTTACCATATCAGGGATACTGTGTTAACGCATCCTGTGTCAATCACCGCTGTATAGGCACAACT
>Ga0182027_10004030_pt1 | contig 22984 bp, 10 predicted proteins | sample 712E1DmetaG_FD_121300 | JGI IMG/M metagenome (GOLD analysis project Ga0182027, IMG submission 121300) | Permafrost microbial communities from Stordalen Mire, Sweden - 712E1D metaG (Illumina Assembly) | ecosystem: Environmental > Terrestrial > Soil > Wetlands > Permafrost | place: Sweden... | reverse complement strand
ACCAGACAACCGCTTCAGCGGTTTTCCGTGTGCCGATAAACCGCTCAAGCGGTTCTGACATCACGACCACGGCCAACACCCAGCTAAAGCAGGGTGCTAATGAAAGGGCTCTAGACACAGGGGTTTTCAATGGCGCGCCACCCCCGCAAAAATTGAGATGCGCCCGTCTTCTTCGCGGATTTGTCCGCCGACCAAATAATTGTCCCAGTTATTACAGCCATAGCGCACGGCGTTGTTGGGATCTGAAATTAACTCCCGCAGGCCGACGCGGGCTTCGGCGATGGTCCGCCAACCACCGTCCAACCACGCCATTTGAAGGGCCAATTGCTGCGTTCTTATCTCTCTGTAGTAACCGCCCTTCACCAGTCTCACTTCGGTTTTGGGCAGAGTTAGAAAAAAAAGCCAGCAAGAACGATGCTGGCGACCGTCACGATTCTAATCCGTCGCTGGAGTTTGGTTTTGTGCGTTTCGCTGACGAAGGTCAAAAGGCAAACCACGAGCAAGCCGGCGGCAAAAAGTCCCGCTCCCCAATTCAGCGCCGTGGTCAATGCCCCCTGCCAACTGAACAAATGGTTCCTTTTCTCCAAAAACAGCGTCCAATTGATCCAGACATCTCTGCGCATATCGGCACGTGAAAGCATCGCAGTGAGTTTGGTTGCCACCGGGGAACCATCCACCCATTTGCGCAACAGCGGATGAACAACGTTCGGAGTTTCGGGCGACCAATATGGCAGGGTATCCTTCAGCGACGGTTCAGGATAATTCGGCCGTGTGCAGCGTTCGACTTTGAAATGCGATGCTTCTGCACGATCAGGGCCGAACACATAAAGTTCAACACTCAATGGCTCATCGTCCACACCGGTCAGCCGCATCGGATAAACCGGCTTGTCGGTTTTGAAAGTGAACGAGAGCGGATGAGGCGTACTGGTTTCGTTGTCCGGCTTGTCGCGCCTGACTTTCGTGGCTACGAAGACCCAGCCGTCCCTGACATAGCTGGCGATCACCGGTTCCGCATTGGCCGGCACGGCATATCCGTTTTGAGACAACCACGTTTGCAATGCCTTCGCGTCATGCGAGGCAATGGTGGTGGTTTCAAAAACGCCGACAATTTTGCGGTCGAGGATGGAGACAGGTTGGCTGGAAATCGAAGAAGTCATTCCCTCCGACGCTGATTTGGGTATCGGGAGTAAAATCGCTGCGGCAATCAGGATGAGAATGGCGATCACAAAAGCATTCCATACGGATTTTGCCGCCCATCGGAACAAGTATATGAATCCCAGCGCAAGCAAGATCCAAATATAATAACGCGGGACATTGTGGATAATCTGTGGCCGGAAAAGATATTGCAGTGTGGGAAACAATCCGGTAGTGGCTTCCTCGATGACTGGCTGGCCCGGCAGGGGAACGACCCATGCGAAATTTGTCCCAGCTCCCGTGAACCGCGTTTCAATCACGAGCCGTTCGGTGCCGTTAGTGTAGCAAATCAGGGCACGCTGGTCGGGGACCGTGATTTTGGCGGGATAGGCAACGGTCGGAATCACCATGCCGTCGGCCAGCACCATCACCGGTAGAAATAGCAGCAAAAGCGATGAAAAAAGCCGCTTCATGGTTTCAGTGTATCAGACTGGCAGGGACTGAAATGCGTTGCAAGTAATTTGTGTCCGCCGCACGTCGCAACGCCAAAGACAAGCAGGTTTTTTTTCACATTGTTGGCGGTCAGCGTTTGCCGGGAACCTTTTGGCCCGGCAGATCGTTGGTCTGCGAAAGCAAATAATCAAGATTGGCAACCTCCAATGGTTTTCGGAGGATGTATTTGTTGACGCGCATCTGTAAAATGGCTTTTGTTGGCTGGCAAAATTGGATCGAGGCTGCACTGCCACGCCCCTCCTTTCCTTTTTCCACCCAATAAACATAATACACCGGCACAAAATTCTGGCCATTTTCCCCTTCCGGCGTGAAAGCGTCAACGTGAACATTGCAGTTGCTGTTCAAGGCGGCGACATCCATTGAGGCGGCCGCAAGGAATTGGGTGGCCAATTGAAAGGCGCCATTGGTGTCCATCCGGTTCATGGGCGGTTGCCACATTTCATCCGTTAGTGATGGACGGTGTGATAAATGTTGGTGTTAACCGGAAAGTTTGTAAAAACGGCAATTGGCGCGGTTCCAGGAAATAACGAGTCAAGGTCCGCGAATACCACCGCTTTCCGCAGGATATATTTAGGATCATCAACGGACAATTGTAACAGCTTTTTAGTCGGGGGAAAAAGTTCCACACTTGCTACACCACCGTATCCTTCAACATCATTCTTTGGAGAGGTCCACCATACATAATAAATCGGCACAAAGTTCTTTTTCGGTTTTTGACCGAGCCTAGAGAGGCCATTCCAGTATGGAGAAAGCGCAACGTGAGCCTTGCAATCTCGGTTCAATCCGTTCACATCTATCGAAGCAGCAGCTAGCCATTGGATCGCCAATTGATAAGCTTCATTAGTATTCATCTGTTCGATTGGCAGTGATTGCCTCTCAAGGTTCAAGCAAGTCTGGTCGTAGTTGGCCACATCCAATTTGCTAAATTTGTTGGCCTTAGTGACGTAGTATACATAATTCGTTGTGCTCACGCTACCAATACCCTTCCGCTGATAATTGAAACCGAACGGAGTTATCATTGCTCCAGTCAAGTTTGTTACCGTGATTGGCAATTGCTCTGGCAATTGCAGTTCTTCCGCCACGTGGTTGGCCTCTTGCAAAATCAACTTAACGGCCTCCTGCCGATATTGCTTGGTTGTGAAATTGATATCCATGTATATTACATTCCCGTTGGTATCCACGGTTCTCGGCACGCCGGGCGGAAGCTCTCGTCCCTTCGGATCGGTTGGATCAATAGGTTTTTGAGCGGAGGCTTTTTGTGCCGTAACATTTAAAAGGCAAACTAGGACAAGAAGGACTTTGCTTAATAAACACACTTTCATAAACTCTTTTCCGTTACATTGTTTTCAGCGGACCCCCATTTTTATTAGCTCACGTTAATATTGCGCCGAATGATGATACAAATTATCATATTGAGGCATATAGCTTGTGCGGGTGAGTCCTGAATGACCAATGACGTAAAGTGGTGCAGTCCATCTGTGCTCTACTGTAAAGTTGAAAGGTCCAAAAGGGCCTCCGACTGTAGCAAGCGTATATTTAGTATTCCCAGGTAGCGGAAAAGGATATTGGCCATTTCCTGGGTTTGCCGCATTATATATACAGCCAGCTAATGGTTCGCCCCACATCCAGTCGTAATAAAAGTTGTCTAACGTTTGCGTAAAACACCAAGCAGTTTCTTCAGTTTTTTCAACATTTACGTTAGAGCCAGGAGAGTCTTCAAGAATTTCAAAAATGCTGGAAAGAGAAAATGTACCATTAAAAATAGGGGCTGTAGGTGATTGCGTGGAAGTTCCCCATCCGACGAACGCTTGGGGTCCTAGCCCGTAGTGGATTTCAGCTGCCTCACAGCTCACAAGCGGCATGATGCCGAAGGCTCTGCGCCAATCGGGGTAACCCGCGCAAGAACACGCATATAGAAATACAAACCGATATGGATTATTCAGATGCTTTAAATTCCCATTATCATCGTACTCGTTCCCCAATAGGCTCGAAATGTCCCCGGTGGAAATATCGGCGCTCACACAATCGGCTGAGGTTAGATCGTATTGGCCACCATGAGCAAACATGAAAAAATTTTTTACTTGTGTAGAACTACTCGTCATATCATTGGTCAAACGTTTGCGTGAACCTGTATCATTAATATAACCAGAATAACCCACATCCAATCCATAGCCCAAATTGTCATTGCCTTCGTAGGTGTAAAAGTTAAAGCCGGAATTATAATTGTAAGGAGTGCCAAAATCTGCCGTCGCCGGCGACAGCAATGTGTCAACAACATTCTGCATTCCTTGCCAGAATATTCCTGAATTTCCAGAATAATACCCCATAAAGGCGTAAAATAATGGAAAAGGCGGCGTATACATATAACCAAAGTCGAATCCATTTCCGACTTCAGTAGAGCCTAATTTAGATTGCGTCTGGGAATAACTGCCAGCACTGCCACCACTACCACTGTCGGCGGCGGCGGCAATGTGGACGCTACTCTTACTTGCACCACTGCCACCCGGGATTGTGACATTGTAAATTGCAGTGAATGTATTGCCGGTGAATGGGGTTCTATTGGAGTTTGTCAAGCCCCAAGCTTCCTGAATCAATCCTTTTGTCGTCGAGCCGGCAATCGTATTGATGAGTGTTGAGGGAGTCGTGGATGGATCGAATATCTGTATTGTGTAGTTGGCGTTCCCTTGGGTCAACTGAGCTTGAAGATAAGCTCCATTAGCATTAAAGACTTGACCACTCTCAAAGAATTGGAGCAAATTGGCGGAATAAAATGGAATTACGGGCCCAACGGCAGTTATTATATCGGCGTCGTTGCCTGTATACTTAACCGTCAATTGTGCCTGCAAATAATGTTGTCCAGGCGTATTGTATGTACTACTCCAGTTGATTAAAGTATTGTTATCCTGAGCAGGACAAATGCCTTCCAACGTATCAGCATCTACGTCTATATTTAGACTTAAGTTCCCGATGTTCGTCAAAACATTATAGTTTATCGGCAGTTCAAAGGTGATAATATTCTGATTATTACCACCAACTTGCGTCAGTGTTAATGGATTGCTTTTGTCAAATGGACTCATTCCCAATGCTTTTTTAATGCGGCCAACCAATCCGTCGCCAGAAAGGTCAATATTATCATAAACAGAATTGGTCGGATCCCAAATGCCTGACACCGTATATTGAGTCCGCCAGTCAGTTTCATTCGCGTCCACCACGCCGTTCCCATTGGCGTCTTCAACATAATCAGGAATTCCATCGCCATCGGAATCTTTCGGCAGCCCGGTGGTCAAGTCAGCCGCCACGTAATGGACGCCAATGTTTACATTGGCCTTTGCCGTGTCATCCCCTTCCTTGGTCTGGTCAACGCGCGTGGTGTAATGATACAGCCCCAAAGCTCCCGCAGTGGTGCTGCCCGCGCCGTAGAGGGGAGTAGTGGTCGGCATATAATAATTGCCAAAGAAGTTGGTTTGATACGGCGGCGCGCTGGTCAGCACCACTTCATGCGTGCCACCCCCTGCGATTGTCGGTTGCATCTGGTTGGTGTCACCCATACAGGAACCCCAAAACACTTCCGCCGGCGATCGCCTCCAATAGGCATTGTAGTCAAGATCCAGCAGCAGGGGCAGGGTATGATCCTGCCAGAACTCCACCTTGTCAAACAGATTGTCCTTGACGGCCCAGCCGCCCGACGCGGCGGGAATGGGATAAATAAAAAACCAGTCGCAGTTTCGGAACAAATTGTTAAAAGCCGTAAACTGCACGTCACAATCCCTCACATTCCCATTATACATATAAGCTGACGGGCCAACTTCGATGCTGACGTTCTCGAATGAGTTATTGGTCCACGCCACCACACCGGGGGCGTACACTTCCCCGTACCAATAATCCGGCCATCCCACGTCAATCTGGCCGCCGTGGAATTTGCAGTCCTGCAAGGTTAGAAGCATGGAGCTGTCGGGTGACCACTCGTTCCAGCACCAAAACGATATGCCCGACCACAAATGATAAGCGGGCCCGCTACAGAGTTCAAAAGACGGGCAGGTCGCGTAATTCAAATAGAAATTGGAAAAGCGGAAGTTCAAATACGGTGACTGAGCACTTTCACCGCTTGGCGGATAATAGTCCGGGGTAAACAAGCCCATGACCGCCCACTCGAATTGTTCTTGAACCGATTGAACATCCACAAAGATGTTCGGCCGGGTCGGAGTTCCCTGGCTGATAACGGCTGAATTCTCCCAAACGTCAAAACCGATGTATGTAAAATCACCCCAATAACCGAGGTTAGGAAGAAAATCCATGCGGCAACCAATGGCAGTGCCAGGTAGAATCGTCAACGTGCCGCCGTTCAAAATCATGCAAGCAACGGTGTAATCCAAGGCGTCGTAGTAATAACCCAGGTCCGGCGCGCCGTTGGTGTAACGCTGGGCTTGGGGGCACAGTGTCAGCGCGCTGGTTAATTTCATGAGTGCCGGGAAATCCACCGGCGGGTAAGTGGTCTTGTTTTTAAATTCCGCCAGCAACTGTGGGCTGACATTGAGTGTGCCCGATCCATGGAGCGTGCTGTCGGGGGCCAGGTAATAATTTCCTGCGTCAGCGGCCTGGAAATTCATCGTTGAAGGATTGACTTCTGTGTTTTGCAGGGAGGCGGCTCCCAATCCACCCAGAACAATGCTGTTGGTCAAACCAACGAAGGAAGGGGCAGTTGAAGCATCCCAGAAATTGGCGACATCCGCTGTCACGTGTTCCGCTGTGATGGCAAAGGTGTTGGTCCCGGCATGCACCGCGTCACCACAATACGAGAACAGGACATTGTGAAGACCATTGGTTCCGACGAATTGATTCATAATGGACGAATTGCAATCGAGAAACTGGCAATCCCACACATCAAGCCGGCCGCGTACGGGTGTTGTGACGCCTTCATCCGCGTAAGCAATACGCAAGTTGCTGATTGATGATGAATTGCTCGCCCCTGCCAGATCAAGAAAAGGCGAGGGGATGCTGGGAGTAACGGGTTGGTAGCCGTTGGTGCAACCTTCGTCCATCCAATAAATCCATTCGCCGGACGAGTTGTCATGCACGCACGTCAGAATCGCCGGATTATACGGTTCGGTCTGGCAATTCAATTGGCCCATCACCTGTAAAGTGGCATTGGAATAACTATAATCGAATTTGATCACTGCACCGCCTTCGATGGTGGTATTGCCGTACAGTTGCACCGGCTCCCAAATGTAGTACGTGACGCCGCTCTTGAAGGTATAATTTAGCCGCGGGCCTTGAATGGACATCAAAAATGGATCGAGGCCACCAGGAAGCTCTATCCCCACCCAACTAAATTCTCCCGACGTACAATCTTGAAGCCATGTGTCCACGGTCAACACGGCATTGGCGCTGCCCACCGACTTCAGGCCGGCGCCGACAATCACCGCATAATTTCCCGCATTACCCGGCTGGGCATTGGTGATGGTGTAACTGCTCGCCGTTGCTCCCGGGATTTGGCTGCCGTTAAAAGTCCACTGGTAAGTCAAGTTCACGCCGGTTGCAACGACGTTGAAAGTCACCGAGTCATTTGCCTGAACTTCCTGGCTGAACGGCTGGGTGATAATTGTCAGTGGCGACCAATCAACCAGCACCGAGGGTTCGTTCGTGACCGGAACGGTGCTAAAATATATGCTGGAATCGCCATTCAAGCCATAATTGGTGCTTCCCCAGATCACCACCGTGCCATCGGATTTCAACGCGGCACTATGGGCCCAGCCCGCCGCAATGGCCAGAACATTGCTCAATCCCGACACCGGCACCGGCGTTGTCCGGGTGGTCGTCGTCCCGTCACCCAACTGGCCGTGCGAATTATAACCCCAAGCCCAGACCGTGCCGTCGGATTTCAGCGCCAGATTGTGATACTCGCCGGCGGCAATGGCCACAATATTGCTCAACCCCACAGTCTGTATCGGGATTGGCTCTCCCGTGGTTCCTGTTGTTCCATTTCCGATCTGACCGTAGGTGTTATCCCCCCAAGCATAGACGGTTTCATTGGACACAAGGGCCAGACTGTGATTGTAACCTGCGGCAATCGCCAAGGCATTCGTCAGGCCAACAACAGTCACCGGAGTCGTCTTTTCGTCTGTTGTTCCATCTCCAATCTGACCGTAGGTGTTATCCCCCCAAGCGAAGACGGTTTCATTGGACACCAAGGCCAGACTGTGTGTGCCACCGGCAGCAATTGCAACGATGTAGCTCAATCCATTCAACCGTTCCGGGGTCGTTTCTGGAAAACCTGGCATGCCGTCACCCAGTTGACCATTGTCGTTGTTCCCCCAGACATAAACGACGCTGTTAGAATCCAACGCCAGAGAGTGCTGATAGCCACCGGCCATTTGCACAATCCCATTAAGACCGGTGATTTTAATCGGACTGGACTGTAGCCCGCCGCTGTTGCCATTATCGCCCAACTGGCCATAGGTGTCATCGCCCCAAGCCCAAGCCGTTCCGTCCGAGGTCCAAGCCAGGCTGTGTAATGCACCGGCCGAGACACCCGCCGCGTTGGTCAGATTCAGCACGCCCACCAGATGGGTGCGGTCAGTGAATGTTCCATCACCCAACTGGCCACGGCCATTTGACCCGCCGGCGAGTATCGTTTCGCCAGGCGTGAGGATCAACGTGTGTTTGCGTCCCGCCACAAGAGGATGAATGAGGGTGAAAGACGCCGATCGAACATCGCTGGGCAACAGGATGGCATCATCAAAGGCGACCGCTTTTACCGTTGTCGTCCAAGGCACAATCATTGACTGACCGTTGGCCAACGCCGGGTCGGCATCGGTAGGGTATTGGCCATTGATGGTATAGTGGATGGTCGCGCCGGGGGTGGCAGAACTAATCGCCACGTTCGGCATCACGGTAAAAGTTCCCGCCATCGGCGAAAAAACCGGGGCAGCCGCCTGTGTCTCGTAGGCTGTAAAAGCGATCTGTTGCGTATATATGTCGCTCTGGGCTGTCACCAGGACAAGGTTTGTCGGCGGGGCATTGGCGGGCAAATAGAGATAAACCTGGGCACAACCATTGGAATCCGTTTTCAAAAACAGGTTGGACACCAGGGTGCCACCATTGGAAGCCGCCAATTGATTCACACCATTGGTCACGGAAAACGTAATCGGTGCATTGGTCATAATGTGTGGCCACCAATAATCATCTAAGTAGGTCACTTGCACCACCAAGGGTTGGGGCAGGAATGCGTTGAGCGGCCCACTTTGGCCATCCCCCATAACAATTGTCAGGTATGGCAATTCATAGTTGTAATAATCAGTCCAATCACTCGAATCGCCTGCATCATACACGCCATCGCCGTTGCTGTCCTCGAAGTAATCTGGAATGCCATCGCTATCGGAGTCAATCAGGTTGCCGTAGCAGTCCACTGCCACGTAATGGTAGCCGATGTCCACGATGGAATTGGTTTCCTTGATTTCCAGGCCGTTTATCAGGTTGGTGATCACGGTGTAATGATAAAGGCCGACCTGATCGGCGGTGGTGCTGCCCTGGTTGATCAGCTGCGAATTGCCCGGCTGGTAATAGTTCCCCAACGGACCGGCTTGATAAAGCAGCGCGTTGCTTAAAATGATGTCGCTCGGGAAACCCGGATCCAGCCGGTCGCAATTGGTGACATACGCATTGTGACCACCGTCGTATGTGTAGCCAGCGGCGCCAATTTCATCTGGGATAACCGTATGGTCAAACAAGTTGTCCTTGACCACAGAATTATTCTGAACGGGGTAAAAGTCAAAAGTTCCACCATAAACCAGATTGTTTCGCATGACAGGAATGTTGTCATCCTGCGGCTCCAGGTCGACATACACCCTTTCCAAGAGACAGTTGGTCAGATTTATCGTGGGATAGAAAGTAATCAACTGGCCGCCGTGGAACTGACAGTCTTGAAAGGCAACGGTGTCATTTGCGTTTTCCGATTGAATGTGGGCGGTATCTTGCGCCATTACCGACCAGTCGGTGAAACGGCAATTAATCACATTGTTTGCCCCGCCAAAGTCACCGACCAGGGCAAATGCCGTTGTCAGCCAGCCAGCCGGGGTCGTCTCTTGAACCGTATTATATTCAACGACCCGGTTCAAATTATTGGGTGCGCCCTGACATAGGAAATGTGAGTTGTTGGTGATGGCAAGACCACAGGAGCTGGAATTGGTTATGGCAAAGAAAGCGATAGCCACTCCGTTTGTGGCGATAATCGTCGAGTTGTTGGCCACAGTAACCGGCCCGAAGAGGTAATCCAATGGATCGTAATGATAACCCAAGTCGGGGGTGCTATTGGTATCCCGCGGGACTTGCGGGCTCAAGGTGGTGGTCCCAATGGTGCCGCCAAGGTAGTACGTATTGTAGTAATAACTAAAATTATAGCAATTGGGCGGATAGGTGGTCTTCTGTGCCAATTCCGCCCGTAATGCGGGGCTGATATTGGTCGTCCCCGCTTTTTGATAGGGACTCCCGACGGCCAAATAGTATTTTGCCCCGCCGACCGGCTGAAATACCGTGCCCGGCAGGTTGACGGCGACAACGTTGGTCGTGACTGAAGTTGACGCCCCAAACTGAAAACCGCCCAAAATGATGGAGTTGGTCAGCGAAACGCCGGCCAGCGCATAATTTGTATTCCAAAAAGAGGCGGTATTGGAGGAAGTCAACTGTTCGCCATAGATGGTGGTAACACAATTTGAGCCGCCGCCCAATGAATATTGACAGCCGGCAAAAAGCACGTTGTGCAAGTCAAATAAATGGGAGTCCACGTTAAACAAGCTGCCCACCCCCCAGTTGCAACTTACAAACTGGCAATCCCATACGTGAAGATTGATGTAATAACTACCCGAGCCCAATGGGATTCCATTATAATATGAACCTGCCAGGCCTTTGTCTGCATAGGCAAATCTCAAGTAATGCACCGTCACATCGGCAACGTTTACCCCGTTGGTGAATACGACAGGCCACCCTTGAATATTCAAATATGCCAGTCCATTGGTAGCCGTCGAGGGATGGCCGCTGCTGCCATTAACGGTCAACCCCGCTGAATTGTCATCTTTTGAAGTCAATAACGCAGGGCGATAGGGGCCGGTCTTGCAGACCAACGGCCCAGTTACAACCAGGCTGCCATTGGTTGAAAATTTGATGACTGTCCCGCCCTCAATTGTAGTAGTGCCTCCGAGAGTGACTGTGCCATTGATATAGTAGGTAGTATCCGCCTGAAATGTAAACCCGGTCAAGAAACCGCAGGGAACCGCATAGGGGGGAATCTGCACGGTAAGCAGTGCTGGCGGAGAATTGGTAACTGCACCACCGATATCGGATACCACCACGGAATAATTGCCGGCGTTGTTGGTTCGCACATCGGTGATGGTAAACGAGGTGTTGGTGGCCCCGGACAGCGGCGCTCCATTGAACCACCACTGATAATAACTCACACAGGGACAGCTGCTGGCCGAAACCGAAAAGGTGACATTGTCGCCAACAAACACTGTTTGGCTGGCTGGCTGGCTTTGGATGACGGGGGGTGAACTGCTCACGATGTTTGTTATCGGTCCCAGTATATTGGTGACCGTAACCAGTGCATTGGTTGTGACCACATGCTGTCTATTTGTGACCACAGTAAAGGGACCACCATAAGCCACCACTTCGGCGGTATAATAATTGGTGCCGGCCACACGATTTGTTTGAGGGATCGGTGGGACAAAAAAAAGATTGCCAAAGGTGTAAGGAATGCTGTTTGTCTGCAAGCCGCTTGGCCTGCAGATGTAGGTCACATAATTCGTTTCCCAACCATTGATCATGGCCAAGTTGGTCACGGTCGGCGTGGGAATCTGATTGCTGACACAGACACTGATAAGGGTGGGTGCCAGCACATAACTGGAGGCCAGCGTTCCCGTGGACAAACAACCTATTGTGCCGTAGGACGGATTTTCGATGCAGCCATTATCCGCCCGGGCGGAAAATGCCAACGATCCCCCAACGGCCAGCCAGCCGCAAAGTTTTACAAGTCTTGTTCTCATGTTTGCCTCAAAAGGTTTCAACTCGATTTAGCCTGTGTCTGCAACCGGTTCTCAATCTGGTTGAGCGCGTGTTGCGCCGGCAGCTTCAACCGTTCTTCGGTGCCTTGCAGCACGCTGTTCAGCAATGGAATCACCTCCGCGCCCCCCAGACTGCCCAAAGCCCCAATCGCCGAAATCCGCACGGTCATCGTCTGACCGTTCTGCACCGCCGCCTGTATCACCGGCAGCGCGTCTTGAACATTGAGCTGGGCGCACACCTGAATGGCAGTGATGCGGGTCAATTCACCCGAGGTGGCCGGGCCGGCCATTTGCTCCGCCACGCCGGCGATCTGCCGGGGATCGAATGCCTCCGGGTTCTCCCTGGCCAAGCGGGTCAAACCCAACAACGCTGTGCCCGCAATGCTGCTGTTGGTTTCCGTGAGGGCATCCCAAAGGATTTTCCGCGCCGCCGCCAGCCCGTTGCTTTTATCCTGCGGATCAACATCCGTCGCGATTTCCATCTGTTGATAAAACGCCGCCACATGCTGGACGGCATAATCCCGCAGCACTACGTTCTGGTCCGGGTCGTGATGGATTTGCGTGAGCAGATCGAGCAATCCGGGTGGCGGAGGATTCAGGGCACACAGAACATCCATCAATCTGTTTTTCACCACCTGTTCCAATTGGACATCGTCCTGGCCGGACTTGTGCCGCAGGAAGGCGTAAAGCGCCTCGCGGTCGGCATCGTCCAGTTTGCCGGCAATCGTCTCGATGGCAGCCAGACGCAGGTCGTAACCGGCCTGATCATCCACAATCGTATGGACGGTGGGAGAACACTCAACCTGTTGCCGGCCCATTTCCGAGGGGGAAGAAGCCGGAGCAGGTGCAACCGCCGGGTTGGTGGCGGCAACCGTCCGGGTGAGTAAAGGCGTCGCCCGACCGGACGCTTGAGGGGGAAGCGAACTTTTCGCCCAATGCGCATGAGAAAACAAAAGCCAGGCACTTGCGCCCAGAACGACGCACACGGCGCTGTAAAAAACAATCCTGGTTCTCATGGCGTATTGGTTCTCAGTTCGTGTTCATCGGAGGGTTCCCAGTGCCGCCGGGCCCTGCCACATGGTGACAGCATGGCAGACGGATGTCTGGCAGCTGGCCGGCCGGATGAACCGCACCACAGCCTGGCCCAACGCGTCGAAATCCGCCGGCGTCAACACCTTGGTCGTGGTGCCATCCTCGAACACAACGCCGCTGACGATGACATCCATTTCCACGGTGAGATCCGGCAACACCGGACTCCACACCAGCAACATTTCAACCAACTGACTTCCGTCAGGATAGACTTGAATGACTTTGGTGTAGGTCTGGTTATCCAGCCAAAGGGCAACGCCCCGCTCCTGGACGGTGTCCATAATCGGCCCATTCGCTCCTGCCCGGGCTACAACCGAGCGGGGTTCATTAAGGTCGGCTCGCAGGCTGAATTCCTCCCCGTTGTTGGTAAGACTGGCCGTTTGCTGGAAGAACAGGCGGGGATCGGCCTGCATCACCACGCCGGTTGGAACGTTCGCCAAATCCCAAACGCGCTGGTATCCCAGCCAGGCGGCCGGGTAGTTGGTGAAGTTGTATCCGACGACGGTAACCGTGATGCTTCCGCTCTGCGACGCCTTGCCGCCGGGAGCGTAAGTGCCCGTTACGGTGAAGACCCCGGCATTGGTGAAACCATATGCCAGCGGTTGCGCCGTCCGACCGGTAAACTGTTGGGTTCCCACTGTGACTGATAGGGTGCTGTTCGGGCTCCCGTCCGGCTGGGCGGTCAACAACAAACTGTCCCCCGTGCGGATGGTCAGATTGGTGGCAGAGAGCAGGTTGACCGGCTGCCATTGCAGGCTGCGCTGCTCAATCCTCCCGCCGTTTTGATAGGAGACTGTCAAAACTGTGTTGCTTTGCGCCGACAGCGGCACGTTGGCAAACCAACGCAGACCGGCATTGTGACGGACCGGAATATTGTTGGTGATGCGGCCAATATTCACATTCATCATGGAGAGATAGGGATCACGCCCCTCCAGACAAACCGGTGACATGTAGCTGCTGATCACGAGGTTGGTAAAGTCCAGCCCGGATTCGTCCGCCAGCATTTTCTCCACCCAATCCTTGATGCCATCGCCGTTGGTATCGGGCCCGGCGACGCTCAACAGCTTCACCTGTTTGATGCGCAGGCTGCTGTCGTCAGCCGCACCGTCCCAGAACACGCGCACTGTGTGGGTGCCGGCGGTTAAATATGGCGTCACGATGTCCACCACGCCATTGGTGCCGTAAGTTGCATTCAGGGTGCGATGACCCGTGCTTTCGCCGTCAATGGAAATCACGAGACTGAAGCCTGATTCCAAACTGTTGGGCACATTCTGGGTGCCAATGACTTTGAGCACATACTTGTCGGCGTTGGAGACCGTCAGGTTGAATTCAACCGCGCCGCGGCGGCTCAAGGCGTAAATGTCATTGCCATCCACCTGCCACCTGCCCTGAAGGTTGGTGGCCTGCGACCCGTTGACCACAACCGCCTCGATCACCAAGCCATTGAGATTGGTGGGATTGACGCCAAGATAATCATACACCAATCCATAAGGCAAACCGTCCGGGCCACCGGTGTCCGCCGAATTGGGATTGATGCCCAACAGATATTTTTGCAGATTGCTCAACCCGTCCTGCTCCGGATCCTCACCCGCGTCATTGAACGTCGGATTCAGACAATGGGCCACTTCCCAGCCATCCGGCATTCCATCCCCGTCGGTGTCGGCATTGGTCGGATTGGTGTTGTGCAAATATTCCTGCAAATTGCTCAATCCGTCATGGTCGGGATCGGCATTGGGATCCACACCCAGATGGCCGAAATAGTGCATCTGCCAGCGGTCAGGCAAACCGTTGCCATCCGTGTCCGTCGGTTGCGAATACAACTGGCTTTGCGGCACCAGTTGTTGGCCGGTTGAAGGACTGCTCCACCTCAAGTGGGCCACCGCCTGACCATAATTGTCGAGATACTCAACCCGGAACAAATACCGCTGGCCGGAGGTGAGATTGATGGGCCCTGACGATAACTCTCCGTCCGGGTGCCACTTCTCCCACGTATCAATGATCAACTGCCCATCCAGCCATACCCGCACCCAATCCGCGCTTTTGCAGTCCATATAGAAGGTGTAAGGCTCGGTAAATTGCGCCTGAATCTCACCCGACCAGCAGACGGCGAACGCAGATCCATTGACCAGACTCATCGGTTCGCCATGCAACCAGTCGAAATCCACCTGCGCGTCCACCTCGTTCGTCACCGACGGCCCATCAAATGGGCACGGGCACGAATAGCTATAATATTTGCCCAACAAACCATCCCCCGTCCCCACCAAGGGATTCATCACCTCTGACGGATCCGCCGGCCCCACACTTACCTGATCAAACTGCGCCGTGGCAGGCAATCTATCCCGATTGTAGCCGGTCAAAGCCAGCCCCACAAAAACCCGGTTGGTCATGGCACTCGTTGCCCAACTCACCATCGTCCAGTTGGTCCCGTCGGGGGAACAGAAGCCGCCCACCCAATCGCCCCAGCGCACCGCCTTCACCCAGTACGGCGGCACGTTGGTGTTACCCAGGGTCTGGTCGCATTCATCTCCCGGCGTTGTCCGCCATTGAAAGAACAGGCCGTCGCCCGGAGTCGCCAACATCATGGCATTACGGGAATTGTCACTGAGCGACTCCCGGACCATCACCCCGGCCTTGACCCCCGGATCGGGTCCCTGAATTCCCAATACCCGCGCGACGATCTGGCCGTTTCCATTCAACGCCTGATACACATAATGAAATGAGTCCAAGCCCCACCAGATGTCCGCGCCCCGGCTGGTCAGGGTGAACACCCCGTTGCTATAACTGGCATAGTCCGCCGACGGATCATCATCCCCAATATCGCCCTGCCACCAGGCAGTGGGCAGACCCCAAGTCAACGGATTGGTCGGATCGCTGTGGCGCAAATATTCCTGTAGATTGCTCAACCCGTCATGGTCCGGATCAGCATTGGGATCCACACCCAGATGGCCGAAATAGTGCATCTGCCAGTTGTCCGGCAATCCATTCCCATCCGTGTCTGTCGGTTGCGAATACAACTGACTTTGCGGCACCACCTGTTTGGGCGTCGAAGGACTGCTCCATCTCAATTTCGCCACCGCATAATCGTAATCCATATGATCGTGATTCTTGTAATACTCGACGCGGATCAGATACCTTTGACCTGCAACAAGATTGACGGTCGCCGATGACTCCTGGCTTATGCGAGCCGTGTGTCCCGCCCAATCGTTGATGATCAAATTTTCATTCAACCACACCCGCATCCCATCGTCGCTTTCCGTGTAAAGAGTGTATGGTTCTGTAAATTGGGCCTGAATCTCCCCCGCCCAGCAAATGCTGTACTCTTGTGCCTTGGGCATGCCCAGCAACGCGCAGCATTTATTCTGATAGTCCAATTGGTTCGTCACCGGTCCGCCGTCGCGCAGCAAATAGGAGAAACTAAAGTCCACCCGCGCATCCACCCGGTTGGTCACCGGTGTCCCATACAAATGTCGGTTGGCATAATAGCTGCCCAACAAACCGTCCCCGGTCCCGATCACAGCCGGGTTGACGAGTGTCACTTCCGCCGGCCCCACGCTCACATTATCAAACGAGGCGGTACAGAGCGATCCGCTGGACACTGCCAACCCCACATAAACCTGGGCAGCCAGCCCGCTGAGGGTTTCCGAACCCAACAGCGTCCAGTTGGTCCCGTCCGGCGAACTGTAACCGCCCAGCCAGTCACCCTTGCGCACCAGCTTCACCCAGTACGGTGACACGAGATTCGTGCTTTCAACCGTCTGGTCACTGAAGCCTCCCGTCGCCAGCCGCCAATGAAAGTACGTGCCCCGGCTTAAGCTCGACCACATCATGGCGTTTCGGGAATTGGCGTCGAGGGTTTCGCGAATCATCACACCCGCTTTGGCATAGTTGTTGTTTCCTTGAATTCCCAATACCCGCGCCACAATTTGGCCGTCCCCATTCAACGGCTGATACATGTAGTGAAATGCGTCGGCGACATCCCAAATGTCCCATCCGCTGCTGGTCACCGTATAAACACCGGAGGCATCCTCCTGGGCGATCCCCGACGAACCCAGCGCTATTCCAATATACGTATCCATCCAGGCCGGGGAGGATGAACCCGCCGTGGTATCCTGGGCTTTTACGGTCGGTTTTAACGCGATCAACAGTCCCAGCGATACAATGGACAACGCCACCAAAGCCAGCACCGGACGGAAGATTGTTTTTGATGTTTTTGACACACGCATAAGATTGCTCGTTAGCGGTTAATGGTTGAAATGGAATTGGCGGCCATGATGAAAAAAAATAGAACCACGGTCGGTAGGATGGCTTTCAAGAAACGAAATCGGGAACCGCCGGAGGCGGCACGTCCCGAAAACCATACAAGGGAATTCAGAAACCGAGGAGAGCCTGGACTGATAAAAGTAAAAACCCGCTCCCGACCTGGAATACGCATCGGCCATCCCGCAACCTTCTGACTGTCCCGTTGCTCTCATTTGCCACCAACTCCCCATTCGAGGCATAACCCACTCCCATGAAGTGAGCTTTATAAGCTTCGTCGTGTTTTATATCTTAGTAAAAAAATTTGCAAGGACTATTTGGGGGAAACGCAAAGTAATTAACGGTATTAATGTCTAAAAACAACATTTGCAATACCGAACAGCCCATCCGTTACGCGGAGGCCACTTGCACTTGCGTTTCAGGCAGATTGTGTAATTGTCAAATTGAGACAGGCCGAAAGTCTGGATTCTCTATTTTAGCTGAGTCGGCGTATGCCAGTTCGATGTTGACGCTTATCCCATAATGGGTCAGGCAAATGACTTAAGGTCCACAATGCGAGTCACCCTTTGCCGACCGACTCGATTTTGATGGAGGCGACAAAGGGTTTATTGCGGTCGAAGTCGGCGTAACGTTTGGGGAGGATGCCGATGGCAGCGAGTTTGTTTTCACGCAAATGATCGGCAATGCGACCGAGCCGCCACCCCAGGACGACCACGTCGGCGGTGGAAAAGGCAAAGGCCAGCCTATCTGGCGGAGCGTCCTGATCGTCTTTGGCATCCGGGTTGGGTTCGAGCGTGTATTCAATCAACTGGCTGGCGTGGAAGCCCCGGCGTCGGCCCTCGAAATGGAACTCGATGCTGAAGCAATGCATGTCGGCGGACTGGAAACAATCGTCTTTAAGGAAGTTCATGGACATAGGTTTTGGTTGTGGTTGGTTGAGGTTGATGGATGAAAATTAAACGCCGACGCCATGGGAATGAGAATGGCCGGTGTCGCCGGGCGGGGTGAAACCACGACCCAACTTGCGGCGTACGGCTTCTCTTTGCAGGCGCGTTTCCCTGACTGTGATCGCCAGTTTGATTGTCTCGTTTGGTTTGCCGGCCTCAGCTGGCTGGATTTTTTCAGCTTGGTTGACAACCTTGGCCTGTTCGACTTTTTCGACAACGGCTTCATCCTTGTGACCGTCCGCTAACACCGGGCCGGGCTGGAACACCTCACCGAGCCAGCGGGCGATTTCCTCGACGACTTGCGCCAGCCGTTGGACGGGTGAGAGGCGGGTGAACCGCATGGGACGCATCTGGCGCACGGGTCGCACGGGGCAAAAGTCCTGGCGCGCGTCCACTGCCGACACCGGCGGCAGGGTTTTAGTCTGTTCCTTGCGAACGAAACCGAGTTTAGCGAGGTCATCGCGCAACGCCTGCAACTCGATGGCGGCCTTGCGCTCATGCGAATCGGTGACACGGCGGGCGAGCAACCCGGCGTCATCGGTGAAAACGTGGACCCGCTCGCGGCCACGGGAAATGGAAACGTAAAACTGTTCTCGGTTGACGGCGGCAAAAGAGCGTGACGAGGCGACCAACAGCACTTCATCCACCGTCTTGCTTTGAGACGAATGCGACGTGACGGCGTAGCCGTGCGTGAACGTGTTAAAGTTGGCGGGAAGCGTGCGGCCATCGGCCAGCGCAATGCGGCCGTTTTGGATCTCCCGGACTTGAACGCGCTCGCCATTGATAAACTCCCTGCCGTGGTTGGCCTGGAGCAGTAGCCAGTCACCGGCGGTGACTTTCAGTTCGCGGGCTTCTCCGACATCAAAGGTGCTGGCGGCACTGGTGGGGATAAAATTCACTTCCGTTCCATCGGGACGGCGAACACGCAGGCCATTTTCCATGACGGCGGCAATCTCGACCGTCTCGCCCCGGTCAAACTTCCGGGTCTTGCGGATGAAGCACAGTCGCTGGCCGGGTTCGTATTGGCTGACATCTTTCTTTTGGGCTTCCGTCCATGAAAACGAATCGAAAACCGTGACAGCTTCATCGTTTTTGCTGATTACGCCATCCGTTTTCAATGCCTCCCGCACCTTCTCTGTCACTGCGTCAATCTCCGCCCACGTCGGCGATACCAGCAGCGCCGACTTGCCCTGCTTCGTGGCCGACAAGTAGGCAGCGGCAGCGCTGTCATAAAGCGATTGTGCCCGGCCCCCGTGATCATCAGCGGGGACTTCTGTTACGGCACCCAGTTCGACAAGCTTGGCAAAGGCTTTGTCGGTTTGTTTGGCAGCGGCCATTTCGACGACCTGCCGGAACGCTGCGGGCTTCTGGCGGCGGATGGTCGTCAGCTCGCTGAAGCGGTAATTGGAATACTGTTCGAGGATGCGGAGGGCGTCGCCACGGGGGACGGAGGCGTGCTGGCCGGTGTCACCGGACATGATCACCCGGCAATCCTTGAGTTGGGCCAGCTCGAACAGTTTGACCATATCATCGAGACCGACGGCCCCTGCTTCATCCAGGACAATCACCGAACCCGAGGAAAGCCGAGATTGCGCGTTTGGATCGGCCAGCAGCTTTTGCAGCGTCATGGTGTTCGCCAGATAGGACAATTCGTTGCGAAGTGTATCGGCAGCGGCGGCGGTAGGAGCGCAGAAGATGGGGTCAAATCCCCGATGGCAGAGCGCGCGCGCCAGTTCAACCAGAGCGGTGCTTTTGCCGGAACCGGCCAGCCCGCGAAAGCCGGTGAAACGGTCGGGGCTGGTGAGGACATGAGCCAGCACCTTGCGCTGGTCGGGACCGAGGCGGTCGGGCGGTTCGTACCGGTTGGTAACAGGAGCAATGGACTCGATACCAGTGCTGACGCTGCGAATCAGATAAAGTTCCTTGGCAAGAATCTCCCGCGTGGAAACCTCCGATCCCACTCGGACGAGGTTCGTCTTCCCATTGAGTTCATTTTTTAACTGTTCCAACTCAAGTTGACCGCATCCTTTGATCAAAGCAGTTTCCAAAATTTTGTGTCGCGGTACGACCGAGGCACGTTCAAAAACGTGTGCAACGCCGTGGTCAACGGCGACAGACTCGGTGACGGTTTGGGCCAGAGCTACTGGCAACCCATCCGCGGCAGCGACTACTTTGCGCAACGCCCGTTTCTCAAAAAAGCCGATCTCGCCAAGTTGTTGTTCACGCACCTGTTCATCCGACGCGCCCTTGAGTTTTTTTGGACGCGACTGGTGGACGACATGGGCGACTTCCTGTTTGGTGAGCTTGCGACCGAGCTTTTGCTCCTGCCGTTTGACGGCCATGTCCCGTTGCTGCGACCGCTTCGAGAACCGTTCAATAAACTTGGCCTCGACACCTTCGATCTCGAAACCATTGGCGGCTTTCCGGGGCTGATAACCAAGCTGGTGGAGACGCTTGGCCAGTTCATTGCGATAGACTGCCGTGCCGTAGTTGATGGCGCCGAACATGTCGCCGGTCTGGAGCGCCTTCCAACGCTGCTCCGTCTTGTCCCAGGTGCAGTTGAACAGGACGAAATGCGTGTGCAATTGCGGGTCAAGGGCACGGGAGGTGGTATGCACGAAAGCAGCGCCGACCAGATTGCCGGTGACGCGATCCTGTTCCTGAATGCCACCTTTACGAATCCGTGTGGCGGCAAACTGTTCCAGTTCCCGGAGCGCGATTCCAGACGCTTCCCTGTGGGCTTCCATGATGCGCCGGTCATTCATCGTGACCGCCAGAATCGAAACCGATTTGGGCGGCGAACACACGAAGTCGAAATAAATCCGGCGTTCCCGGAACTGCTGCGGTGTCAATTGTTCACCCGTCTCTGGATGCTGGTTATCGCACAATTTCAGGAACGTTTCACGGGTAACGACATCACCTGGTTGCAAGCCCAGCCGTTCAACGCCGGCACCAATCCAATGACCATGTTCCGTTTCAGCCTGGGTGTAATAATCATTATGGGAAAGATGCTCGTCGAAATACGTCTCCGCACCCGCCCGATTCTTCTGTGGAATGCCGCTAAACATGGCTCAACATTTTACGTCAACGCCATCCGACAGGTTGTAATGAAACCGTTACAACCTGATTTCCCATTCCCCGATAGGATGACGCTCATGCCTGGAACGGTAGCACGAGGTTCAGAACCGATTGCGCCCAAGCGAGCGCAACCTGAAATCCGTTTAATGCTATTGGTTATCCGGTAAGCAGGCACAGAAGCGCCGAACTATTTGATGCAAGTCTGCATGAAATGAAGCGGCGGTTTCCGGGAAGTGAAACCGCAGAAATGCCATGACACTTACCCCGCCCCAGGCCGGTGAAGAAGTCGCTCGCCGCCGGGCCATCGGGCGTTCGGCAAAAAAGTTGAAGGCGAGCCAAACAGAGTCGGATGAAACGTCGTCACAATGAGCGAAGCCGGGTCACAGGGTTGCCTGCCAATAAACGGGCAGACATGGCCCGGCGCGCTCATACAGGCAGACGCATCACCGGCCAATGAAAGGAGCAAACCAAACATTATGAGCACACGCATTGACTACACACAAATCGCCGCCAAGTTGGATTACGCGGCGCTGGAGAAAAAACTGACGCAACTGGCGGAACGTGAACCGCCAAAGAACCGGAAGACCGCCGGTGACATATTGGAACCATTGCGCGAGCGGCTGCTGGCGTTGCACCGCAAGGGTTGGAGCGGTAAACAACTGGTGGAAGAATTGAAGGCCGCCGGAGTGCCGGTGAGTCCGGCGCGTTTGCGCGAATGTCTGAATCGCTGGGCGGCTGGCGGCAACGGAGCCGCAAAGCGGCGTGGAACCAAACGGGGCAAACGCCCTGTCACCCACGCCACACCGCCGGTGGCGGCGAGCCAGAGCGGACGGAACAGAAGTGTGTCCGGCGAGGGCCAATCGAAACTTGGGTTATCTTGAAATTGATGAAACGCTGGACGCATCCGCATCGGAATCTTGTCCGCAGATTCGCGGATGAAATGCTCGCAGGCCCGTGCGGTCAGGGCGCGTTGCCCAATCCGGCAAGCGACCTGCCTCGCATGCGCCTGCTGCACTTCAAAGAGAGCATCTAAACGGCTCGCTGTCCGTGGCTGCGCGAGCCGAGTTTTGTGCCCGGCGTTGCTCGCCACCGACAGCAGTGGCAGAAAATAATGTAAACATTTTCAGGCTCATGGCCTAGCCATCCACTCGCGGAGGCGTGCTCGGTAGTTACGAGCATGAAAGTTACGTTCAAGCTCTCGGAGCGGGAATTTTGCCGGCTCATCGCCGTGATCGTTTGGGCGCTACTGCGCGTGCTCAAGCGGCTGCTGGAATAGTTTGAGCCAATGGCGCGAGCGCGCGACGGGACATTAACCGTGGAATGAACCGGCTATCGCCAGTGTGTCGAGCTGGCCGGAGCCGCCGCCTCGTGCTGTCAAGGTAGTGCTCCTTCGTCGCCTCCACCGTTGACAGCGGCGGCGTTCCGGCCCGTGGCGCGCTTAGGTTCCGGCTTTGGAAAACCAAAGCCGGTGGCTTTGTCTTTTCACTTGGAACATGAGGCGCAGACGGCGCGGTTGCTTGAGCCGTGACGGATTGTTAAACGCAGCCGCGTCGGAATCCCTGCCGCTGATTGGCGAAGGAAACGCTCGCAGGCCCGTTCCTGTCATGGCGCATTGCTAAACCGGCAAGCGCCACGCCAGAAACGCGCCTGCTTTGCTTCATCAAAAAGTCAGCCGGTTCGTGAGCGCCAACCGAACAGGAAAACGAAGTCGCGCCGGTCGGGTGTTGGCGGTTCGTTCGTTAGTTGCCGCGTGCCACGTCGCAGGTTGGTGGTCGCAGGAAAAGACCTTACTTGTTAGCACTCCAACCACCCTTGGGTTGGAGCAATGACTCAAGAAACAAGCTTGTCATCGGTGACCTTCTACGTCTGTTTTGATTCGGCGGGCGGCGGCACGTACACCGGCCTGCCATTGGT
>Ga0182027_10004029_pt1 | contig 22986 bp, 20 predicted proteins | sample 712E1DmetaG_FD_121300 | JGI IMG/M metagenome (GOLD analysis project Ga0182027, IMG submission 121300) | Permafrost microbial communities from Stordalen Mire, Sweden - 712E1D metaG (Illumina Assembly) | ecosystem: Environmental > Terrestrial > Soil > Wetlands > Permafrost | place: Sweden... | reverse complement strand
GCGATCGCGACCAGCAGAAGGAGACTGAGCGCGTTACCAAACTTGTGGAGAAGGCGGAAAATACGGCGTCCGATCAGCCGCTGGAGGGTCCGACGATCAGCATCAGCCGGCTGCTCGAGATCATGGACGTGCGCAATCCGCGGCGGGAAACCAACCGTGGGCGACCGACGATTGTTTTTGATTTCATAGGACGCAAGGACGCCAAGACTCATGGGCCGGTGGAGGACGCCTCAAAGAAGCTGCAGGGAACGATATGGATCGACGAGGCGGATCGGCAAGTCGCACATCTGGAGGTGAACTTCAACGACAACTTCCATGTCGCCGGCGGCCTGGTAGCCAACATTCAGAAGGGCTCCAACTTTCGCTTCGACCAAGCTGGCGTGAGCGACGGTCTGTGGCTCCCGACGGGCGGCGAAGGCACGATGCAGGCGCGGGTGCTGCTGGTGAAGAATTTCCGCCAGCATTTTGTGGAGCGCGATTACGACTACAAGCGTTTCCGCGTGGAGGCCCAGCAATCGAAAGAGGCGACCGCAATTACGGACAACAAGCAATAGGACGCCACCTCTGGAGTTAGAGTGGAACCATGTTCGTTCGACGGTTCTCCATTCAGCGGATTGATTCAGGAGGGGAGCGCCACGCTTGCCCCATTCACTGGATCGACAACTTTGCCATGCGCAACTTCACCAACGATGTGGTCTTTGACGATACGCTTCCGGTTGGCGACGGGCTGCTGGAAGCAGGGCATCGCGTACCTCTGGACCGGCTGCGGCCGGCGATGGAGGACTGGTTTCGGCGCAAGGGCTACCTGAAGGCGGATGAGCGGCTTGAAGTTTCCGAGATTGCGGAGTCAAGGGCCGCTGAGCCGACTTCCTGACTTGTCAAAATCAGGCAGCGGTCTTCTGGCCGGAGCAGGCCCCGGACCATAGAGCAAACTCGGCCTGGCGGCGCGCTTTCAGGCCAGCGTTCTCCTGGCCGCCGGCGATGTCCCACAGAAGGAGCTGCTCGGCGGCTTCGTCATAGCGGCCACCATTGAGTACTTTCAGCAGCGTGGAAGAGGCCAGCCTGCCGGTGCCGAGATTGAAACAGAAGTCCACTAGCGCGTCGAATTGACCTTGGCTGAGTGGAACCTTTACCAGGCGCTCGATAGCTTTTTCGGCATCGCACACATCGCTGACCAGGATCTCTGCCGCCTGTGCCTCGCCGATCCCATCCAGAAACGACTCCGGGTGCAGGAGCCGATGGCCGTATCCAATAGTCGGAAAACCACTTACATCCAGATAGGTATTACTCCGGAACCCCTCTGACTTTTTCAACAACTCCAGCCCAGCTGCGCTCAATTGCATTGATTCTCCCGCCTTCGGCCATGGACGGCCCTGAAATTATGGTGGCAGGATGCTGGAAATAATCTGCAAATCGGTCAGGATTCCTGCGAGGGGCAATTGGCTGCGGCGTGCGCGCTGCCCACTCAGTGCCTCCCTATGAACGGGCCGGTTGGGCTTGGTCGTATATCCCACCCATGCGACGGAAAAAGTCGCATGGATGGGGCACGGGAGCTGTTTGCGAGAAAAGATGATCCGGGACGGGTTCATCTTTGGGCGTAACTCGCCGTCGCGAGTAAAGCTGCTCAAAGTAAACGAGGTTTTCCTTCATCCCGCCGTCAAAGTTGCGCTCGCGAGTTTCTTGCAGATTGGTCTGATCGATTGCCTCAGAGAATGCATCGAAGCATCTAGTGAGTTTTGGTCTTGGAGGCCACGCAGCCGAAGTTCGGGAGGGGATCTAGAGTTCGGGAGAGGATCTAGGGCGCAGATCAACATTCAGGTCTGCTTTTCGGACCGGCCCCTCAGAGACTCCGCTCATGGGTCTCTCCCCTTTTCATCGGAGGGTGACCGTTATTGAATGAGGCGAGGGTAGGCAAAAATTTGTATGCGCATTGGCGGTCTTTCGCCTCTTTTCGTCAGGCGTGCCTTACGTGCAGCTTCGCTTTTTATTCGCGTGAGAAAGAAGTATTAAGCATCTTGCATTATGAGCAGACCCTTTGAGTCGTAAGTACCTGAAATTGCACAATTTCCTGTGCAAAACGTAACTCATACTACAGGAAAGGGTTATCGAAAACAGGCCCAAAAGTAGTTACTTTTTGCACAGAAATAGCAGTGTCAACCTTGCTAATAGTTGGGGCCGTCTAGTGGCGACTTGGTAAAATGATCAGATGGTAATAAAGAGGAAATCACGCAACTTGATCTTGAACACGCCGCTACGATTTTGGGTGCTGGCGGGTGTTTCATCAATTGCGCTGGTCGGCGTGGTGGTAATGTTATCCACGCGGACGGTGCATGCGGATGCGCGGCTTTCCCGTCCCGTCGCTACAACCATGACGGTCGCGCCTCCAGTTGCAAGCCCAACGCCGGACTCGCTTGCGGCGCAACAGACAGCTATCAAACGAGGCGACAGACTCCACGGAATTGCATCCTGGTATGGAGCTGTCTTCCACGGACGCAAGACTGCCAGCGGCGAACGGTTCGATATGTTTGCCATGACGGCTTGCCATCCATCCCTTCCTTTCGGTTCTCTTGTTCGCGTGATCAACCAGACGAATAAGCACTCAGTCATCGTCAAGATTACCGATCGTGGCGACCTGGTCACCGAAGGCCGCATCATCGACCTGTCATACGGAGCGGCTCAGAAGCTGGCTATGACGAAAGTCGGCCTGGCCAAAGTTGACCTGGAAGTCATCTCGCTGGGCGGATCCAAGAGCAGAAAATAAGTCGAAAATCCCTCCCCTACACACGGACGGCCAGCCCTCAGGGCTGGCCGTCGTTTTCTTGCTTGCCGATTCACTGTCAGGGCGTTTGTACGGCTTCTGCAGGTAGAGCCGCGCCTCGTTTACAGTGCTCTGGGTATTGGTACGGCCAGGCGATATTCGTTCACCGCCCGGTCGCACAGCGCATCCCGTCCCAATGAACGTGCTTCGAGATTGGGCCCAATACCGGCTTAGGCTTCCCGCCACTTGGCGAAGAGAGCTTGAAGCCGTTTATAGCTCTCCTTCGGTGTGCCGTCCCGGCGAACCAGGGCGCCATAGCTGATCGCCTCGGTATTCCAGTCCTGCATATCCCACCAGGAGATGGCCCGGATCCGGGGATTGCTGTACGCCACCGTGTAGAACTGTTCGGCCCACTCGGCTTGCGTATCTTCCGTAAACGTGTCGCCGTGCCACACCATGTTGGCGCCGCCGATGCCGCCTCCCCAGTAAGGGCCGCCGCCGCCCCATTTTAGATCGGGATCCAGCTTGGACGACGACGGGAAACCCATCTCCGTAATGTGGATCGGCTTGCCGAAGTCCTCAAACGTCTCGATGTCCCGTTCGCACTCCACCAGACAACGACCCGAGTGGTAATACTGCAGGCCGATGGTCTCGTAGTCGGCTTTGGCGTCGCGCATCATCGAATAGTAGTCGTACGGACTCTGCTGCCCGGCGAGTGGATTGTGGGCCATGTAGTAGTCGGCCCAGGTTCCCGTCACGTTGATGACGCGGAAGCAGGTCTGGTCGATTTCGCGCGCGGCGTTGAGGGCCGAAACCGTCAGGTCCACATTCTGTTCGCGGGTAAAGCCGGCCATTCCGGTGTTGGCTTCCGGCTGCACGTGAGCCTCGTTCACCACGTCGTACACATGGCCGCGAAGCCGGAAATGCCCCACGCTCTCGCGCACGCGCGAGATGGCGATCTTCTTGGTCTCGTCGTAGGAAAGGTTCTTCTCCCAGTCCGGTGTCGCCTCGGTCTGCAGCCAGATCAGCGGATGGATCTTGGGCAGAATCTTAGTGCCCGCGAGCGAATCCAGCAGATGCTCCAGATGGCTGTAGTCCGAGTGGCCCTTGACCTTCTCAACCCAGCCCCGATAGATCGGCATCGTGGTGTAGTTGAACAGTTCCGAGAAGGTCTTCCGGAAATCCTGATCGTCCATCGTGAAGCCGTTGGCTCCGAACAGGAATCCGGGACGTGCTCCGTTCCTCGCGATGCGCGCCTGCGCGCGGGCAAAGCACAGCATGTCGCCCGCCCACAGCGAGTCGCGCAGCGACTCATTCGAGTACCGTACCAGGGCGGCCTGATCGCTCTTGGCTGCATCGGCGCGTTTCAGCGACGCACCGGCAGCGTCGATGCGGCGCTGCAGATCCGGCGAGATGCCGACGTTCTGTTTGGCGCAGTCGGCGGCCAGCTTGCGGACCGTCGCCATGCGGTCGACGGCAAATGCATAGTTCAATACCAGTGGACTCGCCTTGCCGAGCGACTGTGGCGTGTACCCCTCTCCCCGGTTATCGGCATAGACAAACACCTCGCCGAATGTCGGGACCTTGAGAGGCAGGGCAATGCGGAAGGGACGATTGGCGGGCGGCGTAAATTGAATTTCGCCGGTTGTGATTTTGGGCTCCAGGGTAAACGGACGCATCTTAAGATCGCAAAGATGAAAGCGCTTCATTGCATCGGCGGCAAGCGGCTTACCCTCAAAGTCGAATATGAGACATCGCGCGTCGGCGCTCGCGGCGGCGAAGGACAAACGGGTGGAAAGCGCCAAGCTCGTGGCTGCTACCAGAACCTGGCGGCGGTTCCATTGGAAAGTTTCTGAGTTTTTCATAGGCCGACATGCTACCACACCCCTGATAACACCGGCAATGCGCTCTATTCTCAAGAAAAATTAAACCCCGCTCGGGGTTCATCGTTCATGCGAGACTGAAAGGCCGTGGGAGCAGACGTGCCTGCAAACGGCATTTCAGTCGTTTGCAGGCTGCTGGTACGGCTTCTGCAGATAGAGGCGCGCCTCGTTCACCGCCCCTTGGGTGTTGTCGTTCGTCTGCACGGCGAGTCTGTATTCGTTGACTGCGCGGTCGCGCTGGCCGGTCACATCGAAGATCTTGCCGATCTGGATGTGGCTCCAAACCTCGGTCCAGCGCGGTTCGTCGTCGCCGCGCAGCGCATCCCGGTATGAATTTACGCTGGCCTGGTAGTTGCGCTGCGTAAATAGCACTTCGCCGATGCGGTAGGCGGCTAGCGAACTTTGCGGATTGGCATCGAGCGCTTTCCTGTACTCGGTTAGACCGCCCGGCAGATCGCCTTGGGCCACCAACTGCTGCCCCTTCAGGATGGCGATCCGCACCTGGAGATCGGATGTAGACTTGAGCACCCAGCCATCGGGATCGATACTGATGCGGCGTGGCCGGCCGAACGTATCCACAACGTACTGAGTGTCGGTTCCGACGACGTCGACTTTCTGATTTTCTGTCTTGCCGTCGGTCTCGATGCGCAGGTCGACCGGCATGCGGAACAGGTCAAGATCCTGCTGAACCTCACCGATGGTTCTGAAGCCCTTGTTGTTTCCCATGCGGTAGACCGCGAATTTGTTTGTGAATCGCGGCGCGCCGGTTCCGTCGATCCATTGCGCAAAGAACGCCGTAAGCTGCTGCTGGCTTTGCGATTCCGCTACCTTCACAATATCCTGCGAGCGGATTGAGCTATCGGTGTACTGGCTCAATGTCCCCTTGAGGATGGTCAGGAACATCTTCTCGCCCACCTCACCGCGCAGCATATGGAAGACCATCGCGCCCTTTTCGAGGGTCATGGACTGGAACTCAGGGGAGAACGGAGCGAGCCGCCCCACGCTCGACAGCGGGATCGTGTCGTAGGCCAGAGCGCCTGCCGCCACGTCCTCCATCGCCGCCTGCAACGCACCCCTGCCGCTCTCCTCCTGCAGGTACATCAGTTCGCCGTAGCGCGACATTCCGTTGGTGATCCAAGCGTCGTTCAGCGTGCGCGGACTTACCTCGCATCCCCACCACTGGTGCGCAATCGTGTTGGCCAGCAGGCGGATGCCGCTCTTGTCAGCCACTCGCGAACTCTGGATTGCCGCAAGCTCGGGGGCCCACACGGCGGGCAGGGTGTCGTCCGGCACCTCTATTACGTTCAGACGGCTCGTCCCAAGCGCGCCAAAGCTGTCGGTGAAGAAGTCGTACTCCTTGGTCGCCGTCTGCGCGAACTGGTTAGCGGATGCCTGGTGACTGATTGAGGTGTACACCTTCACATTTCCAGCACCCACCGATACCGGGCCAAGGAACCGGCCGGCGATCACTGTCCCAGGGAATCCTGGCTTTTTCCAGCTAAAGTAGAACTCGTCGCCGGGCTTGCCGTTGCTTAGCGTCACGGACTTTGGCGCGCCAACGGCGCCGCTCGCGAAGGTCTTCATGCCCTGGGGAACGCGGATATGCATCTCGGCTGTGAACCTGTCTGTCATATAGCCGGTGGTAGGAAACCAGCGCGCGGCGTAGAGCAGGTAGGTGATCGGCTCCTGGATGGCGGCCAGTTTGAGGCCTTCGATCGGGCCATCCTCGGCGCCGGTCAGCGTGCCCTCGTACTCGAAGGTCCATTTCACGGTCTGGCCCTGCACGAACGGAGCACCGGGCGTCACCCGGATTGCACCGTCGGCAGTACGTTCGCCTTCAAGCAGCTTGCCGCCGTCGTCGGTAATTTTGGTGACTTTGAGCGCGGGGTGAAAGCCGAAGTTAACCACTTCAAGGTTGGCCGGGGCAGTGAAGCTCACCTCCGCCTTGGCGGCTATGTGGTGGGCAGTTGTATCCAGTTCGGCGTCGATCACGTAGCCGGTGATGTTGAGCACTGGCCGTTCGGCTCGCTGCGCTGCCACAGGGACTGCCATTATCAGTCCTGCCGCCAGGATGCCGGCTGCGCCGGCAATGAAACGCAGTCCGTATCCACACCGAATGTTCCGTTCTTGTCTACGCATAGGGGTCATCCTTGCACTGCCGCCGCTGAACTGGAAGCCACGTTCCCGGCCGGTTTCAATTGCATTCAGGATTGCACAACCGACTCGAATGCCGCCGGGGAAGAGGTCTCAAGTTCTTCAAGCGTAATCGCCGCCACCCGTTCTATGGCGCCTGCGGCTACATCCTTGTCCTTTGCCGGACGCGAGCGCAACTCTTCTCGAATCGTTTTCAGGTCCTTCATCATGGACTGTCGAGGAGCCCCGTCCGGTAGCAGGGGCGTCAATTGTTGGACGATATTTGCGGCCGTGAAGTCATGCTGTATCAGTTCCGGAACCACCCGTTTGCCCGCAATGAGGTTCGCCATGGCCACATGGGGCACCTTCACAATGCGTTTGGCGATAGCGTAGGTCAACGCCGAGACCCGGTACACCACGACAAAGGGATTGCCGATGAGCGCGGCCTCGACCGTTGCGGTCCCGCTGGCTACTACCGAGGCGCGGGCATGAAAAAGGGCAGCGCGGGCGTCGCGTACAAAAGTGATGCGCGGTGGGTTCTCCGGCAGCATATTGTCGCCTAATTCGTACTGGATGAATCGAATCTGTCGCTCACTGAGAGTGGGCGCCAGCGGAATAATGTATTCATACGGGTTGCCTAGCAATGTCGCTGTCTCTACCATTCCCCTCAGATTGCTTATGATCTCGCCGACGCGGCTGCCGGGCAATAAGGCAATCCAGTCTTTGCATGGGTCCAGTTCATATTGAATTCTCCCATTGACTGGTTCTGTCCCCTCTGGAAGCTCGGTAGGTCCCGGACCGTAATTCCACTGGTCTTGGTGCAAAAGGGAGGCCTGCCGTGCGTATTCTTCACGCGAGATTGTCGGGGACGCCAAGTCCGCCAACGGATGGCCCACAAACTCCGCTTCAACTCCGTTTTCGCGGTAGAACTCCTCCTCAAATGGAAAGATCACCAGCATCTTGCGGATGTACTTCTGCACCAGCTTGATGCGGTGCTTCTTCCAGGCCCACAACTGCGGACTTACGAAGAAGATCACTGGAACCCCGAGGCGGTGGAACTCCTTGGCCAGCCGGAAATGGATCTCGGGAAAGTCGATCAGTACGGCTACATCGGGCCGGCGCGTCCGGATTGCTTTTTTCAGCTTGCGGAACTCGCGGTAGATGCGGGGCAGGTGGAGTACCACCTCGGTAAGGCCCATCACCGCCATGTCTTCCGACCGGACGATCCGCTCTAGACCCGCCGCCTGCATCCGTTCGCCGCCCATTCCGAAGAGATGGGCCGTTTGGCCCGTATCCGCGAGGCGGCGCTGGAGGGCAGCCGCCAGCAGGGCGCCGTAATGCTCGCCGCTTGCCTCGCCTGCCGAGATGAAGATGGTGGGGGACATGGTTGTTTATTGCCTGCGCTGCCGACAATCATAAAGGTTTGGGAGCGTCGGGGGCGCGGGTCCAGAGCGAGACTGACTGTGGCACGGCACGTGCGCCTCTGGCAGACAGGCGAAGGAGATTGAAAATAGGAACTCTTTTTTCACGTCTTTAAGGCTCTAGATGGGTTGCTTGTCAGTGAATTCACTTGATATCGGATTGTGCTATCATATCGATTGTGCGCATGGGAAAGAACGTGTAGGATTCCCTGGCAATGAACAAGACGCAACAGGCAACGCTGAACGCAATCTTTCAACGACCCACAAGGGCAGATATCCGATGGTCCGCGATTGAATCGCTGATACGGGCATTGGGAGGCGAGGTAAGCGAGCGTGCCGGGAGCCGGGTTGCGGCGCGATTGAATGGAGTGACAGCCATCTTTCACCGCCCGCACCCACGGCCCGAAACCAAGAAGGGCGCCGTTGATGCGGTCCGCCAGTTCTTTCTCAATGCGGGGGTAAAGCCATGATGGAATACAAGGGTTATCTTGCCAGCCCCATCGACTTCGATCAGGAAGAGAACACATTCTCCGGAACTGTCGCCGGGCTCAAAGATGTGATTCACTTTGAGGGCACGACGGCCAAAGAACTTACGCGGGCATTTCGCGAGAGCATCGACAGCTATCTGGAGCTATGCGCCGAGACGGGTCAGCAGCCTGACCGCCCATTCAACGGCAAGATCCTGGTGCGCACCGAGCCGGAGCTGCACCGGAAAGCGGCGCTCCGGGCGGCAGTCGAGGGCGTGAGCCTTAGCCGTTGGATATCGCGGCAGATTGAAACTGCGCCGTGAAGATTATTTTCCGCGCCGAGCCTTCACCGCCGCTGCGAGTTCGGCGAGCAGTGTTTGCGTCTCGGCCCAGTCAATGCAGCCGTCGGTGATGCTCTGGCCGTAGACCAATGGCTGCCCAGGAACGAGCGGCTGCGCGCCTGCCACCAGGTTGCTCTCAATCATCACGCCGATAATGCGCGGATCTCCCGCGGCAATCTGGGCGGCCACATCGTGACAGACGATGCTCTGACGCCGGTAGTCCTTGTTGCTGTTGGCGTGGCTGAAGTCGATCATGATGTGCGGCGCGATGCCTGCCATTTCCATCTTGGCCGCGGTGTCGGCGACGGATTCAGCCGTGTAGTTCACCGTCTTGCGGCCGCCGCGAAGAATAATGTGGCAGTCGGGATTGCCGGTCGTGACGAAGATGGCGGATTGGCCGTGCTTGGTATGTCCCAGGAAGGTATGCGAATGTGCAGCCGAGAGGATGGCGTCAATGGCCACCTGAACATCGCCTGAAGTGGCATTCTTGAAGCCCACCGGACAAGAGACGCCCGACACAAGCTGGCGGTGGACCTGGCTCTCTGTTGTCCGTGCGCCAATGGCGCCCCAACTGACAAGGCCGGCAATGTACTGCGGCGAAATCATGTCGAGAAACTCAGTTCCGGTGGGAACGCCGGACTCAGCCAGGTCCAGTAGCAGACGCCGAGCCTGGCGCAGGCCGTCGTTGATCTTGTAGGACTGGTCGAGATAGGGGTCGTTGATGAGGCCTTTCCAGCCGATGGTGGTGCGGGGCTTCTCAAAGTACACCCTCATGACGATGCGCAACTCGTTTGAGAACTCAGAGATTGCATTCTTCAGGAGCCAGCCGTACTCGCGCGCGGCGGCGGTGTCATGAATGGAGCATGGGCCTACCAGCACGAGCAGTCGAGAGTCTTTGCCGCCAAGGATTTCGGTGATCTCGTTGCGTGTCTTGAAGATGGTCTCCGAGGCGGCCTCGGAGACGGGGAACTCTTCCTCGAGGAACACCGGAGGAAGAACCACCTTTGTCCATTGAATATGAATGTCTTCAGTTGTGTGGAACATGGCCGGCCTCTCCTTAAAATCTAACAGCCGCCCGCCTTGGCGAGCACCGGCCGCTTTGCCAGTTTGAAACAGCGCAAACGCTTTACAGTTCCCGTTTGCAGAAAATTGCCCATCCGCATTGCACAATGAATGAAGGTCAATATCTCATGGCTATTCAAAGGGAATTCGGAGCAAACAACGATTATTGCGCAGCAAATGCGCCCTAAGTCTTTTGGAATGAAGATTCTGCACGTAACTTCAATAGAATGAAGATTTTAGAGCGAAGTTGCGCATGTATGTCGATGAAAATAAATAGTTTATTTGCAGAATGGGGGGAGGAGGGGTACTCCCGTTCGGGAGGGGGAGAATTTGCAGCTTGGTGTCCCATCCTCGCCGTGCCTTCTTCAATAGGTGCCCTTGCCTGTTGCCGCCAAGGGAGCCGGAATCAGAAAATGTGAATGTGGCGCTTCGGTGCTGAGCCCTGGCCGATGTATTCCTTGCCTTTGTCGACATTGGAGACATCGCTGTAGTTGTGGCTCTCTTTCGCATTCGTGTCAGTGTTGTTGAAGGTGAAGGATGTGTCGGAAAGGGTGTTCACCGTGCCCGTACACTCTGTGTTGTCGTTCAACTCAAGATGAAGTAGAGTGCCGGTCTTGTACCGGGAGAGTTTTTTCTGGATTTTCTGCGCGTGCTTGTCCGCTTTCGACCCGGACCGAGCCTGACACACAGGAACACACACAACTAGTAACAAGGCCACCGCGAGACAAAGTGCTCGTTTGCCGCCAAGAATCCCTCTCATACCGCCTCCAGAAAAGTGAATTGTACTGCGAGTCGTCATCGACCTGCTGTTCGGTTTATCGCAGGCTCTATCTTTGGTAACGTTGTTCGCCCGCCTGCAATGCTATTCCCAACCGGTTCTGTTCCGGCGGCAATGGGCACGTGGCATAGGCGGTATACGCGCACGGCGGGTTTTCAAGCTGGTTAAAATCGAGGATCAGGCTGCCGGGCTGATCGAGGCCATGGTCCGGCAATCCTGTGTGCAGAAATCGTCCTCCACCATAGGTGGTGGTCTTGCTGGTGTCGTCTCTGAGCATGAAGAACAGCGTCTTTCCCGAAGGATCTTCGAGTACCGGCTCCAGGTGAAGAACCTCGTCATCGAGAAGGAATACGGCCAGCCCCGGCGCAGGCATCTTGAGAGTGGTGCCGATTACGGTGGGAATCTCTTCGACCTGGGGCGGTTTGAAGGGAACCCAGCGCGCCGTGACGCGGTAATTTGGGTCGGGCGCGTACCAGTTGAGCCCGTGAAAGCCCGCGCGTTCCGGCGAGTTCGCGTCCTTGATGCGCAGCACGAATCGGTCGCCGCGCTTGAGCACTACAAGGGACAATCCGTGCCAGGCGATCATTGTTGGCCTGGCATTGTCCACGGAAAGCGGGCCCTCGCGCGCGGGCTTGCCGTCGGTCATCAAATCGGGGGGAAAGCCGCCGGAAGGAGACAGCAACTGGACGATTTCACCGTCCGGCGCCTTGCCGCTCACCGTCAGTAACCCGAGGTGCGCGGGCGCCTGGCCGGACAGGTGGATTTGGTTGTCAGGGGCTGAGCCAACAGTATTGATGCCAGTTTTCAGCCATTCGAGGCCCGCCAGCGAAAGCCATCCATCGGGAGCGGAGATTTCGTGTTCCCTCTGCGAACGCCAGGCGGCAAGGTTCTGCTGCCACGGCGCCGTCTCTGTCGTGGTTGGGGCCGCAAGTTGGTCTGAAGCAGCCTGGGAGTTCGCTGCCGGGCAGGTCAGGAACGGGAATACGCCGAAGACGAGGAGCGCCGAAGCGAATGTGGATCGTTGGATAAAGTTGTGCGGCATCAAGGCAACTCCTCTTTGGTTCCGCGGACACCGGCGTGTGACACAAACAGCGCCATCAAATGGCACCACAACGGCTCAGGGTATCCGACGGCAAGTATGGCGCACAACCATCTTCCTCCAATCCCGCACTCCAGAGCAATGGTGGTTCAACCGCTCTACGGTTTCGGTCTTATCAGAGAAAAACTAGTCCTTCCGGACTTCCACTGCGCAGTTTGTGCACGAAAACAGTGTACACTGTTTTCGTATGAAAAATATCACCTTGAGCGCCGACGAGGACCTGATCGAGCGGGCGCGCCTGATCGCCCGCAGCCAGCGCAGAACGCTCAACGAGGCATTCCGCGAATGGCTGGCGCAATTTGCTCAGAGCGCGGGAGACGCCCAGGGTTTCGATGTGCTAATGCACCGCTTGCAACATGTAGACGCAGGCCGTCGTTTCAGCAGGGACGAATTGAATGAGCGATAGATTCTTTCTGGATACAAATATCTTTGTCTATTCGTTCGACCAAAGTGCCCCGGTGAAGGCCCAGAAAGCCGCGCACCTCATCCGCAATGCGCTGACGACGCAGAAGGGTGTGATCAGCTTTCAGGTCGTGCAGGAATTCTTCAATGTGGCGCTGAGACGGTTTTCCCAACCGATGCAGGGGGCGGATGCCGAACAATATCTTCGCACGGTTTTTCAGCCGTTACTCGCTGTGCATTCGTCGCAGGCGCTTTATGCGGAGGCATTGCACCTCCACGCCCAAAGCGGGCTTTCGTGGTACGACTCATTGATCGTCGCTGGTGCACTCCAGGCGCGGTGCGATCGCCTCTACACGGAGGATGTCCAGCACGGCCAACGCTTCGGAGACCTCCAGGTAACGAATCCCTTCCTCTGATCCTACAGATTCGCCCCGTCGTTAATTTTGTTACAGCCCTCAAAAAGAATGGGCGGCAAAGGCTATGCCTTTGCCGCCGCCCGTCCCTGGGTTGTCTTGAAGATGCCGCAATGTTGCTAAAACGATGTCCTGACGGCAGCAATCAGCGACCCTGACCCCTGATCTCCGATCCCTGCCCCGTGCCTTTACTGCAATAGCTTGGTCACTTCCTGCTGAACAGAGTTAGCTTGCGCTAATGCCGCGATTCCGGTCTGGCTCAGAATCTCGTACTTGGACATATTCGAAGTTGCCGAGGCGTAGTCCGTCGCCTGAAGCGCGTTCTGCGCCGAGACCACGTTCTCCTGCTGCGTACTCATCACATGGCTGATCGAGTTCAGCGTATTGATCTCTGCTCCGATGTAGCCATCCTGTGCCGCCGCGTCGGTGATTGCGCGGTTCAGATGCGCAAGCGCACTCTGTGCCGCAGACTGGTTCAACAGACTGGTCCCGTTCAGCGCCTCGCCGGCGCCATCGGAATAGCTGGTCACCGCCACGCCGCTGCTGGCCTTGGCATTTGCGACGTATGTTGCCGCCGCGGTGGTTCCGTTCTGGCCGGATGTAGAATCGTAAACCGCATTGTTCAAGTCGCTGGTCAGTCCGGTATTGTAGGCGCTTGTGGCCGAGTAGGTCAGCGAGGCCGTCGCGGCGGTGTCGGCGATGGTGGATGTTGCGGCGCTGATCAGCCCGGCTGAACCGATGGTATTCGACGTCAGTTGCACGCTCCCATAGCCGTTTGTGCCTGCAACCCACATCGCCGAAACACCGAGCGCAATCGTATGCAGATTGATATAGTCAATCAAGCTGCCTACTGTCTCTCCAGCGGTTGTCCCAACCGGCTGCGTGACACTGTTCACGCTGAAGCTCATGGATCCGGATATCGTATCGCCTTCGCTTGCGAATGAACCCAGCGTAGCTGTTGAGAAGCTTCCCTCCGTAGCGTCGGCAAGCGTGTTTGTGCCCACCACTGTAATACCAGGCGCACCTTCAAATGCGGTCGAGGTCAATGCCAGGCCGCTGGTGTTAGCCTGCGCAGTCACGCCCAGGGTGGTATCGGCGGATATGGTGGCCGCCAGGTTCGCGAGCGTGTTGAGGTGATTCCCCGAATTGGCGGTGTAGTAGGTTCCGGCCGGAACGTTGTCCGTCCCGGGGCCGATGACGAACGTGTGCGTGATGCCGCCGTTCTTCAGGGCGATGGAGCCGCCGGCAGTCAGCAGATCGCTGGTGCTCACGAGACCATTGTTGTTTCCGTTGTTGGCTGCGGCAATCGCCAGAGTCGAGACGTTGCCTGCAATGGGCGTCACGCCCGGCACAGGCGCGGAGGCATTCACGGCGACCGCATTCGCCAATGTAGTCACGCCCGGTGTGCCGAGCGCGTGGCCCGCGCCGCCGATCGTCGACTGAAGATAGATAGCGCCAGTTCCGCCGGTTGGCGCGATGGCTGCGATGTCGAGTCCGGCAATGCTGTTGATCTTGTTCACCAGGCTCGAGACCGTGTTTGATCCTGTGTAGTACGTGTTTGTGGCTGCGTTGTCAGCGCCCACGCCCATGATGAAGGTGTTTGCGGTTCCGGCGCCGTTCTGGAGTTCAATCTGCCCAGTCAGCGTGGCGGTTGCGTCGTTGATAATCCCGCCATTCGGCAGTTGCACCATGGCGGTGCTAAACGTGGGCAAGGATCCCGCGGTTCCAAGCTGATAGCCGGCGTTGACGTTGTCTACCACCACGGCTGCTCCGTGTGTAGTGTCAACCAGTGAGTTGACGCTTGCCACCACTGGAGCGGCGCCATTTGCTGTCGACGTCAGCAGGAGAGCATGGTCGACCGTGCTCCATTGCGCTGTGACCCCCATGTTGCTGCCGTTGATCTGCTGAGCCAGGTCGGCGTAAGTCTGTCCGGCGGTTGCGGTAAACGTGGTTGACCCAAGACTGTCGGTGAGAGTGATCGCGCCGCCGGTGTTGAGCACATCGTCCTGGGCGGCTAATGCCGATCCCGGATCCAAAGCAGTGATCTGAGGGGTCCCGGTTCCAGCCACGCCACCATCCACCGGCAGATACAGACCCAGCGTACTGTTTGCGTTGTACAAGGTAGGCGATCCGATCACCGAGAGGTTTTCGCCGCTCAGCGCTTGGCCGGCCTTGACAACGATGCCGGTGCCGCCTGGGTCCACCGTCGCCGTCACATCGAGAGAGGCGACTGAACCAATGGTTGCCGCCAGGTTGGCAAGCGTATTGCCTCCGTGATTGCCGGTATAGTACGTCCCTGCCGGAACGTTATCCGTTCCCGCGCCCACTGTAAAAGTCGTGGCAGTGCCAGCGTTGGAGTTGAAGATGGTGATGCTTCCGCCGACGGCCAGTTTGTCGCCGCCTGCATTCGTTCCGCCCATGCCGATGGTGAAGGAACTCTGTGTCGGAGGGGTTGCGGCATTTCCGAGTCCGGCGGTGCCGGCGCTGAAGCCGGCGGAGTTTGTAGGCGCCGAACCAGCGGTGAACCCCGGAAGCGCGGCGCCCGCGCCAGCCGCTGTCGTTACGCTTAACACGCCGCCACCAGCGGTGCTGGCAAGCGACAAGCTTTGTGTGCCATCGCCATTGGTGATCACGCTGGCCGTAACCAGCCCCGCGGTCCCGCCCAGGTGTGCGGTAATCTGGTCGGCCAACTCCTGAAGCGTATTCACGGTTGGACTGATCGTTACCACAGCCGCTGTCTGGGTGCCCACCTTCACCGTCACAATCTGACCCTGCGTCAGAAGCTGGCCCGCTGGAATCCCGCTTGGATCCAAGATGCCGTTGGTGCTTGCCGAACTCGGATCCACGCCTGCCGAAACCACACCGCCCGAAATCTCAATGCCAGTCTGCGACCCGCCGCCTGTTACGCCAGCCTGATCCTGGGTTGCAAATGTTGCCGTCAACCCCAGGCCTGAATCGTTTATGGCGCTGATCAATCCGGCGGTGGTGTTGGTGTAACTGGTGTTGGTACCCACCGAAATTGTGGTGCTTGCGGTTGTCGACGTGCCATTGGAACCCTTGACCAGGTAGTTCACGTCGATCGTCGTTATGCCGGACGTATTCAGGGTGTCGGTGGTGGCCGCGTTCGCAGTGCTGCTCGACAGGTTGAGGAACACATTGTTCTGGCCGCTGCTATACGACATTGTGCCGCCCGTGTCCCCTACACTCGCCTCAGACAACGTGCGAATATTCAGCTCGTTGATCGACGAACCTGTCGTCGATGAGTCGCCCGTGTAGATCGATATCGTCTGGCCAGAGAAGACCGCCTGCTGGTTATAGGTCGTCGTCGATCCAATGTTGTTGATCTCGGCCAGTATCGACTGGTACTCCTGGTTCGCGGCGCCTTCCTGCGTGGGATTGAGCGTGCCGTTCGAGGCTTCAGTCGCCAGCGTAATGGCGCGGTCCAAAAGGCTCGTTACCTGCGACAGCGCTCCATCTGCAACCTCCAGCAAACCTACGCCCTCGGTCGCGTTGGTGCCCGACTGCGTCAGCGCCGCCGAGTTGGCGGCCAGACCGTTCACCAGCGAGAGACCGGCGGCGTCATCCGCGCCGGAGTTGATCTTCGACCCCGAAGACAACTGCTGCAGAACCGTCTGCAGGCTGTTGTTGGTGTTGTTCAGGTTGTTCTCTGCGTAGATTGCGGATAGGTTGTTCAACACACCGAGGGCCATGGGACTCAACTCCTTCTTGGATGCCTTGCGGCCTACCACGCCCCCGCTGCTTCAAGCCTTCTTTCGGGGTCTCCGCTTTTCCGGAGGGACGTTCCTGCATCCACCCCGTTCATCGGAGCCACTGGAAATAACTTTAGTCATTTTCTATTAGAAGGTTTTTTATCTCTTCTGTCGCAAGTCGAATCACACTGTCTCGCCTCGGTTCAGTGCCTGTCTCGAAATGCGTCAATCGCTGTCCCGCAACGCTCCAGTTGTTTGTCGCGTTTCGAGTCATCCGCGGGTGCATACCCGGCGTTGTTTGAGACAAAAAACGGCGGCAGGAGGATCACTCCGTGCCGCCACCGGTATTGATTGCAACCGTATTTGCTCTCTGCCAGAATTTCCAGGTTTGAAAGCCCGCTCACACCGCTGAGTTCCTGCTCTGCGAGCGAGCCCGCGAATTTTCGTTACTGCTCGGTTCCGGAACCTGACCCTGAGCCAGGAGCCGCAGGAGCCGACTCAGGTGGAGGTGCTTGCGGTGCGCCCTGAGGAGGGGGTCCCTGCCGATGGCGGTACTGCATTCCCGGCCCCCCCGGTCCCTGCATGCCGGGCCCTTGCCCTCCAGGCCCCTGTCCGCCGTCTCGTCTCCATTGCTGACGCTGTTCGCCGCGCATCCCGCCGTTGTCACGGAACGCCTGTACCTGCTTCCACTGGTCCGGCGTCAGTTTGTCGCGCACGGCAAGCAGAAAACGCGCATTGGCCCGCTCCAGATCGCCCCGAGCCTGCACAACCTTGTCGATCTGAGCAGTGATCGCCGCGTCGTTTGGCGTGTCGGCGCCCATCAGCGGCTGCATCCCAAGCTCAGCCCTCTCCAGGTTGGCCCGCAGATCGATCAGCTTTTCACGATGCTCCAGCATGATGCCATCCATCACCTTGCGCTGGTCGTCGGTAAGCTTCAAGCGCTCCACGATCCTGGGGTTGTTCCACCAGTTTCCCTTGGCGCCAAGTGGACCAAATCCGCGCTCGACGGGAGCCCTGTGTGCCCCCATCCCTGAGCCAGGACCCTGGGCGCCACCGAATCCCTGGGCGCCTGCCGCTCCTGCAATCAAGAGCCCCGCTAACGCCAAAACCAACCTTCCCGCTGTTCCTGCCTTCATGCTCTCTCCTTCACCCCGACCCTTCCAGGGGTCTCGTGCGGTTCTCTGTCTCAAGTTGTTACTGAACTTCGTCCTCGGCCATCAGTTGAGCCAGCGGCTCCATGGCGCTTGGGACCTGGCGCGATACATCGTTATCCACTTTCGCCAGCAGGTCCTCATCGTCTTTGCGGGCACGCTGCTCGTCAGCCAGCTTCTGCTGCTTAGCCGCCTCTGCAGTGGCTATCTTCGCCAATTCCTGCCGGCGATGGTGGTCATAGAGGCCGCCCCCGATGCTGCCCGCCGCCAGAACGCATCCCAGCGCCCAGCCCGCGGCCGTGCGCCAACTCGTCAGACGCAAAACCCTTACCGCGTGTGGCTTGCTGAACTCGGCCTCGCTCCAGGCGTGGATGCTGGACCGAAAATTCTTCAGCGCCTGCTCCAGAGCCGGGTCAAGCGCCGCGTCCTGCTCGTTTCGCGAATCCGGCGATCCAGTCTTAAATCTCATCATTTTCCCCTCAATTCCGCGCGCACTTTTACCAGCGCTCGCGAAAGGTGCGCCTTCACGGTTCCTTCGCTCAATCCGGTGGCCTGCGCAATCGCACTCAAATCCTGATCCTCTACGAACCGAAGCAGGAAAACAGTCCGCTGCCTCGCACTCAAACCTTCAACGGCCTTCCAAACCTGCGCAACCTGCTCGCGCGCCATCATCTGCTGCTCCGCCGACCGTTCTCCGCTCGGCAGCCATTCGCTTGCCTCGTCCAGATTCACTGAGTTGGTGCGCGTGTGCCGCCAGAACTGCAGACGCCGGTTCCGCCAGTGGTCCTTCTCTAGGTTGATGGCGATCCGCATCAACCAGGTCATCGCGCTCGAGTCGCCTCGAAATCCCGCCCAGTTCCGGTGCGCCTTCAGGAAACACTCCTGCGTCAGCGTCTCCGCCAGGTCCACGTCGCGTGTGGACGCCAGCAGGAACCGGAAGATCTGAGGCCGATGGGCCTGAACAATGCTTGAAAACTCTTCCGCGGCGGCCTCCATCTCATGCGCGGCAAACTGCTCACGCGTTGCCGTCGAGATCGCTTCCATTGCTGTGCCGGCTGCCATCACTCTGGTAGACGCCTGCTCGCAGCGAGGGTTTACAATTGCGGCTTTATTAGAGCGAATGTGCGCACAGTATACCCATCAGGAGCGTCCTGGGGAACTCCCACTTTTTGCCTTTTCCGCATGAATCTCCGTCATAGAAACCCTTATCTATTGTCCTTAGGGTCCTTATTGTCCTTCAGCTTTTCAGGTCTCTTACGATCTCCGCCAAATTCGTGCCCCTCGATCTCTCAACTCCCGCCTTCAGCCCCCACGACGAAGCACCCCCATGCGGGCATATAATTTGGGACGGCAAGAAAAGGGCCTCCTGGAAGTACGGTAATCGGACACCTTGATTTTGCCAGTTTACGGTGTTGCGACACGACTGGACCGTGCAGGGTTTGCCTGAACGAAATCCTGTAACATGCTGAGTTGTGACTTTTTATCCGGCAACCCCAGGGTAAGGGAAGACGATCGCCCTGCCTGCCACTTGCTCATGAAACTGAATGGAGACAGGGATGATTTCTCGGCGAACCTTTGTAAATGGTCTTGCAGCGGGCGTAGCTGGGTCCGCGTTCGCATCCACAGCAAAAAGCTATGCTCAGATTCTCGGCGCCAACGACCGTGTGAACTTCGCAATCAACGGCCTCAACGGGCGCGGCTATGCTCATCTTTCCGCGTTGAAGAACAATAGCCAGACCGCCCATGTAGCTTACTGCTGCGATGTCGACTCAAAGATTCTTGCCAGGTTCTCCGGCGCGGCGGAGAAGGCGCTGGGCTATGCGCCCAAGGCCGAACAGGACTTCCGCAAGATGCTTGAGTCAAAGGATGTGGACGCCATCACTGTCGCGACCCCCGATCACTGGCACACACCTCTTGCCGTTCTCGGCCTCAAAGCCGGAAAGCACGTCTACGTCGAAAAGCCATCTAGCCAGAACGCGCGCGAAGGCGAGCTGCTGGTTGCCGCGCAGGAAAAATACAAGAAGTGCGTGCAGGTTGGCGACCAGCAAAGGTCGTCCGACTACTCGATCGAAATGATCAAGAAAATTCACGACGGCTACATCGGCGAGGCCTATCTGGCCAAGGCCTGGTATGCCAATACGCGGCTGTCGATGGGAACCGGAAAGCCCGCTCCCGTTCCAGAGAATCTGAACTGGGATCTCTGGCAGGGTCCGGCGCCCCGCAGCGAGTATAAGGACAACATCCATCCATATAACTGGCACTGGCTGCGCCGCTACGGCACCGGCGAGGCCCTGAACAACGGGACTCATGAAGTGGATGTTTGCCGCTGGGCATTGCAGGCGGACTTCCCTGAGACGGTAACCGCCACCGGCGGCCGCTACCAGTTCAAGGACGATTGGCAGTTCTACGACACGTTGATCACCAACTTTGGATACAAGGACAAGACCATCAGCTGGGAAGGCAGATGCTGCCAGGGGATGCAGCTTTACGGCCGCGATCGCGGGTCGGCCATCATGGGAACCAAGGGGACAGTGGTTATCGATCGCGATGGCTACGACGTGTACGACTGGAAGGGCAAGCAGATCGACACATTCCGTACCGGCAAGACGACTAGCTCCGCTGACACCCTGGGCATCGACACCATGACCGACGCCCACTTCGCCAACTTCATCGACGCCATCCGGATTGGATCGGAGCTCAACTCGCCCATCCAGGTGGCCAACGTCGCCGTGACCATGCTACTGCTTTCGAACATCGCGTACTTCATGGATCGTACCCTGCAACTCGACACCAAGAACGGGCACATCAAGAACGACCCTGAAGCCATGAAGCTGTGGGGACGCGATTACGAGAAGGGCTGGGAAGTGACCGTTTAAGGCGTTCTTGGACACAATTTGGATTCGGGTGCCCGACCCATTCCGGGCTCTTTGCGGAATGGGTGGGACTCGACAGAATTCCGCTTCGACTATAGGCAGTCCGGGTAAAGACGCAGGAACTGCTCGCTGTTCACTAACCACAAACCACTGCTCCAAAGGAACCGACACCAATGCCTACCACAACTGGAACACTGCCTGCCGCTCAAGCCGGAACTATCACGCTGGGCGGCGATTTGACCGTGAACCGCATGGGCTACGGGGCCATGCGCATTACCGGCAAGGGAATCTGGGGTCCGCCGGAAGACCGCGATGCTGCGCTCGCCACTCTTCGCCACACCGTCGAGCTTGGCATCAACTTTATTGACACCGCCGATTCCTACGGTCCGTTTGTGTCAGAAGAGCTGATCGCCGAGGCGCTCTATCCCTATCCCCAAGACCTGGTCATTACCACCAAGGTTGGCTGGACGCGTTACGGCGCCGGAGTGTGGCAGCACAACGCCACTCCCGTCCATATTGAAGAATCCATCGCCGGCAGCCTCAAGCGCCTCCGCCTCGACCGCATCGATGTCTATCAGCTCCATGTTCCCGACCCGGCCAGCTCCTTCGACGCCTCGATGGAGACACTGGCGCGGCTTCAGGAGCAGGGAAAGATTCGCCATGTCGCTCTCTCCAACGTGACCCTCGAGCACATTCATCGCGCGCAGAAGATCGTCCCCATCGTCTCCGTCGAAAACCGCTACAGCTTCTCTGACCGTGAGTGGGATTTCGTGCTGGACTACTGCACAGCTAACGGAATCGCGTTCATCCCCTGGGGTCCGATGGCGCAGGCCCGCAAAGCGAATGAAGTGGTGGATAAAATCGCCGCCGCGCGCAGCGTCTCCACCGCGGTTGTCTCCCTGGCATGGCTGTTGCGCCGTTCGCCGGCAACACTACTCATCCCCGGAACCAGTTCTGTGAAGCACCTCGAAGAAAACGTAACCGCCGCCGCCTTCCAACTCACCGACGCCGAGTTCGCGGAACTGGGCGCGGTGGTTCCCAAACCCTACTGGCTCCGCGGGTAGTGGGCGGGATAGCTAAAGGGTAACTTCCGGTTGGGGGACAAACCATCCGCAAGCCGGAAAGGCTTCTGCGATGCAATCGGGAAATATCACAAAGGGCGACATGAATTCCTGTTATCCTTGCGGCGCAAACCTCTTGGAGGATCATGTTCACTTTCCATCGTAATGCCGTTGCGGCGTTCGCAGCATTGATTTGCCTATGGGCACAACCTTTGCTATCCCAGCATGGGAGCTCGCTTTCAATGGCTCAAGAAGGCCCGCGCTTAACAGCAGAGCAGGCGATCACCGCCGCTCGGCGCAACGCGAAGCCGGACAGCTCGTTCACGGTCCTTCGGGAAATTGTCGCGAATTCGGATACGCGGCGGATCGGCGACCAGGCGCTTGAACAGGCACAGGCGCACAAGATCGAGCTCTACGAGAACGGAATTCTTGTCAATATTCTGAGGTCCGGCGGTTACCTTCTCGCAGAAACTAATCCGCGAACGAACAACATGGTCGCGATGCACCTCGTCTTGATGGAGGCCGGTGGCGCTGTGAAAGACGTACAGACAGAGTGCCACGGTGTTGTCAAACTAGCCGACGCAGGGGAACTGGTCAAGGACACCGCCGAGCTTGTCAAGCAGATGTACTCTACCCCCTCAACAGATGAATCGTCTCTGGCGAGTAAATTCTACGGTGGCAACTTCCCCGACGCCGACAAGTTCCCGGATTCGTTGTTTACGATCCCTGATTCCTTGCAAAAGTCAGGCGCTAAAGCGAACGAGATTCGGGAAGCGGCAGCGCTGTTTTGGGGGTATCTTTACTGGCCGTCCCGGTCTGCACTTTCCATGGCCGCCTTCTCCGCTAGCCCAGCCGCAGCGGGAGACGCGGCTGAGAAGGAGCGGGATACGCTGAAGGCGGAATTTCTGCAAAGCAACAACATGGACCCCAACATCAACCCTATTGACTTCGACAATATACAAAGTGAGAAGCAGCTCCAGGAACGCATTGAATTGCTTATAAGATTGGATAGGTTCTTGGAAGATTCCCTTAGGAAGAAGGCTGATCCGGCCGTTGTCGGAGCAAATCTTTCCAACCTTACGATGCCGCTAAGGGTAGATGTGGACCTAACCCAAGAAGGCCAATATGTGTCTACTTCGCCGCCAAAGTTGCTGTTTCTCTGGCATCGCCTCGAGACGGGTGGCTTCGCGGTCAAAGAGATCACTTGGGATTGGTGATCAGCGTGTAATAGCTTCCCAGCGCCGACCCTCCAGACCCAGGAGGCGAGTGGTGCCGATACCGCGAAGGTGCGAGATAGAGTAGAAAGCAAAGACAATTACAGATTGGAAATGACGGGCAGGTGGCTCATCGAGGGATGGGCTGACTGTTATGCCTGTATCACCGCCTACTCGGCAGTTATCTATTCGGCAACATTCCCGCACCCCTTCGACGAGG
>Ga0182027_10004028_pt1 | contig 22993 bp, 20 predicted proteins | sample 712E1DmetaG_FD_121300 | JGI IMG/M metagenome (GOLD analysis project Ga0182027, IMG submission 121300) | Permafrost microbial communities from Stordalen Mire, Sweden - 712E1D metaG (Illumina Assembly) | ecosystem: Environmental > Terrestrial > Soil > Wetlands > Permafrost | place: Sweden... | reverse complement strand
GCTCCTTTTGCTGGCCGAAGCAGGCCGCTATTTGCGTTTGCAGGACATGGGCGGGGATATTGTTCTTGTGTCAACAAAAAATGTTTTTGCTCCAGGCGCAAAGTTCGGCGCCTACAGTGCGACAAAAGCATCTGCGCACCAGCTTGCCCGGATCGCCAGTCTTGAATTTGCCGATATGAATGTACGTGTCAACATGGTGTCGCCCGACGCGGTATTTTCTCATGGTTCGACAAAGTCCGGTTTGTGGGCAAAAGTCGGGCCCGACCGCATGAAAGCGCGGGGCCTGAGCGAAAAAGGTTTGGAAGACTATTATCAGAGCAGGAACTTGCTCAAAGCGAAAGTTACCGCCCGTCATGTTGCAAAGGCGGTACTGTTCTTTGTGACGCATCAAACGCCGACAACGGGAGCCACAATTCCCGTCGATGGCGGCTTGCCTGATGCGACTCCTCGGTGATTTCCCCGCCCCTATAATAAAAAAAAGCGCCGCATCATTTTGATGCGGCGCCAAAAAAAATAATTTTTACAACCGTTGTGCTACAATCCGCAAATCGCAACCGTTTTGCAGGCGATATTCTTACCCTGTTCATCGGATATTTTCATGATGTAATTCGCCGGCGTAAGAACGCTGCGAAATTCTATGTGGTTTTGGCCCGGTTTTGCCGCGAAATTCATGAATTGAATACGCTGTCCGTTCATGGAATACAACGCAGCCGTGTAATGGGCTGCTCCCGGTGAATAGAGCATGAACCGTCTGGCATTTACAAATCCGAGTGACGGTTTGAATGCTGCCGACGCCAGGCCTTTTTTCACGCCAACCATACCATTAAAGAACGAAAGGTTTGTAATGGAAAATTGGGCCGGGATTTTGCCGACATTCTGAGGCGCTATTTCAACGCCGACGATGTTCTCACTTGCAGGAAGCGGGCTGTATCCCACGGAATCCTTCTGGAATGCAGACAAGGGTATGTTACCGCTTTGCGTTGTTGGGCCCAGATTATTCAGGAGGATTTCATAGGGATTATTGTTTCCATTGATTACAAGCCGAAGTTTAATAGGGGCTGTTGTTTTATAGGTCAATGAAATATGATCCAGATTTTTGAATGTGCCCGCAGTAACCGGCGCAAGGTAACCGCATTCGTCGATTGAGTCGGCGAATGTTATGTTTGCCGAAAGATTCCCCTGGGCGCCGGCTATTGTTGACGTGGGCGAACCGTCCCATTTCTGAAATGTCCACGAAGGCGTATATGCGACCGGGACTCCCATATTGTCCTGCGCTTGAAGCGTTCGCATCTGTTGGATGAGTTCATGACCCGATACAAAATAGGCGCCAAGGGCGAGCGCAGAATCTACAAACGCCTCAACAGCGGCCTTGCGGTCTCTCCAAGTATTCCAGCCTTTCGACACAACCAGACCGTAACTATCCTTATTGAAATCATTTTGCAGGGTTCCATTATCGTAAATCGGCGTATAATAATCGGGGTGGCAACCGTACTGGAACGGCGCCTTGCCGCCGGCAATTCGCTGTTTTAGATTGTAAACCATGGTCTGAATAAATTCATCTTTTGTTAATCCGTAAAGAATAAATATATTGAAGTCGAAACATGTTATTTTCCCGCCGCTTTCGCCCGTCACCCATTCGAGGGAATCATGCGCGACAACAGCCGGATCCTTTGTCCAGGCGCCATCGACGGATCCTGCGCTTATCTGGCGGTATTTGCTGAAAATCGCAGGCCGCAAAGCCTGCGGGACTATTACGCAGTTGACGGGTAATTCCCAAACCCCCGTCGGCATGGAATCGAGATACACATGTTCATCATTTATTTTTTGAGTAAACGAATTGATGGACCCGTTGTCTGTTGTATATGGCCATACGAAATTCGTTCCATCGACATTTGTTTCATATCCTTCTTCAATACCGCAATCGTATTCGTATCCGAGTTTCTTGAGCGCATAGAATTCGCCGGAATTCGTTTCGAGCCTCGGCGCTCTGAATGAATGAAGATTTCCTTTTGCCACCGAAACGCCAAGAAATGTATTGAGTTGAAGTTCGCCCAAGGTTACAAGGCCTTCCCATGCTTGCTCGGTGATCATCTGGCCGGCGTCGTATTTCCATCCCATACTTTGTGCCGACATTCCGATACGTTCGCCAAACTCGGATGCTTCGCTTATCACTTCACCCCAGGGCATGGTGTCTGATCCGGTTGCGTCCCACCCTGATCCGCCCCAGTTGTCAAAATATGATTTTGGCAAAGGAGAATTTGTTTCCATGTGGTCGATAGTATGGTTGCCGATTTCGTGACCATTTGCAATGGCCCTCAGCGCACTATGAAGAATGAACGGTCTGGCCTTTGAACTATCGCCATCCGATACTCCGGCCGCCTGTTCACGTCCCCATGCAACAGCAATCTTTGTCTGTGCCATACTGTCGATAGGTTTTGGAGTCCAGTAGCCAAGTTTCGATTGATATGCTGTCCAATCTGCGCCCCAAATAGGGATAAAAAGGCCGGAAATAAAATTAAAAGTAAAGTGAATCGGTTTACCGTCGGGATTTTTGCGGGTCAAAACAGGTGCTGGAATAGGGCCATTGTCGATCCAAGCGGAACTGCTTCCTGTGTCCGGTGCTGAGCTGGATGTCCAATATTTTGCAGACCATAGATGACCGTTATAAGAAACTTTTTTTCCAACAGTATACGTTTCGCTGGGATTATAAGCAGTATAATCTGGAATTTTTACACCTGCCAATGGGCCGCTTGCCCAACTTATGCCGAAATCCCCAACATTCAGACTGTCCGGGTTGGGGGGGCTATACGTAAAATCAGGAGAAATTCCACCTACAAATCCACTGTTCGCATAATTTTGCGAAGCAGGATACGTGTATACTGGCTTCGCCTCATATTGAGTTCCATTTTCACCTGAATATTGGCAATCATCGAAAACAAGTACAACGTATTGTTTTACCTGTGAGGGTAAAAGATTTGCCGGAGGATTAGGAGACGGAAAGCAGTAGTCTGCTGCATAAAGTGTTGAAAACAAAGATAGGAAAACCAGGATTGATACTAAACGATGAATCATAGGAATCCTCCGATCTTAAGCGATAAAGTTAGGTGGCTGATAAAGAATATGGAATTCACTCTTGATATCAATAAAATATCATAGCTGCATCAATTCTGTTTGATAATTTTTATAGAAAGTATTGATTTTTTTAAAAGAGTCAGGCAATTAAATTACAAAATGTTTTTTGAATGCCTTATTTAAAAAACCAATGGGGCAGTATTGGTGTCTAAAAAAACTTATAAAATTTATACTTATGTACGCATAGCATTGTTGATAACGGCCCTTTTCTTTGCCGCTAATTATATGCTTTGGCCCAATTTTTTAAAGAGTATATTTACATGGATGACGAAAAATAATAGACCATAATGGTCATGAGGACGAATCAAATGCGTTACTATATTAAAATCAACCTTTTAACCATAGCAATGATCCTGTTTTGTGTGCATAAAACCCCAGCGCATACGGCCCTGCTGTTTACTGAAGATAATGGCGATGGCACTGTGTATATAGAAGCCGGATTATCGACAGGCGAATCGGTTTCCGGCGCAAAAATCATCATTAAGGATAAAACAACAGGGCAGCCGATTTCCACTTTTTTATTGCCCGATTCCGGAAAAACTAATATAAAGATGCCCGATGTACCCTATATTGTTACCTTGGATTTAGGTGTTGGTCACATAGTTACGAAAACAGGCCCTTTTCCGGATATGCACAAAAAGACGGATTCGATTTCAAAATCCTTGCCTGTTTCAGGAAAAAAATCAAAAAAAATGATGATTATTTTACTATCTGCAACAACTATTATCTGTATATTCGTTTGCGTTTATATGGTTTTAAAAAAGAAAATTGTAAAATAAAGATCAACCTGAGGTCTGTGGTTTGATGAAAAATGCAATATGCGTTCTCTTTTTATTTGTTTCGATTGTCCATGCGCATTTTCAAGTTATCTATACGCCGCAAACGCAAACCTCGGATAAAACCCTTGCTATTATTTTTTTCTTCACTCATCCTTTTACCGTGGAGCCGCTTTTAAGAACCGGTTTGCAGGAAGATGGAAAAGAACTCGGCATGAAGGATGTTTTTATCGTTCATCGCGAAAAGACATCTCATTGTACCGATTTGCTGAAACCCGCCGCAATTTCGACACCGCACGGAAGCGGGGAAGCGCAAAAACTTGTTCTGGACCAGGCGTCCGGCTATAAAAGCGCTGGCGATTATGCCGTGATCGTTGTGCCGTATCCATACTGGGAGGTTTCGGAAAAAACCTATATTCAACAGATAGCGAAACTCTTTGTCAATAAAGGCGGATTCTCGACAAATTGGTCGCATCGATGCGCAAAAGGCTTTGCCGAGATTGTACCTCTTGTCAAACCAGGCGAGGTTGTCCCCGGCGGACTTGTACGGGCGGTTGTGTTTGATGCTGCAGGAAACGTCGTTCCTTATTGTACAGTAGAAATTGAAATAGTAAATGCCGAAATAGATATGGCAGCAAACCGAATTGCTGAAATCGGGAAAATTGCCGGCGAAAAATACGGGACTGCAACGGTTTTGACTGATGCGAAAGGAGTATTTGAATATATTCCGCAAACTCCAGGGTTCTGGGGGTTTGCCGCAATAGGAGCGGGCAATGCCAAAACCTGGAAAGGAAAACCGCTTGAACAGGATCCGGTTTTGTGGATTCAGGTAGCAAAGTGAAGCTCGCCGAAACCGTCATTGTCAAGCCAGTGCGCCAACGGGGCGAGGCCTTTTTTGTTGCGTTATCGGTGCTGGCCATTCTCCTTACCGCCGGCTGCATGATTTTTTTTCGTTCCAGGGTGGCGAAAAATCCTGCGCTAAAATCGTATCAGGTCAGCGCCTTTTTTGCCCTGCCTCCGACTGCTCAAGCGATTTTCATGGATTTATATACAAGTGGTTTCGATATAGACGGTATGCATCGGAAAAACGGAGAAGTTTGGCCGCCAATAAGTACTCTTGAAGACAGTTTAATTCCGCCTTTTGAAAAGAATACGGTATGGGAAAGTCGCGGCCGTATTCGATGGCTTTTGTACCCCATGGACGATGCCCGTGTGCATCGGGCCGCCTATATAGGCAAAAGCAACGACTCGATAGTCACCGGCTCGTTTATCAGCCTGTTCGAGCATTTTCACACGCTTGACGGAGCATATTTTACCGGTGTAAACAAACGAACGCCGTTTACAATATGGTATAAGTCGGGCATGTTCGTTTTGCCCAAGGATTTTTCCGAAGGTACGCTCATCGCTTCCGGATGGCGTGAAGTGATACCGTATCGGGGCGCCGACGAACTTAAAAAGCTGGACCGGGGAAAATAATTTTGCAATGAAAATACTGCGTTTTTTCCAGTGTGCCGTACTCATGATTGTCATGTGCGGAATTGCCGAATCCACGGCTGCCAAGCGGCTTTGCATCGGTGTCGGTTTGCTGCCCTATTACAGTTATGTTAAAAACATAGTGGCCGACAAGGCCGACGTGAAACCGATGATCGATGCCAACAGCAACACCCACGGGTATCGCGTTGGTCCAAACGATATTAAAAAAGCAGTCGGGCTCGATGTTGTTGTTGTCAACGGTGTCGGCCACGATGAATTCGTGTTCGACATTCTCAAAGGTGCGGGCATCGAAAAAAAAGTCACGATTATCTACGCGAACAAGGATGTTGCGCTTATTCCGCAATCAATCAATTCCAATGCGGTAAATTCGCATACGTTTGTATCGATTTCCGCCTCGATCCAGCAGGTCTATACAATTGCGAATGCCCTTTCCGATCTTGATCCCGCGAATGCAACGGCATACCGGGACAATGCGACGGCATATGCATCCCGGTTGAGGAAAATGAAGGCCGAATACATGGAGAGACTTGCGCGTGTCAAGACAAATGATTTCAGGTGCGTCACGATACACGGCGGGTATTCGTATCTGCTTCAGGAATTCGGGTTTCAGGTCGATGATGTCATTGAACCAGCCCATGGTATCGAGCCATCGGCGTCACAGCTCACGCAAACCATTGAGCGGATCAAAAAGTCGCATGTCGGTGTTTTGTTTTCAGAGGCCGATTTTCCCAGTTCTTTTGTGGGTACAATCCGGCGAGAGACCGGCGTAAGGGTATGTGCGTTCTCGCATCTTTCCAAGGGGGAATATACCGCGGATTTCTTTGAAAAGCAAATGCGAAAAAACCTTGAGGCTCTGCTTGGAGCAGTGGAAGGTAAAAACGAATGAATGTGCTTTCCAATAGCGGGCCATTGGTTGTTTTTAGTGATGTTTCTCTTTCTATAAGTGGAAACGTCATCCTTGACCGCATCACTTTGAATGCCGAACCAGGCACTATCCATTGCATCATTGGTCCGAACGGCGGCGGAAAATCGAGCCTCCTCAAATCGCTTTTGGGGCAGACCAGGCACACCGGCCAAATCGCTGTTTCGTGGCCGCAAGGCAACAGGACTGTCGGCTATGTTCCGCAGGCCCTTGCCTTTGATGCGACAATTCCGCTTACCGTCATGGATTTTCTTTCCGTATGCGTGCAGAAACGCCCCGTTGTTTTCGGACCATCGCGAAGCATGGCGAAGTCTATTTCGAAGGTGTTGATAGATGTTAAAATGGCGGGTAAGGAGAAATGTCTTGTTTCACGACTTTCCGGCGGAGAGCGTCAACGCGTTCTTTTTGCGCAGGCGCTTATTCCTTCCCCGGGGCTTTTGTTGCTCGACGAACCGCTCCTGTCACTCGATGAAAGCGGTTCCCAAGATGTGTCGGAGATCATCAAGGACATTTCAAATACGGGTACTACCGTGCTTTGGGTCAATCACGATCTTGCGCTTGTCAAACGAATCGCCGGCGCCGTTACCTGCATCAACCGCAGGGTCTTGTTTTCGGGAACTCCCGGTTCGGTCATGACAAACGAGTCTATTACCGAAATGTTTTCAGCCTATTCGGTTCATAAGGATTGACATGGATTTTATCTACGATTCCATACGCAATGTGCTGCAGGTGTTGGCGCAAAACAGAACCATTTGGCCGGAATTCAAATACGGCTTCGTCATAAACTCTTTTATATGCGCCTGTATTATCGGTCCCGCGCTCGGTGCTTTGGGAACAATTGTTATTGTCAAGAAGACGGCTTTTTTTTCCACTGCAATCGCGAATGCGGCAATTACGGGAATCGCACTCGGCATTCTTTTCGGGGAACCGGTGAATGCGCCCTATATTTCCCTCGTGTCATTTTCGTTACTATTTGCAATAATCCTCAATTTTGTACGCAACCATAGCGATTTGTCGCAAGACGTGCTCATCGCGGTGTTTCTGGCTACGGCAATGGCCGTTGGTTCTGCGCTCATGTTTTCGGTTACGCGGACAATAAATATACATATCCTCGACAGCTTTCTCTTTGGCTCAATTTTAACGGCAAGTTACAATGATATCACGCTTCTTGCCGTGACTGGCGTGCTTGCGCTTACCGGGTTCGTCTTTTTTTTCAACACATTCCTGCAAAGCGGTTTGCATCCGGGCCTTGCTTCTGTTCGCGGAACAAGCGTACGCTTCTCATATTATCTTTTTGTGATCATGATTGCGCTTGTCACGGTAGCATCCATAAAAATCGTGGGTGCCGTGCTTGTGGAGGCACTGCTGATCATTCCGGCGGCAGCATCGCGCAATATCGCCCGATCGCTCAGGAGCTTTGTTGTTTACAGCATTGCAATCGGGACAATTGCGGCAGTTGGCGGCATCGTGGTTCCGGTGCATTATAATTTATCAATTCCATCAGGCGCGGCAATCATCGTACTGGCTTCGACATTTTTTGCCGCTACGTTTTTTGTTCGTATCATTCGGGAACGCACATGATGAAATCGCAGGTAATGCATATTGACAAGAGAGTTTGTATGTTCGCAAAGGTTCTCATGACAATTGCCTTGACCGTGGCTGTGTTTTTTTTGAGCCTGGAATGTTTTTCGCATTCAAAGCCGCATGTGATTGCCACGCTCCCGGCGATTCAATCGATTCTGCGGGACCTTACTGCCAAAACAGACATTGTTGTGCAAAATGCGATCCCTGCCGATATTTCCATTGCGGAATTAGACCAGTTCATCGGAGAGCATCAATCCTTTCTCGATTCGCTATCACGGTGCGATGCGGTTTTCGATTTGCGCAGCATCATACGCCAGGACGCATTTTATCCGCAATTGCGAAAGCGTAATATTCGCATCGTTGAAGTCGATTGCGCCCAGCCGTGCGACCCTGCAATATCGCCGATCCCCGTTTTACGCAATGGCAATGATATAAACCCGTTCGTGTGGCTCTCGGTTTCAAATGCCATTAAGATGGCGGAAATTATGGCTAAGGACCTGGTGATATTGTACCCTGCATATCGGGATGGAATAAACGGAAATCTTACTGATTTCAAGCAACGTTTTTTCGCGCTTAAAGCAACTTCGGAAAGTTCTCTTGCCCGGGTAGCTGATTTTCAGGCAGCTGCAATGACCGATGAATTCGATTATTTTCTCAGCGACGTCAATCTGTTCGTCCCGTATCGATATGGTCCGGACGACAACGCCTGGGGTTTCGGTGAAAAAAAAGATTTTTTCGAAAAAGTGCAAAATGGCCGTATTCGGACACTTGTGCACCGATGGAAACCGCAGGGTGTTTCGGCCGGAATGTGCGATTCAGCGCATGTCAAGGTGGCTGTTCTTGTTCTTGGAGACCCTGCGATGAAGTCGTTTGAAAATGGGCTTTACGGGCTTATTAAAAATAATTATGCAACCTTGCAGGAAGCGTTTCGCCGCTAAGCTGCGAAGGAAAAAACACTAACCCCATGCTTCCCACTTCGCTAACGCTTCGGGGACATGTCGCATGGGATAAGTTTATTTTATAGATTATGCACTCGGAGTACCTCGGTACTCCGAGTGTATAATTCAGGTATGGTACTAATGAAAGTATGCTGTTTATTCATGGTGCTTGTTTGCTTTTTCTTGTGCGGCTGCGGGAAAAAGAAGCCGGGAGTTTTGTCTCACACGGTGCCTCAAAACGACTCGCTCATGGCGCTTTTCAATGCTCCTGTCGCAAAACAAACTGCCTCAGATACTTCAGCGCAAATCGTCGCAGCAAAACCGGTACAACATGTTTCTGTAAAATCAACGCCTGTAAAATCCGACACTGCCGCGACGCTTGACGCTGCCATTAAAAATGGCGCCTCAACAATTTCCGTGGCTTTGGGAAGCAGCGAAGACCGACGTCTTGATTCGCTGATGATCATAGCCAATACCTTGAGCGAACGTTATCGGGCCCTGGTCGCAACACATACGCATCAGAACCTTGCGCAGGCAGCGCATCAGGATCCTGCCAAAACTCGACGCTTGCTTAATACCATTTCCGCCAAGTCTGCCCAGAGGATTGAAAACGCAAAATTGATTTCCGAGGAGCGCAAGAAGCGGTTACAGGAATTGAGCGGGCAATAATTTCATCCTTCATCAAATTGCAATGTTTTGGGGCTCATTTCTTTTTTTGCGTGCGTAATAGGCAAAGAAAGAGTGCACAAAAAAAGGGCAGGAAAAATCCTGCCCTGGCGCAATGAGACTTACGACAAAAGGGCAATCAATAGAAATTTTTCTCCGTGTAATGTTCGCCGTTTTCATACACGAGTTTTTGTATGGCCCCCTTTGTTTTGGGGAAAACCAATTTGATGTTCTTGGTTTCACGCTGCGTGTCGAGGATTTCAGGATCGATTTTTGATGAAGGAAGCGCCTTGTACTTTTCGCCGCTTGCATCGACAAGATAGAAATTTTCCGGCTTGATGCGCTGCGGATTATAGGAATTGTTGAACATGGAAACCGACATGTTGGTCGTGCCGCTGATAACCGCAAGGAAAATATCGTATTTGTTAACGCGTGGGTCGAGCTTGCCGTCTATGACTTTTGCATAGCCCGAAACCGTATTGACGTTTGCCTTATACAAATTGGAAAGAAGCTCCTTGGCGCCCGGATAAGCAGGGTCGTAGACAAGCACGAGTTTGACATAGTATTCGCCTTTGACCAGGGCCTCGGGGTCTTTTTCCTGTTTGCCTTCAGTGTATGCCTGGGACGCCATATCAAAGAACTGCTTGGTGAAATCGCCGACAAGCGCTTTCTCCTTGGCAAGTATCGGCGCGGGATTGTCGGTCACGGTCGCTGCTTTGGCAAGCCACGAGAGTCCGTCGTCGAGCTTGTTGCGGGAAACGCTGGAATCGGCCATGATCACGATAAAATCGCAGTATTTCTGATGCATGTCGGGACTTACATCCTTTGTAAGCAAAGTATCGATGTCGGACATGAATAGTTTGAGCGCATCCATATCATACGTGCCTTCGGTGAGTACCATGTTGGCGCGATTAAGCGACATTTCAATGAATCGTTGACGGAATTTCGTGGAGAGCTTGTTTTTATCAGGCGCTGTCTGAAGCACTTTTTGGTAATATATATAAGCGCGTTTTTCGAGCAAGCGCTTGTTGAGGCCTTCGGCATGTTTGGACTGGTTATAGGCTTTGTCGCCTTTTCCTTCATTAGAATATAGGGAGGAACACGAAAACATCAGTATAAAAACGTTTAAGCACAAAAGACCGGCGACAATCTTTTTCATTGCATCCTCCTCATAAAATATGTAAGTTAGTACAAACAAAATTTAAACGTATAACACTAAAAGATGATTTTTTACAAAAGTATTGTCAACAAGAATTAATGTAAGCCTGCTCATTAGGGTTTGCAGCAATTGAAACAGGGAAAGAACGGACATGGAAACTTCACAGGAAAAAGCTGCCCGGGAAATTATCGGGCAATTGCGCGGCAATGGTTTTTTTGCCTTGTATGCAGGCGGATATGTGCGGGACATGATTCTTGGAACGCAAAAGCGCGGGGACATCGATATTGCGACAAATGCGACGCCGCAACAGATATCGGGCTTGTTTAGGAATGTAGTGGCTGTTGGCGAACATTTTGGCGTGATGATCGTGGTGATGGGCGAAATCCCTTTTGAGGTCGCCACCTTCCGCAAAGACATCGGCACGGCGGATAACAGGCATCCGGCATCGGTTTCGTTTACCGATGCGCGCGAGGATGCTCTTCGCCGGGACTTTACCATAAACGGCATGTTCTACGACCCGGTCAAAAAAGAGGTACTGGATTATGTCGAAGGCCGGGCCGACCTTGAAAAAGGCGTGATACGGGCAATAGGTGAAGCTCGCTTGCGTTTTGAGGAAGACTATTTGCGGATGATACGTGCCATACGGTTCGGCGCGCGCTTTGGGTTTTCGATTGAGAAGCATACGTGGGATGCGCTGGTCGCACAGGCGCCGGGAATAACCAAAATATCGGCCGAGCGCATTTTTCAGGAACTTGACAAAATGCTTATGGGTCCGAACCCCGACAAGGCCATAGTGATGCTTAAGGACAGCGGATTGCTCAGCATTGTCCTGCCTGAGGTGGCGGCCTGCGCGGGCGTTGAGCAACCGAAAGAGTTTCACCCGGAAGGGGACGTGTTTACCCATATCGTGCTTGCGCTGTCGAAACTGTTTGCGCCCACGCACGTTGCGGCATGGAGCACGCTGCTCCATGACATTGGAAAGCCGAGCACTATGGTTGTGGCCGACAGAATACGGTTTTCGAACCACGACGTTGTGGGCGCCAAACTCGCCGAGCGGGTTCTGCGTCGCCTCAAAGCGCCGTCGCAATTGATCGAGGATGTGTATGAGGTAATTGTCAACCACATGAATTTCATGAACGTGCAGAAAATGCGACTATCGACCCTGAAGAAATTCTTAAGCCGCAAAACCCTTGAGGATGAATTGACATTGCATAAAGCCGATTGTTTGGCAAGCCATAAAGACATTTCCAATTTTGATTTTATCAGGCAAAAACAAGGCGAGCTGTCGGTTGAAACCATAAAGCCTGCGCCCCTCATTGGGGGGCGCGACTTGATTGCGCTTGGCTATAAGCCCGGGCCTCTTTTCGGGCAAATGCTGGACCAAATGTACGACATGCAACTTGAAGAGAAAATTGTGACGCGACAGGAGGCCATCGATTGGGTGCTATTGAAATATAAAATATAAAGTAATTTTGTTTTTGGTACTTTTGTTTTCGCAATACCATATCTTATATTTAGCCTTCAACGTTTAGGGTGTGCATCGTGTGGAGGCGGGCGAAAGCCCGTTTTTTATTGAAAGGGCATCGTAGTGGCATCGCTTGACGACATAAAGCCGCTTATCGAGGAAAAACTGAAGTTTTTGCGCATGGACCTTTTTGACGTTAAGTTCATTTCCGCAGGAAAACGGTCGGTGCTTCGGGTTTCGATAGATAAAGAAGGCGGCGTTTCAATAAACGATTGCGAAAAAGCAAGTAATGAAATTTCCGTGCTTTTGGATGTGGAGGATTTTTCGCCGGGTCAATATTTGCTTGAGGTGTCGTCACCCGGTGCGGATCGTACATTGACAACGCAAAAGCATTTCAAGAACGTTGTTGGTCAGTATGTGATCATCACGCTCAAGGCTTCGGCGCCGGGAACTTTGGCGAAAACGATAATCGGTAAATGCCTTGCCAGCGCAAACGACGAGGTCGTTGTGGAACTGGACAATGGGGAAGAAACGAAGGTCCCGTTGTCGCACATTGAAAAAGGGAAAATAGATATCAGGTTTAAATAATAGGGAAGGAACCGTATCATGAAACGGAAGAGCAAAAACGAAAACGTCAAAGCTCTCGATATCATTGCTGCAATCGGCGGCGTGACAAAAGAAAAAAGCATAAGCATGGATCTTGTGATCGAGACGCTTCGCGATGCCCTTTGCACCGCGGCAAAGCGCTATCTGGGAAAGCCGACGAATGTGGAAGTCAAGGTGGAACGCGAAAAAGGGATCATCGAGGTATATACGCGCCAGACAGTTGTTGAAACCATTGTGGATCCTGAAAAGGAAATTACCGTCGAAGATGCAAAAGCCGTTGATCCCGAACTTGAAATCGGCGACGAACTTATGCAAGACCTTGACATCGATTTGTTCGGTCGCACCGCGATTGCAACCGCAAAGCAGGTGATCATCCAACGCGTTCGCGAGGCGGAACGGGAAAAAGTATTTGCCGATTACAGCGAACGAATCGGCGAGCTTGTCACCGGGTCGGTGCAGCAAATTGACAAAGGCAACATTCTGGTGAACCTCGGGCGCACCGAGGCCCTGTTGCCATATAAGGAACAAATCCGCAAGGAACGATATCGCCAGGGAGACCCGATCAAGGGCTGTATTTCTGATGTCAAGAACAACCCGAAGGGTCCGCAGGTCATTATTTCCCGTACGGCGCCGGAATTCCTTGCCCGCCTGTTCGAGCTCGAGGTGCCGGAAATCTTCGATAAGACCGTGAAGATCGTCAAGGTTGTCCGCGATCCGGGGTTTCGCAGCAAAATTGCCGTGACGACAAGCGATGACCGTGTTGATCCGGTTGGGGCATGCGTCGGCATGAGGGGAAACCGCGTGCAGGCCATTGTCCGCGAACTGTCGAACGAGCGCATCGACATCATCAACTGGACAGACGAGCTTTCTCTGCTTGTGCGCAGGGTGTTCTCTCCTGCGGAAGTCAAGCGGGTCATTCCGGTGACGGAAAAGAAAATACTCGTCATTATCCGCGAGGATGATCTGGCCCAGGCGATCGGCAAGGAAGGCCAGAACATACGTTTGGCGTCGAAAATGCTTGAGCGCGACATCGACGTATACGGTGATGAGGAATTTGCGGGGTTTTCCGAAGATGAGCGGAATTCGATACAAAACGGGACTCCTGTAAAGCAATCTGAAGATGCTTCCGACGCAACCGGCATTCAGAATACGGAAGAAAACGATGAAATTGAAATGCCGGAATTGAATGCGGATGGAGAAATTTCCTCCGACGAAATGCCGGTTGAAACATTGGTGGAGAATGCGGTTGAAAATGATTCTGAAGAAGAAATCAACATTGATCCGGATAAAAAAGATCTAGGATCCGTCGCACCGGCCATGGAAAGTGAAGACGAGGAGGCATAAATACTGCGGCATTGATTTTGGGTATGGCGTTTCTTTCGAACGATGCGGTTGCTTATCCATACTATTCGTGGGATAGCGGGACCGAAAACCAATAGAGGTCATTAATGGCAAAAGAAAAAGTTTACAAATTAGCTCAGGAATTCAAGGTGTCAAGTGAGGCGCTTGTCCAGATGCTCCGCCAGATGGGCATTCCGGTCAAAAGCCATATGAGCACGGTCGACGAAAACCTGAGGGATGAAATAAAGAAAAAATTCGAATCGGAACGCGCTGAAATTAAGAAGGAATATGAACGGAAAAAGCAAATTATTGTCAAGGCAAAAGAAGACCTTCTTACCAAAATGGACAAACCGGAACCGGTTGTCGAAGAAGTTAAGAAGCCGTTTGTTGTGCCAATCCCGGTGGTTTTAGCGACCCCTGTGGCGCATGTTGCCGATGACCACAAGCAAAACAAGCAACATCACAATCGTGAATTCGCAAATGCCGAATTCAGGCGTGAAGATCCGTCGCCTCGTATAAAATCGATGGATTTTATGCCGAAAGCCACCCCCGTAACTTTGGCGCCCGGTACTCCCTCGCAGCCTGCTGCGCACGACAAACGCGACGATCGGTCGTCGTTTAAAAAAGGGAAAAAGAAGGGCAATAAGAAAAAAGTTGAGCGCCCTGAAATTGATGAAATGCAAATGAAGGCGAATGTCAAAAAGACCCTTGCAAAAATCGGGTCCGGGTCGGAACGAAAAAAATATAAAAAAGAAGTTCGTGTCAAAGATGACGGCGCAGAAGAAGACAAGAAAATCCTGAATGTCAGTGAATTCGTTACCGTAGCGGAACTTGCCAATATGATGCAGTCGAAGGTCTCGGAAGTTATTGCAAAATGTCTGGAACTCGGACTGTTCGTTACTATTAATCAACGACTTGATTTTGAAACGATCGAGCTTGTTTCCGATGAATTCGGTTTTTTTGCAAAACTCATGAACGAATATGCTTCCGATGATGAGGATGATGCATCCGACCAAAACAATGAAGGAAAACTCGAACCGCGCGCTCCTGTTGTAACGGTGATGGGCCATGTTGACCATGGCAAAACATCACTGCTTGATTTTATAAGAAAAACAAATGTTATTTCTGGTGAAGCAGGCGGAATTACGCAACATATTGCGGCCTATGAAGTACTGACAAAGCAAGGGACAGTCACATTCCTTGATACCCCTGGTCACGAAGCGTTTACTGCAATGCGGGCACGGGGCTCCCAAATTACCGATGTCATCGTTCTCATTGTTGCGGCAGATGCGGGGGTCATGCCTCAAACAAAGGAGGCCATAGATCATGCGCGCGCCGCAAATGTGCCTCTTGTCGTAGCGATCAATAAAATCGATTTACCGACGGCAAACGTCGATCGCATCAAGAATGAGCTTGCCCAGTACAATGTTCTTGTCGATACATACGGCGGCCAGGTGACGTCTGTGGAAATCTCGGCAAGGACCGGCAAAGGCATAGATAAATTACTCGAAATTCTGTCTCTTGAAACGCAAATCATGGAACTGACCGCAAATCCCGAAGGCAGGGCGAGCGGTGTTGTCATCGAATCCGAACTTGATAAAGGTAAAGGACCTATAGCAACAGTCCTCATCCAAAAGGGCACGCTCAAAAAAGGTGACGCGTTTGTAACGGGAATTCATTACGGGCGTGTTCGGGATTTGTTTAATGATCGCGGTCTCATCGAAGACCATGCGAAACCTTCTCAGCCGGTCCTTGTGCTCGGGCTTTCCGGGACGCCGCAGGCAGGCGATTCGTTCAAGGTCGTCGAGGACGAAAAAGAAGCACGTGAAATCAGCGCGCGCCGTCGTCTTGCTCAAAAGGAACGTGAACTTCGACGGATGGGCGGCGTTTCCCTCGAACATTTATATGAGCAGATCCAGGCCGGCAATGTCAAGACGCTCAATTTGATCATCAAAGGTGATGTCGACGGTTCGGTCGAAGCACTGGCCGCGTCGCTTGAAAAACTGTCGACCGCCGAAATCAAACTCCGTGTCATCCATAAAAGCGTCGGAGCGATCAAGGAGTCTGACGTCGACCTTGCGGTCGCGTCGAGCGCCATAATAATCGGGTTTCACCTTAGTCCAAACAGCAAGATCCGTGAGCTTGCTAAGAGAGACGGTGTTGATATTCGCACGTATCGTATTATTTACGAAGCAATTGAAGCAATGAAAATGGCCATGGAAGGAATGCTTGATCCCGACGTGAAGGAAAATGTCGTGGCGACCATCGAGGTGCGTCAGGTATTCAAAGTCACAAAAGGCGGCACAATCGCCGGTTGCTATGTTCTCAATGGGTCGGCAAAGAACGGTTCAAAGGCACGACTTATCCGCAACGATGTCGAAATTTGCGATACCCGAATATCCTCCTTGCGCCGACATAAAGACGATGTCCGCGAGGTCGCCTCCGGTTTCGAATGTGGCTTGACTCTTGATAATTTTACCGATTTCAACGAGAACGACCGCATCGAAGTTTATGAGGAAGTTCAAGTTGCCCGTAAATTGTCAATGTAGAGAAAGTCGTATTTATGGCGTACCACGTCGACCGGTTAAGGGAAGAGTTGCATAGGGAAATAGGGGTTGCGATAACCAATGAAATGCGCGATCCCCGAATACCCGATATCGTCACAATTACCGAGATCAAGCTGGCGCCCGATTGCCGCAACGCGACCGTTTTTGTGAGTTTCATGGATGAAGAAGTTGATAAAAAAGAGGCAATCGATACCCTGAATCGGGGCGCCGCATTTTTGCAGCACATTGTTTCAAAACGAATTGTCGTGAAATTTGTCCCTAAATTGTATTTTAAATTAGATAAATCGATAGAACAGAGTAATCATATCCATGACCTCTTCAATGCAATCCGCGATGACCTGGACCAGCCTTGACACGGTAATCGAACGTAACACGTCATTTCTACTTTCTTCGCATGTGGGAATTGATGGCGACTGCATCGGATCCCAGCTTGCAATGTACTGGTATCTCATCTCGCTTGGTAAAAAGGTGGTGTTGCTCAATAACGACGTGTTGCCGACGAAGTTTCGTTTCCTTGTAAATTCCGACAAGCTCACCACCGAAAAGCCAATAACCAAATTCGATGTCGGAATAATTCTCGATTGTTCGAATCCGCAAAGGCTGAAATGGGAGGGCCTTCGCGACCTGTGTTCTTTTATTGTCAATATCGATCATCATCGCGATAATGCAATGTTCGGCGATTTGAATTTTGTCAAAAAGGGCGGCGCAGCAACAGGACAAATCATTTTCGAGTTTTTCAGCGAAAATAAAATCGATTACCCGTCGCATGTTGCGGAATCTCTATATACAGCAATCATGACCGACACCGGCGCATTCCACTTTTCCAATACAAGCGGCGACATACTCCGCATTTGCGGTGATCTCAGCGATCGCGGTGCCGAGTGCTCAAAAATTTACGAAAAGGTATACGCGGCTTTTTCCCAGCAAGGGCTCATGCTTCAATCGCGCATATGGTCGAGCCTTGCATTCTATCATAATGGTCAAATTTGCTCTATGGAAATGCCGTATTCGCTGATTAGCGAACTCGGCGCCACGTACGGTGATTCCGAAGGAATGGCCGACCAAACAGTCGTGGGCAACGATATAAAAGTAGGCATGTTGATTAAATATAACGAAAACGAAACGCATTTTTCCCTGCGTTCGAGGGGCCTTGTCGACGTTGGGAAAATAGCGCAATCGGTGGTCGGCGGCGGCGGGCATAGTTGCGCGGCAGGATGCACGGTGACGATGCCCTATGCACAGGCGAAGGCATTCATGCTTGATGTTATAGAAAAAGAGCTGGAATCACATTGAACGGTTTCCTCCTTGTCGATAAGCCCGTCGGACCATCATCGTTTGCTGTTGTCAAACGGGCACGAAAGGCGTTTGCGTGTGACAAGGTCGGACACTGCGGAACGCTCGACCCTGCGGCATCGGGCCTGCTGGTCATCGCCTTCCAAGCCGCAACGCGGTTATTACCGTTTTTGCCGCAAGAGCCCAAGCGATACCGGTTCCGCATGAAGTTTGGCGTCGAAACCGATACCCTCGACAGCGAGGGCGTCGTTACACGGCAAAACGGCATTGTCCCCGCACGGGAAGCGCTCGACCTCGCGCTGCAAACATTTATTGGAAAGCAAGCGCAGACCCCGCCGAAGTTTTCGGCAGTCAAGATCAACGGCAGGCGCGCCTACCAGCGCGCGCGCGACAAAGAGGAATTCGAAATCGGCGAAAAAGCCGTAACTGTTTTATCGCTGGGTCTTTTGATATATGACATTGATTCGGCAGAGGCCGAATGCGATGTGGCTTGTTCGCACGGCACGTATGTGCGCTCGCTTGTCCGCGATATCGCGGCATCGCTTGGCACTATTGCCTATGCAACGGCGATCCGGCGGCTTGCGATCGGTCCATTTTCCGTTGACAATGCAGTTGCTTACGACAACCTTGATGCGCATTCGACGGCAAGCATCGTTTCCGTGCAAAAAGCGCTGTCGAATATGCCGTCGATCATTGTCAACAAGGAACAATGTGCGGTCTTGGCGCATGGCATGCAACTGAAGATTGATATGCTCAATGATAGTGTCGTTATTGCCTATGCCGAAAACGGCGATGTTGCGGCAGTGCTCAAAAGAAAAGAAGATGGAATGTATCAACCGGACAAGGTGTTTATATAATAAAAGGTACGAGGTAATAGGTCATGGGTATTAGGAAAACAAAAAAAGGTGCGAGGTAATGGGTCATGATTCTTTTTTGTCGTCTTAACCTATGACCTATTACCCAGAACCTATGACCTTTTTCTTTTAACCTATGACCCAGTACCCATAACCTATTACCCGTTTTTTTTATGAAAACCATTCACTACCAAAAACTTCCTAAGAGCGTTACAGCCTCAATCGTGACTGTCGGCAATTTCGACGGTATCCACAGGGGGCACGAGCTGCTTATTACGGAAGTAGTGAAACAGGCAAAAGCAGCGAATGCTGCAAGCATCATCGTTACCTTTGACCCGCATACGCGCTCGGTTGTTCAGCCCGGTGCAATGCAGCCTGTACTATCTACGTTGGAGGAAAAGGCCTTTTTGCTCACACCATATGGGGTCGATTTTTTGGCTTACATTCCGTTCGATGATACTTTTGCAGCGCTTACCCCCATGGAATTTGTTGAAAATGTTTTAAAAAAGGAACTGCGTGCCACAGGGCTTGTGTTGGGTGAGGGCCATACGTTTGGAAATCAAAAGGCAGGGAACAAAAAGTTTTTGCAATCCGACATGGGCAGAAACCATATTACTACTTTTGCCATTTCTTCGCTTTCACAGCAGAATACGGTTGTTTCTTCCACCGAAATCCGCAAAAGGCTCATGGATGGCGACGTTAGGGAAGCGGTTCAGTTACTCGGACATCCGTATTTGGTTTCCGGCAAACGCGTTTCCGGGTTGAAAAAAGGTTCGCAAATGGGCTTTCCAACCCTAAATTTTTTGCGGCCTTCTATTAATAAGGTACTTCCGCCGCCTGGTGTGTATGCGGCGATGCTTGATTTTAAAGGGACAAAACGGCCCGGGGCTTTTTACTTCGGCAATTGTCCCACATTCGATGGTCGCGATTTTCATTGCGAATTTCACGCTTTGGAATTCATGACCGAAGTCCCTGCCGACGGTGAAGTCGGGCATGTCTGGGTCCATAACATGGTAAGAAAAGACGTCATGTTTTCGTCCCAGGAAAAACTTGTTGAACAAATGAAAAAAGATATCGCGGAAATAAATAACTTTTTTGCAGGAGAATGAAAATGCCTTTAACGAAAGATCGCAGTAAAGCGATCGTCAAAGAACATGGCGTCAATGACATGGATTCCGGAAACACCGCAGTCCAGGTTGCGCTTATCACGGAACGGATTACCATGCTCACCGAGCATGCCAAAGTGAATAAAAAAGACCATCATTCACGTCACGGCCTGCTCAAGCTTGTCGGACAGAGAAAATCGCTCCTTGACTTTCTCAAAGAAAAAGACGTTGAGAAATACAGGGAACTTATCAAGAAGCTGAATTTAAGGAAGTAATAAAAAGCCGCGGTGTTCCGCGGTTTTTTTGTACCGGATATTCTATCCGGCGCCACACGTTTTTTTAGGAGCTATACATGAGTTATCAGAAGGTCGATGCAACCATCAGCGGCGTTGCAATATCGATTGAAACAGGCCGTTTTGCCAAACAGGCAGGCGGAGCCGCAGTCGCAAGAATCGGCGACACAATGGTTCTTGCAACTGCCTGCGCAGGAAATGCGCTTGAAGGCACGGACTTTTTTCCAATGTCGGTCGAGTACATCGCGAAAACCTATGCGGCCGGAAAAATCCCGGGCGGGTATTTCAAGCGTGAAGGAAAGCCAACGGAAAAAGAAGTCCTGTGCGCTCGCCTTGTTGACCGCCCGCTTCGTCCTTTGTTTCCCAAATCGTACAAAAACGAATTGCAGATTGTCGCGACCGTCATTTCCGCAGATGAAACATACGATGCCGACGTCATGGCCATCACCGCAGCGTCATGCGCGTTGACATTGTCGGATGTTCCTCTTCTCATGCCCATTGCCGCGGTGCGGGTCGGTATGGTCGACGGAGCGCTTAAAGTTTTTCCGACATTGGCCGAAAACGAAGTGAGCACCGTGTCGCTTGTCGTGGCAGGAAGCGAAAACTCCATCGTGATGGTCGAAGGACATGCTTCGGAAGTCAGTGAAGATGTCGTTGTCGAAGCGATCATGCTTGCCCACGAGGAAATCAAGAAGCTTGTCGCAATGCAGAAAGAACTGGCGCAAAAGGCCGGCGTTGTCAAAGACGTGTATCCGCAGCCCGACACGACCGAAGCCGACGCGATCCGCGCCGATGTATGGGAAATCGTCAAGGATCGTTTCCACGAGATCAGTTTCAACGGCGACAAGAAAACGCGTTACAAAGGCGTCAAGCAGCTCTTGACCGAAGCGCAGGAAAAGCTCAAGGAAAAATATCCTGAAAAAGAAAAACTCATCGCCGAAGCATTGCATCATATCGAAAAAGACGATCTACGCAAAACAATTCTCGAAACCGGCAAACGCATCGGTGGCCGCGATTGCGATACGGTACGCGACATCACTATCGAACTCGATGTGCTTCCCCGCGCCCATGGTTCGGCTTTGTTTACACGTGGAGAAACCCAGTCGCTTGTCGCGACGACGCTCGGCACAAAGCTCGATGAACAGCATATCGAAGACATCCAGGGCGAATACGAAAAGTCGTATATGCTCCATTATAATTTCCCTCCCTATTCGGTGGGCGAAGTCAAGCGTATGAACGCAGTGAGCCGCCGCGAAGTGGGTCATGGCCATCTTGCGGAAGTCGCGCTTGCGCCGATATTGCCTAATGAGAAAAGCTTTCCCTATACCATACGCATCGTTTCCGAAATCCTGGAATCCAATGGTTCCAGCTCGATGGCAACGGTGTGCGGCGGATCGCTGTCGCTCATGGCCGCAGGAGTGCCTGTCAAGGCGCATGTCGCAGGCGTCGCAATGGGACTCATCTGGGACGAAGGGCGTCATGCAATATTAACCGACATTCTTGGTACCGAAGACCATGTGGGTGATATGGATTTCAAAGTCGCGGGAACACGCGAGGGTGTTACAGCCATTCAAATGGACATCAAGATTGCAGGCGTCAGCGCCGATCTTCTCCGTGAGGCGCTTGCAAAGGCGCATAATGCACGCATGCATATCCTTGGCATAATGGAAACCGCATTGCCCGCTCCGCGCAAGGAAATGTCGGACTATGCACCGCGCATCACTACGATCAAAATCGACAAGGAAAAAATTCGCGAGATCATCGGGCCCGGCGGTAAAGTCGTGCGCGATATCCAGGAAACAACAGGCACCACCATTTTCATTGAAGACGACGGTTCAGTGCAGGTTGCGGCATCCAACAAGGAGCAGCGCGATGCAGCCCTTGCGCGTATACGCGGCATTATTGCGGAACCGGAACTCGGTGCGATATACGATGCAAAAGTCAAGTCGATCGTCGATTTCGGCGCATTCGTGGAATTCCTTCCTGGTAAGGAAGGTCTGGTTCATATTTCCGAACTCGACTTCAAACGCGTCGCAAAGACCGAAGATGTGCTCCAAATGGGGGAAATCGTCCGCGTCAAGCTGATCGGTTTCGACCGTTTTGGAAAAGTAAAGCTTTCCCGCAAGGCATTGCTCACGCCGCCGGAGCAGGCGCCGCAGGCATAATCAGGGGAATTTGCAGGGCAAGGACGCTGCATCGAGATGATGCGGCGTCCTTTTTTTATGGGGTTGTTGACAAACGCTTTTTCGGAAAAGAACGTTGCGGTTTACTTGACGACTACTGTTCCTGCCATGGTGCTTGTGGTTGTTGCCATTTTAAGGACATAGACGCCGGGCTTTACATAATGCCCGATTTTGTTATCGCCAAGGTATACGCTAAACTGTCCTGCTCCTTGATCTCCATGCACCAAATTTTTGACAGCGACGCCGCGGACATTAAACAGAGTCACGTCAATGAATTGAGATGAAGGCAGGGCAAACCGCACAACACTACCGGATAATGCATTTCCGGCAATTGAAAACATGCTTTGTTGTTCATGTGGCGCTGCAATGGCAAACTGGGTAGCTGTTTGGTTCTTGTTTACATAATATGCGGTAGTATCATCACATTTTGTACAGGCCTTATCTATTTCCCAGACCATTACGCCGCCGCAACCATTATTGATGGCATATAGGCACTTTGCCCCGATATCGTTGGGGTTGTTTACGTCTTTTTCATTATCTACATCATATCCATAGCCGATGCCAAGTTTGCTTTTGGGAACGCCCTTTGATGTAAATGCAGAGACTTCTTGCGG
>Ga0182027_10004027_pt1 | contig 22995 bp, 23 predicted proteins | sample 712E1DmetaG_FD_121300 | JGI IMG/M metagenome (GOLD analysis project Ga0182027, IMG submission 121300) | Permafrost microbial communities from Stordalen Mire, Sweden - 712E1D metaG (Illumina Assembly) | ecosystem: Environmental > Terrestrial > Soil > Wetlands > Permafrost | place: Sweden... | reverse complement strand
TTCATATTGCCTCCGTTTTTCACCCTTTGGGTGAATGTATATGATGTTCTCGCAAACACATTCTACGTCGGAGGCTTCTTTTTTTCTCCTCTTTTTTAAGCTTTTAATTCGGAGTTAGGGTCCTCTCATTATAATACTGCCGCCACCATAAAGAGGACAAAAATAGCGGCCACCCCATACAACATAGGGGCCCCTTAATATCAATATTAAAAAGCACAGACCTAGCCTTCAGTACAAATGCAATCTATATAACCACACCGATGACAAGGGGTCTTCTCAGCTAGATCCATAATCTCTTTAAATACATCTTCGATAAACATAGAACCCCTCATCTAATACGTATGCCGTTGAGGTCACCTAATACGCCAAATGACTGCAACAACCAAATACATACCACAATGAGTACGAGAACATTCAAAACTTGCTTAATTTTGCCATCCATGGGTATGTAAGTATTAACCAGCCACAAAATCACCCCAATGACAACCAGAAGCACAACTACTGAAATTAACGACATTTTGCTACCCTCCTTTTCTTCCCTTCCTTAAAGGCCTGATCATTTATTTTCCTTAAAGGCGTCCCGCAACACAATACGCTGGGCACATCACACCTGGTTTGCATGGCGCACATGTGTAGGGGCGTTTAAGAGCAGATTTAACAGCAGCATGACAATTCATACCACACCATGCCGTCAAAAAGACTACTGCGATGATAGATAAGATTAACTTTTTCATGTTTTCCTCCTGGTTAGTCCAATATTACCGTTTCAAAGGCCTCTGCCTTTGGGCTTCTGTCGCTTACTATGATTCAAAACCAAGTGACTTTTCCCCGTTGGCAGAGGCCTTGCAAAACTGCCTATACGTGCCTTACAACGAAGCGCGTCAGGCCTACTAAAACCACTGCCCCAACGATGGCTAGCAGAAACATACCCAGCGAACTATAAACAGATAGTCCGATTAAACGGGCCATCCATCCGCCAAGCATAGCTCCAATTATACCGATCAGGATGTCTCCGGGAATCCCATATCCCCGGCCTCTGGTGATAAGCCCTGCTACCCACCCAATCACCCCGCCGATAAAAAGGAACCACACTAAATATCCTAAAGTATGATGTTCCATGATTCTATCCTCCCTTTTGCTATTGTTAACCTAATAGCATTATGGAGGTATTCAAAATACAGTCAATTGTACCGAGGTATAACCGTTTGATTTCGGGAACTTCTATACCGGTGGATAAATTACCTTATATCCTTCCAACACATGTTTATAAAAGACCCCTTCATACACATAATAAGACACCCCATCGATTAAAATCAGTTGGTAGCCTTGGGGAATCGTGAAAACAACAGCTCCAATCGGAGGAGGCACAATCACATATTCCTGCTCCCGGATGACCTTTTGATAAAAAACTCCCTCGCAATAATAATAAGTTTCCTGCCCTACTCCAATAGTAATGAACCCATGGGGAAGATTATTGATAGGCGTACTTTGCACATAAGGGTACGGTGGAGAATACACCTGATTGGGGCCCTGCCAAAACTGAGCATGGGTAGAGCTACCTCCTGCCCAACCCCAGATAACAAAAAAAAATAAAATAACCGATATGCCTTTCATAACTCCCTCCTTGGAACACACACTTCACACTATGTCATAATTGCCACACCTGCTAATCGCCTTCCCATGTTCCACTCAATATCTTCCTCTATTTCATTTTCTATGGCCCAAATCACATCAAGGGGTTGAAACGGCTTCTTGATCCACCTTTTTATGCCGCAGGCATCCAAGAGCCAACGAAATTCATCTTTAAAAAATGATGACATCGCGATGATGGGGGCTCTTTTGGCTTCAAAAACTCGATTGATCGCATCGGTAAGTTCAAATCCGTTCTTATGAGGCATTTTTAATTCAATCAAAATAACATCCGGCTTATGCTGGATGATGGTATCTACTGCCGTAAAAGTATCATTGATCACAATAGGGACATAACCACTCATAGCTAAAATTTCTTCCAGATCTCTAAGGATTTTTTTATCTTCATCGATAATGGCTACTTTTCTATTTTCCATATCTCTATCCTTTACAATTATATTATTTAAGAATTAACCCCTGTGATTCCTGCCCTCCTTTCATGTCATTGTATTAACTGTATAAAAACATTCTATGGATAGGATAAAAATTATCAATTATACCAAGGTATAATCAATGGTTTAGATTACGTTGGACGAGAATTTCTGATGTGGAGGACTTCTTTGTAAAAAACATGGTCTTTGTACTCATAGGTTTTCACACAATGCCTGGCCCACCAGGGATTTCCAAAACTATGAATATTTTCAAAATGGTCTGCCCCTTGTGTATAATTTGTATACGCGGAGCGTTTCCAGGCCTTGGCCGCCTTTTTCCACACGGATTGCGGTTCCTTCTTGATCCCATTGGATTGATAACCATAAAATCCTTTTACACTTGCCCGATGGCGTAAAACTTCACCGATACAAATCATCCCTTTTAAATCTTGATTGCCCCCTTCGCCCACTATAATCCGTAGAGCAACATCATAAGGAATTTCTTTGGCATAAGCCATTGGCATAAATGCCAAAACTACAATAAATCCAATTAAAATCTTCAGACTCGGAATTCTCATTGTCACAACTTGTCATTGGGTGGCATTGGCAGGTAAATCACTATTAGATTCAACGGCTTCAGATTCTTTATTATATGTATCGCTTTCAAAAACCTGTGTCGTATCCGTATGTGTTCCCGTGGCATTATTAACATTCGGTTTTGTATTACCATCCGACTGCGCTCCTATAGTCCCGCTATTATTACTCAATATAGAGGTAGAATTACTGTTGGACCCTGTGGCTATGGAACCAATATTATTGTTCGATATGGAAGCCGTAGCGATAGAACTTGCGCCTATGAATAAGATGGAAAAAAAAGCGCACCCTGTAAGAAAAATTATTCTTTTCATAAAAATTCCTCCTTTGAATCTTCGAATGACAAAGAATGCGAAGTCTTCCCACTTAAAAAATCATCCTCTTCGTCATATTGGGCTAGCCAATGAGGGACGAATTTGGAAAAATCTCTTCCTTTGTCGATAAATTCATAATTCTTTTGATTTTTTATATTTTCCATACATACCCCCTTTATTGTTAAATGCCTATAATGTTATTCTAAAGAAAGTGAAAAGATAATCAATTGTACCGGGGTATAATACCGAGTATTTGCACTTTGACTTGGTGTTCTTGGGCATCATCAACAAGAGGGATTGTCTTTCCCTCTTGTTTAACGCCATCCACTGTTACAATGGCCTGACTGTTGGGAGAGGGCATGCGTACAACATCAATATGATAAATACTCTCCCGATAACGGTAGCGTATGTTGAATGCTTGCCAATCCTCAGGAAAGCAGGGTTCTATATATAGTCTGTTGGACTCAAGTCTTAATCCTAAAAGAGATTCCAGGATCAAACGGTACATCCAGCCGGCTGATCCTGTATACCATGTCCACCCACCACGGCCAATATGAGGTGAAACTGCATACACGTCAGCCGCCACTACATAAGGTTCCACCTTATAAGTATTAATATCCGTCGAAGATTTTGAATGATTGATGGGATTAATCATACCTAAAAGTTCCCAAACGCGTTGAGCGTCGCCTAATCGGGCGAATGCCATGGCCGCCCAGATGGCTGCATGAGTATACTGTCCGCCATTTTCCCTCACGCCGGGGACATAGCCCTTAATGTACCCGGGATTTAAATTAGACGTATCAAAGGGCGGATCAAGCAGTGTAATGATCCGGCTGTCACGATGAACAAGACGCCCATTGAGCGCCTCCATGGCCATACGTACACGCTGGGGATCACCTGCCTGGGACAAAACTGCCCAGCTTTGGGAGATGGAATCGATCTGACATTCCGCGTTACTGGCCGACCCCAAAGGAGAGCCGTCATCGAAATAGGCGCGTCTGTACCACTGGCCATCCCAACCATTCTTTTCAATATTTTGACGTAGCCCAACCGCCTGGGTTTGGCAAATTTCAACAAAAGCTAAATCACCACGGTGCTGGGCAATCTTGGCAAACTGCATGAGCACTTCATAAAGAAAAAATCCCAACCAAACACTTTCACCTTGACCCTGTTGGCCGACAAGATTCATCCCATCGTTCCAATCACAAGAACCCATCAAAGGTAAACCATGTGCCCCAAACTTAAGGCCGTTGACAATAGCCCGTTGGCAATGCTCATACAAACTGACCTTCTCTGATGACTGGCTGGGGGTATCATAATACGAATCTTCATCTGCATTTACCCGTCGGCCTTGAAGGAACCCAACTAATTCATCCAATACGCCCGTGTCCCCTATACCTGCAACATAATAACAAGTGGCTAAAACTAACCAGAGATAATCATCCGAACAATGAGTGCGTACACCTTTCCCAAGCGGCGGATGCCACCAATGTTGAACATCTCCTTCTGGAAATTGATGGGCCGCGCATAAAAGTAAATGCTCCCGCATAAGACGCGGTTCGCTATGCACCAACGCCATCACATCCTGCAACTGATCACGAAAGCCGAATGCGCCTGCTGACTGATAATAACCACTGCGCCCCCAAAGACGGCAAGCCAAAGTTTGATAAAGCAACCATCCGTTAGTCAACACGTCGAGTGATTGATCCGGTGTTTGAACCTGCACCGCACCAAGAGTATGTGTCCAGTACGCGCAGACGGATTTCAGAGCATCCTGGGCTCCGGACGCTCCACAAAAGCGCTGCACCAAATGACGAACATCTTCAAGACCCTGCCCTGTCCCCAGTGTAAAAACAATCTCCCGCTCTTGGCCATTAACTAAATCAAACCCAACCTGAATAGCGGCACAAGGGTCTAATGCCGTCCCCACACGACCGGAGAGATGCGCACGTGACAATGCCGCCGGATTTTGAATGGATCCGTTACGTCCAATAAACTCCGTACGGTCGGCACTGATTGTTCTTTTAGTGTCATCCACACAAAAGAAGGCCACTGATTCAGAAAATTCTGTATTGTACAAATTACGCGCATAAATCGCACCGTTGGAAGGATCAACTTCGGTGGTGACATGCATCGCTGTTTTTGATCGCCTATCTCCCAAAACCCATTCCACATAACCTGTGGCAGAAAATCGACGGGTCCGGCCTGAAATATTGCGTATTTTAAGAACAGAGAATTTGACCGAAGCGTCCAAAGCCACATACACCCATAATTGGGAATAAATGCCTCCCTCATTATGCTCAAACACACTAAACCCAAATCCATGCCGGATAGTGTAAGCGCCTCCTGAACGACTAGGCTGAGGCGTCGGTGACCAAAAATGGCCTGTCTCTTCATCACGCAAATAAAAAGCTTCCGGGATCAAATCGTTGACGGGATCACTCCTCCAGGGTGTCAGACGAAATTCATGGGCATTTTCACTCCACGTATAGCCAAGGCCACTCTCTGAAACAATAGTGCCAAAATGAGCATTGGCTAACACATTCACCCACGGCGCCGGAGTCACTTGGGAGCCAGCGAGTTTGATGATGTATTCACGTCCGTCAGGGGAAAAACCCCCTAATCCATTGAAAAAAACTAAATCTTTCCCCGACTCATCAACAGGGCCAACAAGTTCACGACGATACGTTTTAACCGGAATAAACCGCGCCGCTGTAGCTTCTAGGGGCATGCGACGATTGATCTGACTGGCTAATGTTCCCTTACTGTCCGAGATAATGACGCGTGCGGCCGATTGAAGCAAAATACGTTCCTCATTGGATATTTGTTCGGCCGGCCTCACAAATATCTCGCCGGAATTGCGGGCTATCTTCCCCTGAGTACCGGCACTGATTAATCCCATGATTTGTTCTTGAAGCAATTGCTGATAACCGGAAAGGGCTTCATTCCAAATAACTAAGTCAACCGCCAGACCTTTTAATCGCCAATACGCATGGGCCTGCACCAACTGGCGGACCAATTCGATGTGAGTGGGATCACTAATCTGAAGAAGCACAATCGGTAAATCACCGGAAATAGCATATCCCCATAAACCGCTTTGCCCACGATTATTCTGCACAAGAACTTTGTCCTGGGCGCGTAGCAAAGAATGGGCATAAATAATGGTATTGGCAAGATGTCCATACGCTTGAGCATCGTCTTCAGTGGCATTGATCTGTCGTAAAACCACCTGGCTGTGTGTCCATGACATCTCGAAAACGCGATCCGCCATCCGCTGGTCTTGATATTTTTCTATAAGAATCAAAGCTTTATCCCGTGTTTCACTAATGCCGGTGGCCATATCAATGGTGACTGTCTGCGCCGGCTCAAGGACAATCTGACTGCGTATGACCACTACCGGATCCAGCACCGAACCCTGACTGCCTGAAAGCTCTGTTGAATGGCTCATCGCATAGGGCCGAATCACACTTGAGCCCCTCCCGATAAACTGCACACGGTCCGTTTCATAAGAAACCTTTTTGACCTCGGCGCCATGCACGGCCATTAAATGGAACATCCATGGGGTATGTTCATCAATGGAACGAGGCCGTCGAGAACAAATAATCGCCCCCCGCCGCTTGATAATTTCTGTTTGGACAAAAAGATTACTAAACATGGGATGCAAATTATCCGCGGCCGGTGGCGCCAGGACTACTTCCGCGTAACTGGTCACATCAATCATGCGCTTGACTCTGGAACGGTTGATTATACGCACTCTGCGCAATTCGATATCATCTTCAGGCGAGACAACAATCTCAGAATACGTTTCTAAATTATAATCACGACGTCGGAACTCCGCACGTCCTTCTGAAAAAATGGCTTCATAACTCTCTGATTTTTGAAGCGTCGGTTGATAGGTATTGGACCAAAACTTCCCACTTTCCAAGTCGCGAATATAACAAAACATGCCCCAGTTGTCACAGGTGGTGTCTTCCCGCCAACGATTGACAGCCATGTCTTTCCAAAGGCTGTAGCCGCCTCCTGCATGGGTAACCATCACATGATATCTCCCGTTAGATAATAACTGTACTTCCGGAACTAAGGTATCCGGGCTTCTCAATACACGGATGGGTGTTTGCGCGACAAAAGAAAGCGTTCGAATATTGGAAAGCTCATTCCTATGAACATGATAGGGGATGTTCTTGGGGACCTTTTCTTGCAGCAATACCATGGTTGCGCCAAAAAGCGGATCTGCCATAAATCGTTTTTGCATGGGACGGTCTAACAATAAATAGGCCAATGACAGAAGGCTCATACCTTGGTGATGGGCCAAAAATGAGCGAAGCACTGTATGGGTTTGGCCAGACCGCTGACGTGATGGCGTATAATCAACAGCTTCATACAAACCATATTTCCCCATTAGGCCTTCGATGGCCAGCCGCTGTAAATTGGGACATGCCTTTTCGGGAGCTACCATCAACGCCAATACACAGGCATACGGAGCAATCACCAAATCTTCCGCCAACCCGCGCTTAAACCCTAATCCGGGCACGCCAAAGGCGCGGTACTGATAATTAAGATTAGCGTCGAGGGTATTATAGCCTGATTCTGAAATGCCCCACGCAACCCCGTGCTGTTTGGCATATTCGATTTGTCTTTCCACCAGCGTTTGATACGTTTGCTCAAGCAGTGTGTTTTCATAACTGGGCATGACAATCAGCGGCATCAAGTATTCAAACATCGAACCGCTCCACGATAAAAGAATTGGTTTCCCGCCAACGCTCGTCAGCAAACGCCCAAGTGCAAACCAGCTGTCTTGAGGCACTTCTCCCTGAGCAATGGCTGTGAAATAACCCAATCTCGCTTCCGATGCCAAAAGATCATAAAAAGAAGGATCTAATTTGTTATCCTCCACGTAGTAGCCTACAGACAATAAATGACGCGTGGAGTCATAAAGGAAGTCATACGACATCTGCGCGAAATCGCCCGATTGCACAATCAAGCATTGGATGTCTGCAATCCATTGACCAGCGCGCAGGCCCGTTTGTCCATCAACCTTGGATAGCTCTTGCAGCGTCGGGATCTCTTTAAAACCAGAAAAATCTTTTCCAACAAGGAATTCCAGATCATTAAGAGCATTGCGGCATTGCCCCATAAAGGCATGGGCCCACTCTGTCGCTTCAATCTCACCAGTCACAGAAAGCTTGCCAATGAGTTCTTCGGCGTATTGGGTCAGCTGTTGGAGACAGCCAGCCGCCTGATCAAGTGTCGTTGGCCTGTGTTCACACGCCATCCCAAGGTCTTTATGGAGTTGATCTATGCCCAGCAAATTAACATCTTCCATCGAATCAATCAAAACTGAAAGCGTGTCTCTTAACCCCTCAAACAATTGCTTGCCTAATATGTCATCATCAAGAAGCGCCAACAATCCCTGCCGTAATGTCAAAAGATGCCCCGCCAGGTTGCCGCTATCCACGGTGGATATGTAAATGGGAACAAGCGGCTGCAAAGATTGCGTATCATACCAATTATAAAAGTGTCCTTGATAACGTTTCAAATTTGCCATCGTGCGAAAGGTATTCTGTGTACGTGTGATGAGTGTTCCCGCCGTAATGTAACCAAAATCATATGCTGACAAATTGGCCAAAAGTGCCAGGCCTATATTGGTGGGTGATGTGCGATGGGCGATTTTGACACTACGATTTTCCTGATAATTATCAGGAGGTAACCAATGCTCTTGTGGAGTCACAAATGTATCAAAAAACCCCCAAGTTCTTCGAGACAGCCTACGCAGAAAAAGTAGTTGATGGCCTTCCAGTTGGGCTTTCCGCCGCGTCCGTGGACGGCTTATCCACCAAGCTATAGCGGGAGATGCTCCCCATAATAATACAATCACAAGTGCCACACTCAAAGCTAAAGGGTCCCATGTTGCTAAATAAACAAATATAATAATCGCCATCACAGGCGCAATCCACATAACACGATACACGCTCATTAAATCTGTGCGGGGCATGTCCTTATCCACAGATAAATCCCATTCCAGAAGCCGATGGTGGGTTATAAGCATCCGGACTGTGGTGCGCACAATCGCATCCAGACTAAAGAATGCCTCATAAGGCAGACACACCAGTGTAAAGGCCCTTTGAGCCAAACGCCAAGCCGTTGCATGGGCCACTGTCTCTAAATGCTGCTCTAACAAAATATCTTTTGACTTGTGAAACGCCTCCAAAACAGAAATAACCAACGCCGGAAAAAAGATAATTCCCATGACCACCAACGTCCAAAACCAAAATGATGAAGAAAAAGTCCAACCCATCAATAAAAGGATGATTAATGCCACAGGCACAAGGCTGCGCCGTAAATTATCAAAAATTTTCCATTGAGATAATAGGGATAACGTATTCTTTTGTTTGAGTCCATCGGATGCGGGGACCTTGGACCATAACCACCCTAATAATTGCCAATCCCCGCGAATCCAACGGTACCGACGCTTAACATCTGCACTGTAACTGGCAGGATAATCTTCGTACAACTCCACATCACTTAACAGCCCCGAACGCGCATAACACCCTTCCCAAAGATCATGACTCAAGATCTGCCCTTCCGGGAAACGTCCTTTAAGCGCTCGTTCAAATACATCCAAATCATAAATCCCTTTGCCAATAAATGAGCCTTCCTTAAATACATCCTGGTAAACATCGGAAACCATGCGTGTGTAGGGATCTAACCCCGGCTCCCCCCCGTATAAACGCGCATAATAGGAACGATTCGCACCCGGCAGGCTCATGCTCACCCGCGGCTGAAAAATACCATACCCTTGTGTGACACATTGCTGACTTTCGTCATAGCGGGCTTGATTCAATGGGTGTGCCATGGCTTCAATGAGTCCTCGGGCACAATGACGCGGCAACTGCGTATCTGTATCCAAGGTGATGATATACTTGACATTTGTCAAAACGGCAATGTCACCAACGATGAGTGAAAAATTTTCCCTAGGGCCTCCACGCAGAAGCCAGTTTAAATCTGCCAGTTTCCCTCGCTTACGCTCAAAACCCATCCAAATTTTCTCTTGAGGATTCCAACGCCGAGGACGGTGAAAAAGGAAGAAAATGTCACCCTCTCCCTTTTTATATTTACCGTTAAGCTCCTGAATCTTTTCTTGGGCTAACCTGAGCAATGATTCATCTTCAGGGAGTGTTTCTTGATCGGCATCTCGAAAATCAGTCAATAAACCAAAATGCAGATGTTCATCGCGATTAGCCAAAAACCTTATTTCCAATGCCTCGATAAGACTCTCGATATTTTGAGGACTCGTGATCATGGTGGGAACTACTGTCAAGGTGCGCAATGCCGAGGGAATCCCTTTAGAAAAATCCATCCGTGGCAAAAAATGAGGCGTTATGATAGCCATGGTTAAATTGTTAACCAACTCTAAAGCCAATTGACTCAAGGCCATAATCAAGATTAACCCAAGAATCATAACTTCCCAATGAGGGGCATTTTTGATACTTGGATTTGTCAATAACACAGCCGTTAATAGAAATGTGATCAAGGCGATAGCGCCCAGATACAGCAACAATGAAAATCGTTTCGCCATTTTAACTAAAATATCGACGACAGAAAAATGTATACGGGCGGCACCTTCAAGCTGTTGAAGTCCCTGATCAATTAAATAGAAGCCGACATGGGCCTCTCGGGTATTGGCGCCATTTTTTGAAGCGGCCTGTACCGCCAATTGAATCGCTATTTGGGCTACTTGGCCTTCAAAGAGCTTACTGCTTCTGGCTATTTTCTCAATAACATGACGGTAACGGTCCCTGGTGGCAAAGTCCATCTGACGATAAAATCCACCTGGGTCGTCACATAAGACATGTTCAACAGCACTCATCGTCTCAACAAATTCACGCCAATCCATGGCCCCCAGCAAACGAAGACTGGCGATGCTATTACTGATTGAAACCTGATCTTCCGTCTGGTGCTGATTGCCTAAATTAACCAAATGCTCAATCGTCAATCCCTCTCCGGAAAGCCACTGCTCAATCCAGGTAAGGGATAGGCCCAAAGATGGATTCTGCCCCTGTAGGCGACGCTTTAGCTCTGCGACAAATGCACTGGACATAGGCAGCTTTGACCGGGCCATATCGGCGACTACCAAAATTAAACTTTTAGGATCTTTCTCAATAATGACGGCCATCTGATCCGCCCAAAAATCAGCCAAATCTTGATCGGTCCTTTGGGCCGCTATACGTGTCGCCACACGTCGAAGATTTTCAATGAGAGCCAAACGCAACATGATGGGGATGGCCCATAATTCGCCCAAATTTAAAGCTGAAACTTTCTGATAAGCCACCATAAAACTTCTGAGAATTTCCGGATCCACCCGTCCATCGCCATGGGCAATGATCTCTAAAGCAATATCATAAACACGTGGAAAACCTGCTGATGGTCCATTGATTAAAAAAGGCAGTTGGCGCTGATAACTCTTTGGCAAATGCCGTTTGGCCATACGGATTTGTTCTTCAATCAAATAAAAATTATCAAGCAGCCATTCCCCAGCCGGCGTAATCAATCGCTTGGCATTAACCGCCGTAGTCAATAAAGCATGGGTATCAAATAAAACATTTTCATTTTCTGTAAATCTGGTCAAAAGCAATTGAGAAACACTCTGTTTAGTTAATTGATGCTGCTCTGCCAGCGTTTTACCATGTTGTTTCATTTGATGACTACTAAACAATTCTGCGCGTAATGGCGACTCCGCAGGCACCTGTTTTTTCACTAAATGTTTACCACGCAGGCGCCTATTTAAACGCAAAAAGAAAAGAGTAATTTTTGTTATAACACCCTTCACTTAAACAACCTCCTATAATTAAAAAGGACAGACATAATCTAAGAATCACGCCCGTCCCTTGCTTAAATATTCATTTCAAAATAATGCCAAGGCTAATTTGAGCCTGCACCTAATATTCTACAAATAATGCCTCTTGCGGAATATCCGATAAAGAATTCGAAATTTTTTCGTTTAAATAATAATCCTCTTCCTCTTGTTGATATAACCAATTATAGAGCACCTTTGTCCCTATAACTTCATTGGCATTCTCCTCAGGTTGAAAAAGTTCTTTGACTTCTTTGACAGGTCCATGACCATTTTGATATTTTCGATTTTTCATACCTTTCCCCTCTCTTAAAATATGGCGAATCATTTATGGCTTTATTCTAGGGGCTAGGTAAGGAATATCAATTGTACTAAGGTATAATCGGGGTTTTGTTAACTATTCATATCCTTCGATATCCATGGGCAACGCCATGTTTTGAGAAAACAATCTGCCAGAGTTGCTGTCGTCTGGACCTAAATAATCCCGCGCACGATAACAAGTAGTACCGCCACATGCGATAAAACTTATCCCCATAACGAGGCTGAAGTACCGGCCATTGATTGTCAAAATTTTTAAACCAAGCCATCAAAGTTTGATCGTAGTAAGCAGAAAAATTTTGCCAATCTTCCATCACCAAAAGCCCTTCGTAACTCTTTCCAATCTGTTCGATGGATGGAATCAGGGCGTTGGGAAAAATGTATTTATTAAGCCAGGGGTCGTAAGACGTTGCCGATCTATTACTACCAATAGTTTGAAGCAAAAAAAGCCCACCATCCTTTAAAGAGCGCGCCACTACCTGCATATAGGTCCGGTAATTTTTATAACCGACATGCTCAAACATCCCCAGAGAAACAATCCGGTCAAATGTCCCGGAAAGGTCCCGATAATCCTTGAATTGAATGTCAACATCAAGTCCGCGGCATATGTCTCTCGTTAATTCGACTTGCTCGCGGGATATCGTAATACCGGTGACCTTCACACCATACTGTTGGGCGGCATATTGGGCAAAACTCCCCCATCCGCACCCGATATCAAGAACATGCATCCCCGGCTTTAACCCCAGCTTCCGGCAAACCAAATCAAGCTTGGCTTCCTGCGCTTCATCGAGGTTTCTTGCATTTTCCCAATAAGCACAGGTATAAACCATACGCTTATCTAACATTGACCGGTAAAGATCATTACCAAGATCGTAGTGTCGTTGGCCTACAACAAAGGCGTTCAGTTTTCCTTGATGATTTAAAATTCTTGACTTTAAATTAGATATAAATAGAGAGAAAAGTATCGCAAAAGGAAAAATGATCCGAAATTTACCTTCCTGCTCAGCACGAAGGACTCTAAAAAATGCTTCATCCAGATTCTCACAATCCCACCAGCCATCCATGTAGGCTTCTCCAAGACCCAGCGAACCTTGCTCAAGAACACGCTGATAAACCCCTTCATGATGGACACCAACATCCCAGGGACGATGGCCGTTGATCCTGATATCCACGCTACTAAACAGCCGCTCTACTAATTCTTTAAGAGCATGAGAAGATCGACGGCATTGAGATATGTCAATAATGTTTGGTTCTTGATAAACCTGCTGTTCTGTCAAAGAATTTTTCATATGTCTTTCCCCAGAAAATTAATCCTTATGACAATCGCGGGGAGTCTCCTTTTTTTAATTTGAGCTACATAAGCTCGAAGGATCCCCCCCGCAGAATAATTTTATATTAGGCAAAAACACAAAATGAATCAATTGTACCTAGGTATAATAAGTTAAGGCCCCCACCCCAGCCGTCAATCCCATGGCGAGCGCCCCCCAAAAAGTAACGCGAAGAGCCGCTCTCACCAACGGAGCTCCCCCAGTAAATGCAGCCAATGTGCCCAACCCCGCGAGAAAAACAAGCGTGGTCCCAAAAACAATGGGAACCAATTGCGTTGTCGGTGCTATAAGTATGATCAGAAGAGGCATCGCCCCTCCGACAGAAAAAGTTGCTGCCGATGCCAACGCGGCCTGCACCGGACGAGGAGTGAAATTAACAGAAATGCCCAGCTCATCTCGAGCGTGCGCCCCTAATGCGTCATGGGCCATCAATTGCCGGGAAACCTGTTTTGCAAGCCCTGAATCTAATCCCCTGCCTACGTAAATTGAAGCCAGTTCCTCGTGTTCATTTTCATCATTTTCATCAAGTTCCTTGCGCTCGAGTGCCAGGTCTGCCCGCTCGGTATCCGCTTGTGAGCTCACTGATACGTACTCACCGGCCGCCATCGACATCGCCCCTGCGACCAAACCGGCGATGCCGGCAACTACCACTGAACTATGCGGCGCATGAGCCGCAGCCACACCCACCACAAGGCTTGCGGTCGATAGTATCCCGTCGTTAGCGCCCAAAACCGAGGCACGCAGCCAACCTATTCGGTTCGTACGATGCTGCTCTCTGTGACAACTTTTGATTAGAACCATTATTTCTCGGCCTGATTATGGGCCTCGATAAACCACAGGTTTTTATCCACGCCGCGGGATATTTCGGTAAAGATATCCGCGGTCGCAGGATCGTTCAATTCGGCCGCCTGATTAATGGCCCCACGAACCAGCTCTCCGTACGTCGCTAGGGCATGAGACAACGCCTCGACATGTTCCTTCCCTGTCGTAACGATCAAGGGATAATCCGGTAAATTGGTACGGGCCGCTACAATGCGAATCGTCCCTTCCGCTAAACCACCGAACTGAGTGATACGCTCAGCAATGAGATCTGAGTAACTTTCAGATTCTTCCGCAATCTTGTCGAAAAGCTCATGCAGGGCGATAAAGCTCGGTCCTTTCACATTCCAATGGGCTTGCTTGGCTTGGATCACCAAATCAATCGAATCAGCGAGGCGATCCTGCAAAACAACCTCCATCTGTATCCTGACTTTCTCAGGAAGAGTGTTCTTGGTGCGAAATATCTGATCTTTTCCTTTTGGGATATCTAATTCTTTTAAACTTTTCATAAACGCTCCGATCTTTCTTGATTAATTTTATTTAGGAGAACCGGAATTTACTGCCGTAAAATCCGCATCAATAATATCGTCTTTATTATCCGGTTTTTCATCCTGTTGTGCGGAAGTGTCCGGGCCGTGCGACTGAGCCCCAGGAGATGCTTGCTGTTGACTATCTGTTGCTTTATAAGCTTCTTGCGCTAATGGCTGCGCTATTTTCTGCAAAGATTCCATGCCGCGCTTAATTTTATCCGCGTCTTTATCCTTGATCGCGTTTTTCAGACTATTCAATTCCTGTTCAATACCTCCCCTATCAGCATTAGAAATTTTACCCCCGTATTCTTTAAGAGCTTTTTCTGTGGAATAAACAAGGGTATCCGCCTGATTCTTGAGTTCAACTTCTTCTTTCTTTTTCTTATCCGCGTCCGCGTATTTTTCCGCGTCTCTAACCATCTTTTCAATCTCTTCATTCGATAACTTGGTCGGAGCCGTGATCTTAATCGACTGTTCACGGCCTGTTCCCTTGTCCTTAGCCGTGACATGCACAATACCGTTGGTATCGATATCAAAAGTAACTTCGATCTGCGGAACACCACGCGGTGCCGGCGCAATGCCAACTAAGTCAAATCTGCCTAATTCGGTATTATCATTGACCATCTGGCGTTCGCCTTGCAGGACCCGAATGGTTACAGCCGACTGATTATCATCGGCTGTTGAAAAAATCTGGCTTTTTTTGGTCGGAATAGTAGTGTTGCGGTCGATCAATTTGGTCGAAACTCCACCCATAGTTTCAATACCTAAAGATAAAGGCGTTACATCTAATAACAGAACCTCTTTGGCCTCTCCGCGGATGATCCCTGCCTGAATAGCCGCACCTAACGCCACGCATTCCATGGGATCAACCCCACGCTCGATTTTTTGGCCAACTTCTTTCTCCAGAAATTGCTGGGTAATAGGCATGCGTGTTGGGCCACCTACCAAAATGACACGATCAATCTTGACATCAGAACCCAGTTTAGTGCTGGCATCCTTTAAGGCCTGGCGTACGGGCCCACGGCAACGGTCAATAATAGGGGCGACCAAACTTTCCAATTTCGCGCGGTCAATGGTCAAGGCCAAATGCTTTGGCCCGTTTGCATCCGCTGTAATGAATGGCAAATTAATGTCTGTCGAGATGGTACTCGAGAGTTCAACCTTGGCTTTTTCCGCGGCTTCGCGTAAACGCTGAAAAGCCATTTTGTCATTCTTAAGATCAATCCCTGTTTCTTTTTTGAATTCATTGATAATATAGTCAATAAGGACATTGTCCATGTCCGTACCGCCAAGCTGATTGTCACCGCTGGTTGATATAACTTCAAAAGTACTTGCCTTTTGTGCTTTGTCCCATCCCATTTCAAGAATAGTTACGTCAAGAGTGCCTCCGCCAAAATCAAAGACCATGATCTTTTGTTCTTTATCTTCCTTATCAATACCATAAGCCAAACAAGCCGCAGTCGGCTCATTGATGATGCGCAAAACTTTTAACCCCGCGATCTCCCCCGCATCCTTGGTCGCCTGGCGCTGATTGTCATTAAAATACGCCGGCACCGTAATCACGGCCTCTGTAATCGGCTCACCGAGATATTTTTCCGCGTCTGCCTTGATCTTTTGCAAAATAAAGGCACTTATTTGTTGCGGGGTAAATTCCTTACCCATAACTTTAAATTTATAGTCAGTCCCCATCTTGCGTTTGGCGGCGTAAATCGTGCCCTCGGAGTTGATCGGTGCCTGACGACGGGCCGGCTCCCCTACTAAACGTTGTCCGTCTTTGGTAAATGCCACAAATGACGGAAATGCTTTGCCTGAAGCAACCCCCGCGCCTTCGGCAGACGGGATGATGACCGCACGGCCGCCTTCCATAACTGCAGCCGCTGAATTCGATGTTCCCAAATCAATGCCAATAGCTTTTCCCATATGCACACCCTTTTTTATTAATGACTAAGACTTTAAAATTCGCTCTGCCTCCAACCAATTATCCACATCAGATCCACCTTTTTCTTGGTGAATCCGATAGGCCAGAAGCTTTATGGAACTGTCATTCTCAGCTGCTTTTGTTGAAATATTTCTCGACTTAACTGTCACACTTGATTGATAAGGATCGTAATGAAATGGTGCCGCGCCATGCTCTTTATTATTTCTTTGTTCCTGGTTGGTTTCATGATGAGTATGTTTTGACATTTTTTCTCCTTTTGTTATCTGCATAACCACGTCAGCTTGATTCCGCTATTCATGGTTGTATTTTAGGGACGTATCTAAAATGAATCAATTGTACTGAGGTATAATCGATACTGTAGCCCCGTCAGTTGGAGGCACTTCCACACCCCATTGATTATCTTCCTCCATTTCATTCTCTACAGCCCAAATCACATCAAGGGGCAAAAATGGTTTCTTAATCCACCTTTTTATGCCGCAAAAATCCATAAGCCATTTGAATTCATCCTTAAACAGATTTGACATCGCAATGATTGGAATTTTCTTCGTTCCAAAAACCCGGTTGATCGCATCGGCAAGCGCAAATCCATTCTTATGGGACATTTTTAATTCCATTAAAATAACATCCGGCTTATCTTCGATGACCTTATCTACGTTTCCAAGAATATCGTTAACCAGAATAGGTATATAGCCGGCCATTTTTAAAATACTTTCAAGCTCTCTCAGGGAATCCTGATTATCATCAATGATGGCTACTTTAAATCTATGACCCAATTTTGGCATAATCACGGTTGAATATCCGCCTTTACCATTTTGCATAATGGCATTCTAGGGATAGATTAGGATAAATCATAAGTAGATCACTAAAACTACCTGGAACTACAAATGCACGTTGATATTAAGCCCAGGCTTACGTGGTTCCTCAACAACAACATAGGCGCCATCAGGAGATCGACTATAGTACCTTGCGTTATCATAGTAGTAGGACGTGTTACCAACAACAACGGTCGTATACTGTGGAGGAAGAGACTCCACTTCCGCTCCGACCACTAGATTGGGGACGACAACTTCCCCCTGCCCATACCACCGGCCATCGCGGTAGTGGTACCGGTTGTTATGGTTATCTCTATGATTATCTCCATAGTTGTCGCCCCGGTTGTCATCTGCCCGCGCCAATGCTCCTAAAGATAACAATGACAGCCCAAAAATTAGGACCAAAACCGATCTGAATCTTAAAATTTGTTTTAACATTTTCAAATCCCACCTTTCTTTATCACCATATTGTGGTGTCATTCTTCTAACTTCATGCTGCTATTCTAGGGAAGGGTAAAACAAAATCAATTGTACCGAGGTATAATCGAAGGGAAATCTTTAGAATGAATAAACAAAAGTTGCTACAATCGAATCGTTTGCATCTACATTTGTCCCTAACAAGGTCCTCTGATACGCAATCAAAATCTGGATGCGGTCATTGGACCAGCCGATACCCGGGGACAATGTCAAACTGGCGGTATCCGAAGCCGGAACCATTTCCCCGTTAAGTCTCTTATCCCCCTGCAACAAACCATTGACTTCTATCATTAAATTGAAACCTTTAGACAAAAAATACTCAACCGCTGCGTCGCAATTAAGATAGTTGCCGTACTGGGTCTTATTTTCGTTGACACGCACTTGCTGAGGGAAACTGGCAATAAGATCAGCATGCACTATAAATGGCTTTAATTTCTTGGTTAAATTAATGCCAACCCCTGGATCCCATGATCCACCACCAGTTGTTGCTCCCATCAAATCAGTCCCAAGCTTATTCGGGTCTTCATGCTGATACTTTCCTGTCGGCATCTTTATCTGCAACAGTCCTGTAGTTGTCGGCAACCATCCGTTGTCTTCAATAAACTCATAACGTGTGAATAAATAGCTGTCGCCCAACCCCTCGTCATGCGCTTTGATTCCGCCTTGAGTCATATAATTTTCTTGATAAACTATCTGTGCGTCGAACTCCCATTTATCCATAATGCCATATTGGGCAGAAATCTCCTGCTGAAACTGTAACTCCTTATCCCCCTTAGGCAATGGAACATAATGACCATCAGCATTGAACTCTCCACGCGTGCGATTATAGAAAATAAATGGTTGAACAATCAATTTCCCTTGACCAACCGTGTCCGCTGCCCAGGTGGCTATCGGCCCCGTTGATGGCGGGTTCCATTTACCTTCCTCATCCGCTAATACAGGCGATATCAATAACAACAATGCGCAAAGACTAAAGCCCCATAGGGCCATGTTTTCTAGGATGCTATGGTTACTAGCGAGGCAACGTCGGATCATTGATTTGATTGATTTCTAAGTTTTTTCAATTCTGTATAAAGAAGATCTTTGAGTAGGAGCTTCTTTCCCTCAGGAAGAATAACGTAATAACTTTTCTTTGTGTGACTGGAAAAACTTGCCACTTTTTCAATAAAATCTTCAGTGGTGTGAATTTTATTATTATATTGGTTGAATTTATATTCAAAAATTCTAGCAGCATCCTTGCCGCTACCATTTTGGCCATTTCTTTCAAATACAAGTGAAGAATTTTCTATCAGATCAAGAAGATAGTTAATTTCATTCAATTTCTTATCCGGGCCTATGAGGTGTTTTTGATAAGCAGCTTTGCTCGAAACCTCATTGCTCAGGAGTGGTATTAGGCCCTGCGGAAACACCGCGAACTTAAAAGCCTTGTATTCTTTTCCTATTTTAACATAATGCAACCTCTCTCGCACGATCCTATCATCATGAATCATTAAAAACTGTTCCATTTGTCCAATGATGAGCGATCTCGTAATATCACTTTCGATGCCTTGTATATTTTTGAATTCCTTGCCGTACTTTTGGAAGATCGTGACGGCTTCTTGAAGGCGTGATTGTTCAGTTATAATAAATACCTGTCGAATACTTTTTGATCCAACAATATTAGCCGTATTTTTGGCATTTTCATCCGTCGTTTGGGACTTATCTTCCAGGATGATCCTCAAAGGGTCTACCCCCCGACTCCAAGCAATTAATCCCATCATTTTAGCTTCGGGTGTAGCCCCCTTGGTTGCTCCGCCGGACATGATCAAAATAGCTTGGGGAAATTTTTTAGCTAACTCGACACCTTTAAGCACTCTATAGACCATATCAACCGTAGGCGTTGTATCATCTAATGGCCTGTCGCCAAGTACAATGATCGCTGTTTCAGTATCATCTTTTAGCTCCTGAGGATTTAAAAATTTAACTTCTCCTATCAAGCCATCAGATAGCGTATGACGTAAAGGATATTTTTCATTTTGTATGCTCGAACTATTCGAAATAATCTTTGCATACGGCGATTCGCTTCTTGATGGCTCAAGCCAAATTTCTTTCGTAACCTCGCGATTATGGAGGCCTGCTAAAATAACGCATAAAACTACTAATAATAGGCTTGCCCAAAGAAGGAGAATCTTCTTCGATGTAAAGGATTCTATCATGAGTGATTTCTTTTACCCCCAAGAAGTCTACGCATCGACTGTAATTCCTGTCGGCGTTTAGCATCCAACTTAGGGTAAGACATTTTCAAATCTTTGAGAATATCCACAATAATCGAAGATATGATCAACCACGCGTTTTCTTTGTCATCGGCAGGTACAACATACCACGGGGCAATATGAGTACTCGTTGCAGTCAAGCAATCCTCGTACGCTTCCATATAATGTTTCCAGAATCCCCTCTCTTTGATATCTGCAGTGCTAAATTTCCAATTTTTTCCCTGGTCATCAATACGTTCGAGAAAACGTTTACGCTGCTCTTCCTTAGAAAGATGCAGAAAAAATTTGATGATTCTAGTTCCATTATAATAAAGGTGTTTTTCAAAATCCTTGATAGAACGGTAGCGCTGCTGCCAAATATTCTTTTTACTGATCAGCCCATCCGGGATCTCCTGTGCATGAAGGATCCGGGGGTGTACACGGACAATTAACACTTCTTCATAATAGGAACGATTAAAGATGCCAATCTTCCCACGCTCAGGCAGGTCGCGGGTAGTCCGCCATAAAAAATCATGCTGCAGGTCTTCAGCGCTTGGGCTTTTAAAGCTAAAAACTTGACAGCCTTCAGGGTTAATGCCGGACATCACATGTTTGATGACACCGTCTTTTCCGGCAGCATCCATTCCCTGAAAAATGAGCAGTATCGAATACCGGTCAAATGAATAAAGAACGCTCTGCAGGGCGCTTAATTCATTAACTTGCTTAGCAAGAAGTTCCCGATTCTGCTTCTCGGATTTGTAAAATGGTTTTATACGCGTCGGTCGCCTTTTGAGGTCCACCTTTTTACCTTCCCGCGCATAAAAATCTTTGAAATTAATATTCATGACGGCATTTTAGGGAGCGGGCCAAAATTAATCAATTGTACCAAGGTGCAATAGGCACATCACAAAGAAATAGTTATAATCAATTTACTATGCTGGATATATCCAAAGTGACTGATTATTTATACGTGGGCTCTAAAATCGGGAAAGAACAAGCCGATGAATTAAAGCTGCTTAATTTTAATTTGATTATTTCCATGATCGGACAAATGCCTCCTGATGAAGTCTATACCCTGCCCCCCTTTAAAACCTTATGGATTAAAACTTATGATACATTCCTTATCCCCATCTCAATGGCGAAGCTGCTGGTGGGAGTTACAGCGGCGTTGCCTATTATCCAAAACAAAGGCAAAGTTTTGGTTTTTTGCATGCTAGGCAAACATCGAAGCATTGCTATGGGTGGCGCCATCCTTATTAGTCAGGGGTATACCAGTAAGGATGCCATAAACTTATTGACTACTGCCCGTAAAGCAGCTGATCCAAAAATGTGGTATATCCGAAGTCAAATCAGGGCCTTTGAAAAATATTGGCAAAAAAGGTAATAGATATGGAGAAAAAAATAAAAAATATTCACATCATTATTAATCCCGGCGCTGGAAAAGGAGAATCTATCTTGCCTGTTATCAACGCGTCTATGAAAGAAGCTAATATTAAGTGGGAAGCATCAATTACCCACCAAAAGGGCGATGCGATCCAGTTTGCCAAAGCTGCCATCAAAGAAGGCGTCGATGCCCTTGCTGTTTACGGCGGTGACGGCACGGTGATGGAAGCCGTCAGCGGCCTGGTTGATTCAGAAATGCCTTTGATCATCCTGCCCGGAGGGTCAGCCAATGTCATGGCCAATGAACTTGGCATACCAAAAGATCTTAAAGAAGCCTGCGCGCTCATGAGTAGTTTTCCGTTAAATATGAAAACTATTGATGTGGGGCAGTTTAATAGCCGTTATTTTATTACTGGAATAAGCATTGGCTTTAGCGCGAATTTAGTTAAAGGCGCCAATCGTGAAACCAAAAATAGGATCGGCATTTTTGCCTATTTTTTATCGGCGGCCGCCGCTTTAAGAAAACTAAAACTCGCCCATTACCATCTTAAGATCGATGGGAATGAATACGAGTCCCAAGGCTTAACATGCATTGTTAATAATGCAGGAAATCTCGGGTTTACTAAAATATCTCTGGATAAGCATATAGATGTCAGTGATGGGTTATTGGATGTTGTTGTCATACGAAAGGCTAATTTAAGCCTCTTAAAACTTATGGTCATCACCTTGATCAAAGGAGAAAGGCCTGATAATTTTGAATTAGTGGAGCATTGGCAAGGCCGTGAAATCAGTATTGCCTCAAGTCGTAAACAAGTGGTCCAGTGTGATGGCGAGGTATTAGAAAAAATCCCTGCTCATATCAAAGTCATTCCGGCCTCGGTCCGTGTTTTGGTCCCTAAAAATGAAAATAAACCTGTCAAATAATGAACTCTTTACTTTTTATGCCTTAGTCGCGATCAGTGTTATTGGATTGACTTTGTTTGTCCAATATTATCCGATATCAGGCTTTGATCTCTATATGACCCATGAAATCCAGGGAGAAAGGGCCTGGGGTCTTACGTTCTTAATGAAATTCATCAGTAGTTTTTACGATCCTGTACTCGGGCCTATTTCAATCATCATGGCTTCTTTGTTTTTCTTTCTAACACATCACAGGCGTGAAGTTTGGTTTACTTTTGCTGTCATTCTCCCCGATCTATTCAATCTGTTGATAAAAATATTGATCCATCGCGCCCGGCCAACACCGGAAGATGCCAAAATATTATCTACATTTACCCAATCGAGTTTCCCCAGCGGGCATGTTGTCCATTATGTTGTATTCTTTGGTTTTCTTATAGCG
>Ga0182027_10004026_pt1 | contig 22999 bp, 20 predicted proteins | sample 712E1DmetaG_FD_121300 | JGI IMG/M metagenome (GOLD analysis project Ga0182027, IMG submission 121300) | Permafrost microbial communities from Stordalen Mire, Sweden - 712E1D metaG (Illumina Assembly) | ecosystem: Environmental > Terrestrial > Soil > Wetlands > Permafrost | place: Sweden... | reverse complement strand
TTGCTGCTCCTCCAATAATAGTGGATTCCCTTGTGGGGAAAAGGAGAGAGCAGTTTGTCAGCGATCTCTCTTCCTGGGTAGCGGAGACTGCCCCGAAGCTGCTACAGGTGGACAGTTACATACAGACTGAATACGAAGGGCACAAGATAACACTTACGTGTAGTGGGGACCATGCGAAGTTGAATGGAAACATCTGGAGCATACCTGAAGAACCAGAGAACCAGAAAGCTCTACAAAGCGAAAGACTTAGGCGGGCAGTAGACACTAAGGTTCCTAAGCTGACGAAGTACAAGAGGCGGAGTGGTTTCAAAACCGCACTCCTGCTTGAAGATGTTGCTGGTACTCTGAGAGGTAGTACACTGAGTGGCTATGAAATTAGTTTAGAGGAAGTTGACTATGTCGTCGTTTTTGTATCGAACGAAGACAAGATGATTATCGGCAATGTGTGGAAGGAGAGGTCTGTTTGGTATTCGTCCGTCCCAGGTAATAGGAGATTCCTCAGCACAAGTCTGCAACCCGCGTCTTTGTTGAATAAACTGTAAGGGGGGGGGAAGGTGTCAGGCGGGCTGGCGCAGGGCGAGCGCAGCACTGCGTTTCGAAAAATTATCAAGGCAGCGGGGCTCGAAATGACGTCCGTCGATGAGCCCATGGAAAGTACCCGCTCCCGCGGCGAGGATTTAGAGTCGCATGGCTGTGCTAGCCATGCGCCAGCCACCCATCTCCGTCCCCACGTCCAATCCGTGGCCGGTTCTGGCTTCGGCAATTGAGGGCAGCAGTGCTGCCTCAGGGAAGGGCAGAAATCACCATATTGTCTGGATGTTTGAGGACTGAATGCGACCGTCCCGACTGATGACAGGCACTCCCAAATAAACGGCAGTGGCGGCCACAATCCGATCGGGCATGTCAGGAACTTGCGCGCGGGGGACTTGGCGCAGAGCTTCAACGACGTCGGCTGTAAACGGAGCTTCTTCGATAACGTTGCCGGGATCAGCCAGGGCCGCCTTCAAGTCATCGTAGGCGGATACTGGCAGCCGGTTTTTTTCGACCAGGTAAACAATTTCGGCAAGGCTGATGGGGGATAAGGCAATGCCATGGCCGGCTTGGGCTGCATCATCCATGAAAGTCCGCGCGGTAACCGAAAGGCGCGGGTTCTTGTAGAGATACCACAAGGCCGTGTGCGTATCGGCAACGCCGACGATCATGGAATATCCTCGCCGAAGCCGCGAAACATTTCCCGGCGGTTCTCGTCGATCTCATCCTCAGTGGGACCAGGACCGTACTTCGCAAGCAGGCCATAGGCCGATTTCCTGGACATGACCGGCTGAACCGGGGCCTCAGCCAGAAACTTGTCGAGAGCCTCGCGAACGATGGCGTCGGGCGAGAGTCCCTTGGCTTTGGCCGCAGCCATGAGCCGGACTTCTTCCTGAAGTGGCAAACTGATGGTCATTGGTCGGCTCCTTTCGTCGTGATGCTTCCTCAAAATCTTACGCGAAATGCGGCTTGCAAGCAAACCAGCTCCGGATTATGAGTCCGAAATCCGGTGTCCCCTTCTGTTCTCAGTTTGTCGTAGTTTCCAAACCATTGCCCGCAGCATCACAAGCAATGTGAAAAGGACGCCGAAACCAACGCCCGCCGCGAGGGTTGAACTCGCGCCTACTGGCCCTACTCGCCTGAACCCGCCAACATTTGTGATTCTATCACCATCACGCCCAACGCGCGTCGGCGACTGCTGTCCCCTTCACGGGCAAGATGCCCGTGCCACTTTCCCTCACAGCCAGGAGTGGCTGTGCCACTTTTTCTCCCCCCCTCGCTGTGCCCCCAACACTTCCTCGTATCGTTTATCGGTGGTTTCAGATTAGAGGATGAATGAAATTTCTGGGGACGTCGCCATTGAGACCCGTTGCATTTGCATGGGAAGAACCGCGGACCGCAAAATCAGCGGTCCGCGCTACGGCGCTCCGTGCGGGGTGGGTGCAGTACTGTCAGCGAAGTGACCCCTCATCCGGCCCGTCCGTCAGATGACGGACGGGTGAGAACGCCTGTCGCGGTCCACCTTCCCCGATTTCTGGGGTCCGATGGTCCGATCCGATCGGACCTGAAATCGGACTCCCCCGCGAGAAGGTAACAAATCCTTTCTTTTTGCGGCCGCTGGCTGCGCGCATTCGGCCGCTCGGGCAGCGCAGCGCGGCCGTTGGCCGCAACCAACGTGATCGCCGGAGGCGTCTTGGAGTGCGGTCGCGAAGCTGCCGCCTTTCGATGCATTTGATCTTAGTTTGCGCTACGTCGGCGGTAGTGGGTACCTCGGCATTCCACTGCGGTCGTTGCCGCGACCGCATTCCAAGGCGGTAGCTGCTGCGACCGCACTCCAAGGCGCGTCGCGCAGGTCAAAACCATGACTCGTCTTAGCCCGCCAGGAGAAATCGCACAGCCCAAATGCTTGCCAAATTAGCAAGAAGTTATGAGCTTGCAATGCAGAGGGAGGGGGACGCCGACTTGCCCGCTTTCGCCCGCCGGTTCTCTCCACTGCTTGAGTTGGGCCTCTTGTCCGTCGTGTAGGTTTTATAATCTAGGCTCATATCGTTATTTACAGAGGCTACTTTTGGTGACATACTCATCTCGGTACGGTTTGCGTGCCCCGTACAACTGGGACTCGGGGTTAGGGATGGGGGTTCGAGGCGCCATGGGCGGGGAATGGGGAATTCGAGCGCTGAAGGATTCACCTGCAAGGAAAGACTTCAACTTTCGCCGGATGTGCTGCCTTATCAATGCTTTCGGGAGGTTCGGAAGGGAATCCTGCAAAAAAGATGTTACAAAAAATACGTTCGAAGCCGTTATGTGTATGAAAACAAACAAATATAAGACAAAATGTCTGGAACAAATTCGGACATTTATGTCTAAGATTCGGACATTGTTGCCCAACCGACACGAACTTTGCAGAAATTCGGGGAGAATTTGCTATGAAACGACGAATCCTCTGATCGCCTTGACACGGGCTGAGCCCCCTCACCATAATGGCTCGAACCCCGTAGAATGCTGAAGGCCTTTCCACAATTTCTTGGAAACGAGAGCTTATGTCCAATCCATTTTGCAACTACATTGCCGGGCAGTGGGTGGAATGCAAGTCCGGAAAAACATTTCCCAACATCAATCCTGCCAACACCTCTGAAACCATTGGAGAGTTCCAGGCTTCCGGGGCGGAGGATGTGCAGGCGGCGTGTGACGCTGCCGCCAAAGCCCAGACTGCTTGGTCCAGGGTGCCAGCGCCGCAGCGGGGCGAGTACCTCTTTAAGGCGGCGGAGATCCTGGAAAGCCGTCTCGCGAAAATCAGTGAAGAGATGACTCGCGAAGAAGGGAAGACGCTGCCCGAAGCCAAAGGTGAGGCGAAGCGAGCCATCAACATTCTGCGCTACTTCGGCGCGGAGGGCGCTCGCCAGTTCAGTTACCAAATTCCTTCCGAGCGCGACAACGTGTTCTGCTACACGCTCCGCAAGCCGTTGGGAGTGGTTGCGCTGATCACTCCGTGGAACTTTCCCATTGCCATACCCGTGTGGAAAATGGCCCCCGCGCTGGTGGCCGGAAACACCGTGGTCATCAAGCCTGCGTCACTTGCGCCGTTAAGCTGTTACCGCGTCGTGGAAGCGCTGCACGAGGCGGGAATTCCCCCCGGCGTGCTGAATTATGTCACCGGCGAAGGTGGGTCCGTCGGCAATCCCCTGGTTGAACACCCGGCCATTCGCGCCGTGTCGTTTACCGGTTCGTGTGATGTTGGCAACGCGCTTTACGAGAAAGTCACACGGCGCAAGTTGCGTGTCCAACTGGAAATGGGCGGCAAGAATCCCACCATCGTCCTGAAGGATGCCGACCTGGATTTCGCTGCCGACGTTCTGGTGAATGGCGCGTTCTTCTCCACCGGCCAAAAATGCACCGCGTGCAGCCGCGCGATTATTGAAAAGTCCATTTACGAACCCCTGCTGGAAAAGCTTGTCGCCAAGACCCGCAAACTTAAGGTCGGCAATGGGCTCGAGCCTGGCGTCGAAATCGGTCCGGCTGTGGATGCTGCCCAACTTGAAACGGACCTGAAGTACATCGAAATCGCCAGGAACGAGGGAGCCCAATTAGTATGCGGCGGCAAGCGGTTGACGGGAGGCATTTACGACCGGGGTTATTTCGTTGAACCCACGCTCTTCACCGGCGTCACAGCGGAAATGCGCATCGCCCAGGAAGAAGTTTTTGGACCCGTGCTGGGCCTGATGGTGGCAAACGATTTCGAGGATGCCATGCGCCTGGCCAATGGGGTGAAGTTTGGCCTCTCCGCCTCGATTGTCTCCCGCGACCTCACGCGTGTTCATCAGTTTATTAACGGCATCGAATCCGGCCTGATTACCGTCAATCTGCCCACTGCGGGCGTGGAATATCAGCTTCCCTTCGGCGGCACCAAGGAATCGAGCTTCGGCATGAGGGAACAGGGACCCGCCGCGCTCGACTTCTACACGGAAACACGCACGGTTTACATGAAGTATGCGTGACGGGAAGTTGTCAGTCGTCAGTTTTCAGTTATCAGTTGCCGGTTGGCCGCTCCACGGGGTGGTGAACGGCAACCCCAAAAGGGTTCACCACAGAGGCACAGAGGGCACGGAGAAGAAACAAAGAAAATCCCTTTCCCCGCAAGCAGAAGTTCTTTTCTCTGTGATCTCTGTGCCTCTGTGGTGAATCTTTTCTTCGCGGCACTGGAAGAAGTTGGTTTCTCGAATGGCGTTGCGGAAAAGGTTATGAAATCTCACGGTTTCGGACCGGTAGCCCGCGCTGATGCTCGCGTGCTCATTCTGGGCTCGCTGCCCGGCAAAGTCTCTCTGGAGCGTCGGGAATATTACGCACAGCCAAGGAACTCTTTCTGGCGCATCATGGGCGAGCTTGCGGGAGCCTCTCCTGACCTGCCTTATCTTGACCGCCTTCGTTTGCTCAAAGAAGATCGCATCGCGCTGTGGGATGTCTGCGCTGCGGGATGCCGCGTCGGAAGTCTCGACTCATCCATCCAAATGTCCACCGTGAAAACCAACGACTTCATCCCGTTTCTTCGTGCCCACCCGCATATTGGCTTGATCTGTTTTAATGGCACCAAGGCGAAAGAGATTTTCGACCTCAACGTACGGTGCAAACCCCATGCGCTTTTTGAGCGAATCCGCTTCGAGGTGCTTCCCTCCACCAGCCCCGCCCACGCGGCGATGAATTATGAGAAGAAGCTCGCGCGCTGGCGGATGGCCCTGGGCGAAAGCCGCACCCCACAAGCGCTACCGAGCGGAACATTGCCCATACCACTTGAGAAAGTTGGAAGCAACCCCAGCCTCCAAGGGAGCCCCTCATGAAAAAGACACAGCAGTTTCTCGCCAAGCTCAATCTGCCCGCGGAAGACAACCATGCGTTGAAGCCCAGTTCCAAGCGCTTCAAAGACGGTGGACAGTTTCGCATTGAAATTCCCAGCGTGGAAGGGCCGCGAGTGTTCCGCGAAGTGCTGGAAGCCGCCAAAGCGCACAAGGTGCCAATTCACCGTGTCAGCCAGGGAAGCGGCGTCATGCTGCTGACGAAAGGTGAAATCCGCGAGATGGCGCGCATCGGTCACGGCGAAGGGATTGAAGTTTGCCTGTTCGTCGGTCCCCGCGCGACGTTTGAGACGGGCGCGCAGACGGCATCCGCGGCGGGCAAAGTCATCGGCCTTCAGCATCGCGGCGCCGATCAACTGGTTTACGCCATAGAGGACGTCCGGCACGCCTGCGACCTCGGCATCCGCAGCATTCTCCCTGCCGACCTCGGGCTCATCTGGGTGCTGGACGCCATGAAGCAGAAGGATGAGTTGCCGAAGAACCTGGTCATCAAGAGCTCCGTCACCCTGCCCGCCGCCAATCCCGCCACCGCCGTAATCTTTGAACAGTGCGGCGTGTCAACGATGAATATTCCCACTGACCTGAGCCCGGCGCAGATGGGCGCCATCCGGCAGGCCGTCGATATCCCCATTGATCTTTACATCGAAGTGCCTGACAACTTCGGCGGCTTCGTCCGCTACTACGAAATGCCCAACATCATCTCGGTGGCCGCGCCGGTTTATTTCAAATTCGGCCTGCGCAACTCGCCGGACATCTATCCCTCAGGACTGCACCTGGAGGACCTTGCCGTCAAGATGGGCCGCGAACGCGTGCGCCGCGCCCGCATCGCGCTGGATTTGCTACAGGAATACGCCCCGGAGGCGAAGATGTCGCCGCTGGGTTCGAAGGACCTGGGAATACCGGAGCTCAATTGACTCCCGATGGTTCCGGCTGATGCAAATGACTACCAGAAGATCCACTGCAGCACGGCGAAAATTGCGAAGGAAACTCCAGCCCAGAAGATGGGGCGTTTGAGCAGCGGCAAGTGGCCTTCACTGGGGATGTCGGTGCAGCCGTAAACAAGGCCGGTCAATTCTTCCACGGGTTGCGGGCGCGTGCAAAGACTCACCACCACGGTGACGATCACCGCGATGATTCCTGACCACAGCAGCCGGTACATACTCTCCGCCAGCGTCTTGGCATGAACGGAAAGGGCAATCCACGCGAGCTTGGAAGGATCAAGCTTTACCAGCAGCCACATCCCCAGCGAGGAGAGGGTCCCCGTCAGCAGGCCCCAAAATCCCCCCGCGGGCGTGGCGCGTTTCCACATCATGCCGATAAAGACGGCCGCGAAAAGCGGCGTCATGAAAAAGCTGAAGACAGCCTGCGCGTAATCCATGATGCTGGCGAAGTGCATCACCAGGTACGCCGTTCCTATGCTGATGACCACTCCCAGGATCGTGCACCAGCGGCCCATCGAAACGTAGTGGGCGTCGGTCGCGGTCTTGCGAAGGAATGGCCGGTAGAAATCGTACGTCCACACCGTCGCAAAGGCGCTTACGTTGCCCGCCATGCCCGACATGAAACCGGCGATAAGGGCTGTGATGCCGAGCCCCAGCAAGCCCGGTCCGCAATAGCGCGCCAGCATCAGGGGCAGCACTTCGTTATAACTGTGCTGGCCGGGACCCACGGCGCTTTCCGGTACCAGTTTGAAGGGCAACAGGCCAAGCGCCAGCAATCCGGGCAGGATTACGATCAGCGGCACAGCCATTTTGAAGAATGAGCCAATGATCGGCGCGAGCTTCGCGGACCGTAGATCCTTGGCGGCAATGGCCCGTTGTACCACCAGGAAATCGGTGGTCCAGTAGCCCAGCGATCCCATCAGCAATCCAAAGACGATGCCGGTCCAGTGGATGCCCATGGGGTTATTGGCAAAGTGAGCAGTGGGCCGCCATAGATGCGTGTAGTCGCCTTGCGGGAAATTGGCATGAATACGCGCCACCAGGGCTGACCATCCCCCGGCTTCCACCATGCCGAGAATCGGAATCAAAAGCGCGCCCAGCCAGATCAGAAAGAACTGCAAAACCTCATTGAAGATCGCGGAGACCAATCCGCCCAGGGCCACATAGATGCCTACGGTCAGCGAAGAAACCCAGATGCTCAGGTGAATATCCCAACCCAGCACGACCTTCATTACCACGGCCATCGCATACATGTTGATGCCGGACATCAGGATGGTGAGGCAGATGAACGACAGCGCACCGACCAGGCGGGTAGGTTCGCCATACCGCAATTGCAGGTATCCCGGCACGGAATGCGTCTTGCAAATGTAGTAGAAGGGCATCATGACGACGCCCAGAAAGAGCATGGCGGGAATTGCCCCCCACCAATAATAATGGGCGGCCAGAATTCCATACTGGTAGGTGGCCGCCGCCCACCCCATCAGCTCCAACGAACCCAGATTGGCGCAAATAAAGCTCAAACCGGCCACCCAGGCGGTAATGTCTCGCCCCGCCATGAAGAACTCTTCGCCGGTTTTAGTGTAGCGCTTCAGGTAGAAGCCGATGGCCAGGACCACGGCAAAGTAGACCGCGATGATAACGAAGTCCACCGCGTGCATGTTGAGCAGGGCTTGGGTATTGGGCGCGCCGGCAAAGAGCAAGGCGAGGGGAATGCAATGGTTCATGCAGGCTATCCTCAGGACTTCTTTGGCATGTAGGCGTAAACATAGAAGCCGCCGATGACCGTAAGCAGCGCGCCCCACCAAATAGCGGGATGGGTTCTTGCCAGCACGGTTGGCGGCGGACTGGAGTATTCATAGATGCCCGTAGCCAAAATGATGACCCCGTAAATCAGCAGGATGACCCCGACGAAAAACCAGACGGGAATCATGTGATGATCGTGGCGCTTTACATCCTTTTGATCGACGGCGATGCGATGCGCTCCACCGTCACCCCCCGAATGCGGGCCTTGCGGTTTCTCTTCCATAAGTCGTTACTCCTATAATCGCGCTCATGCCTCCAACCTGCAGGGCCGAACGGCGTTCGGCCCGGGGCGAGCGCTGCCCGCCCCTACATCGTCCTTCTTTACCAGAAGATCCACTGGAGGATCAGAAACAAGATCGCCGAGATCACGGCCCAGAAAATAGGCCGTTTCCATATTGGTAAATCCCCTTCGCTCGGAAGCTTGGTGCACCCGTAGACCAGGCCGGTCAACTCTTCCACTGGCTTGGGCTTGGTGAAATAGCTGACGGCCACCGTGACGATGACGCAAATCAGCCACGACCACAGGGCACGATACATGTTCTCCGCCATATCCTTGGCATCGCTTGAGAGCGCAACGTAGGCAAGCATGCTGTGATTGAATTTCACCAGCAGGAACATGGCGACGGAAGAGACGCTACCGACCAGCAGTCCCCAGAATCCCCCGGCGGGTGTCACGCGCTTCCACATCATGCCGAGCAATACGGTGCCAAAAAGAGGCGCGATGAAAAAGCTGAAGAGCGCTTGGACGTAATCCATGATGCTGCCGAAATGCATGACCAGGTAAGCCGTGCCGATGGAGACGATGACGCCGAGAATGGTGCACCAGCGCCCCATGCTGAGGTAGTGATTGTCCGAAGCATTCTTGCGGATGAACGGGCGGTACAGGTCGTAAGTCCACACCGTGGCGAAAGCGCTGACGTTCCCCGCCATTCCCGACATGAACCCGGCGATCAGTGCGGTGATCCCGAGCCCCAGCAGGCCGGGACCGCAATAGCGTGCCAGCATCAGAGGCAGCACTTCGTTGTAACTGTGCTGGCCGATGCCCACGGCGCTTTCCGGCACCAACTTGAAAGGCAACAGCGCGAGGCCGAGCAATCCCGGCAGGATTACGATGAAGGGAACAGCCATCTTGAAATAGGACCCGATGATGGGGGCCATCTTGGCGGCGCGAATGTCCTTGGCGGCAAAGATGCGCTGCACCACCAGGAAATCCGTATTCCAGTAGCCGAAGGAAATCACCCATCCCAGGCCGAGGACAATGCCGGTCCAGTGAATCCCCATGGGGTTGCCGGCAAAGTGCGCCGTGGGCTGCCACAGGTGCGTGTAATCTCCTTGCGGAAAGTTCTGGTGGATCCGCGCGATCAGCCCTTTCCAGCCTCCTGTTTCCACCAGGCCCAGAATGGGAATCAACAACGCGCCAAACCAGATCAGAAAGAATTGCAAAACCTCATTGAAGATCGCGGAGAAGAGTCCACCCAGTGCGACGTAAACCCCCACGGTGATGGACGACACCCAAATGCTGAAATTGATGTCCCACCCTAGGACGACCTTCATCACCAAGGCCATGGCGTACATATTTATGCCTGACATCAAAACGGTCATGAAGGCAAAGGAAATGGCGCTGAGGGCGCGCGTCGGTTCACCGAAACGAAGCTGGAGATAACCGGGAACGGAATGGGTTTTGGAAATGTAATAGAACGGCATCAGCACGAGGCCCAGAAACAGAATGGCCGGGATGGCGCCAACCCAGTACCAGTGCGTTGCCAGGATGCCATACTGGTAGCTGGCTGCCGCCCAGCCCATCAGTTCCAGCGCGCCGAGGTTGGCGGAGACAAAGCTTAGCCCCGCAACCCATGCCGTCATCTCCCGGCCCGCCAGAAAGAAATCGTCGCCACTCTTGGTATAACGCTTCAGGTAGAAGCCAATCCCCAATACCATCGCGAAGTAGATGGCGATGATCGCCATGTCCACAGGATGCAGCAGGATGAGGCGCTCCCCAGCTTTGGCGAGGTTGGGTGCATCAAACAACATCATGAGCAAAGGAAGCGAGAGGGTAAATCCCATGCAATATCCTCCACCTTACCGAACACGAAAATCGAGACCCGCCGCGGAATGTCGAGTTTCGAATTTCGCTGTTGTTAACGCTTTTTCCCCGGCTGCCCATACCATGTGTGGTACCGGTCCCACCACTTCTTTACTTCTTCCGGAGGCAGCGGGGTGGGTTTGCCGAGCAGCAACGCCAGGTGAACTGTTTTGGAAACGTCTTCGAGCATCACTGCGGCTTTCAGCGCGGCGCGCGGCGTGGGTCCCCAGGCAAACGTCCCATGATGCCCCATGATTATCGCCGGGGCTTTCTTCTTATATTTCAGAATCGTCTGGCCGATGTGGTCAGCCTGATTGTCCACATACGGCGCGCACGGAATCCCATCGCCAAACTCATCGGCGATGGCCGTAAGGTACGCGGGAATGGACTTGCCCAGCAACCCCAGGCTGGTGGCGTAATTGGAATGGGTGTGAATCACTCCGCCCACCTCCGGGCAGTGCTTATAGATATAAAGATGCTCAGGCAAGTCGACGGAGGGGTTCCACTTGCCTTTCAGCTTGCGTCCCTCGAGGTCGGTCATCACCATGTCGGCAGGCCGCATGCGGTCATAATCCATGCCGCTGGGTTTGATCAGCACGATGCCGCGCTTGCGGTCAATACCGCTGGCATTGCCGCTATGCATGGTCACCAAGCCGCTGCGATAGACGCCGATGTTGGCCTCGTAGACGTCGTGGCGTAGTTGAGTAAGAGTCATGTCCTCGGTCCGTAGAATTGGTGATTTGTGAATGGTGATTGGTGAATGCTCGGAGAGGCGTTGCGATTGTCGACGAGAGCTGAAAGACTTGCCAATCACAAATCACCAATCGCAAATCACCAATCACCAGCTACTTCGAAGTCTCCCTCCGCATAGCCTTGAGCCTCTTCATCACGTCGTTTCCGCCGCGACCGAAGTATTCGTGCAACGTGTGATACTCAGCATAAAGCTGATCGTAAATCGCGTGGCATTCTTCGTGCGGCTTGAAGGTCAGCTTCTGCACCCGCGCCATCTTTTGGGCGGCATCAACAATGGAATCATACCCGCCGGCGGCTGCGCCCGCCGCTACGGCTCCGTGCATCGCAGCCCCGAGAGCAGAACAGGTTTGCAGCGGGTCAGCCAGCTTGATCTCGCGCCCCGTGACGTCAGCATAAATCTGCATCAGCAGGTGATTCTTCTCCGGCAAGCCGCCGCACGCCACCAACTCGTTCACGGTGATGCCCTTGGATTCAAACGCCTCGATGATGGTCCGCGTGCCAAATGCAGTGGCCTCAATCAGGGCGCGATAGATTTCCTCCGCCCTCGTAGCCAGCGTCATGCCGACGAGCACGCCGGTCAAATCCACGTCCACCAGCACCGAGCGATTGCCGTTCCACCAGTCGAGAGCCACCAGGCCCGACTGACCCGGCTTCAGTGCGGCCGCGCGTTTTTCCAGTGCCACCTGGAACGGCACTTTCGACTTGCGGGCTTCCTGGTGGATGTAGTCCGGCACGCCATGCTCAAAGAACCAGGCAAAAATATCACCGACGGCGGATTGCCCCGCCTCGTAGCCCCACAGACCGGGGACGATGCCGCCATCCACGGTGCCGCACATGCCCTCAACCATCTGCTTCTCTTTGCCCATCAGCATGTGGCAGATGGACGTGCCCATAATCATGACCAGCGTGCCGGCTTCGGTCACCGTGCAGGCCGGCACCGCCACATGGGCGTCAACATTGCCGATGGCGACGGGGGTGCCTTCCTTGAGGCCCATCTTCTTGGCCCACTGGGCAGTAAGACCGCCGGCCCTGGCGCCCAAGGGAAAGTACTCCTCACCCACCTTTTCCGCGATCACATTTTCCATGCGGGGATGAAGCGCGCGGAAGAATTCATTGGAGGGGAATCCCTGGCCTTTCACCCACATGCCTTTGTAACCGGCCGTGCAAGTGTTGCGCTTCTCTTCGCCGGTCAGTTGCCAAACGATCCAGTCCGCAGCCTCAATGAAACGGTCCATGGCGTCATAAATCGCCGGCGCTTCGTCAACCACTTGCAAGAGTTTTGAGAAAAACCATTCCGAGGAGTACTTGCCGCCGTAAATGCGAATGAATTCCTCATTACGCTCGCGGCCGATTTCATTAATGCGATTCGCTTCCGGTTGCGCGGCATGGTGCTTCCACAATTTGACGTAAGCGTGCGGAGTTTTGCGATATTTCGGCAGCGCTGAAAGCGGGGTACCGTCAGCCTTGGCGGGCATGGGGCTGGAGGCGGTGAAGTCCGTGCCGATTCCGATCACGTCCGCGGCTTTCACCTTGGCTTCCTTCAGCGCTTTGGGAACTGCCTTCTCCAGAACGTGTAGGTAATCGAGGGGATTCTGCAGCGCCCAGTCAGGTTCAAGCTTGGGGCCGCCAGGCAGCCGTTCGTCAATGACGCCATCCGGGTAAGGCACCAGGCAGGACGCCAGAAGTTTGCCATCACGCACGCGCACCACAACGGCGCGCCCTGATTCCGTTCCGTAATCAATTCCCAAAACGAACTTGTCTTTGGACATCGAGGCCCCCAGGTTTTGCCGCCGCCAAACAGTAGGCTAAGCAGCCATTTCTCCACGGCCGAATCTGCCTTGCCCTCCCAGCGGAATCTACATACCACCCCTATTGACCGCCCGGAATCGCAAAAGCGGTGCGAGCCGCCGGTCGAACATCATCCCCGAGACTGTCGCCGGGCGCAAGAGGGAAAAGCAGCACGCGGGATTCGGGGTTAGGGATTCGGAATTGGGAATCTGCCGTGTGCCTACTACTTTCTGCTTGCTTAGTGTCAATTAATCATGCACTCACAGCCTGATGTGGTAGAATTTGCCGTCAATTCCTCTCTAGTAATCGGGTAATCAGAGATGAGGTCAATTTCAGGATGAAGGTCGGCATAAGTTCATATACATACCCGTGGGCGATTGGTCTCTCCGATGCCGCACCCCGCCATCCCTTGGCCCCTCTGCAACTGCTGGAGAAAGCCCAGGAACTTGGCGTGGGTCTCGTGCAATTCGGGGCAAATATGCCTCTGGACCGACTGCCTGAAGAAGAGTTGCAGGAGCTGGTAAAGCATGCAAACTCATCGAGAATTGACCTCGAGATGGGTACCGTAGGAGTTGACCCGGGGCATCTGCGGAAGCAAATAAGACTGGCCAAGCGAATCGGTGCACTGCTTCTGAAAACGGCGCCCGAACACACCGATGGGCGTCTACCGATAGGGCCGGAAATTACGAATAGCCTGCGCGCTGTGGTGGGTGATCTGGCGGAAGCGGAAATGTGCCTGGCGATCGACAACAGCAGCATCCCAGCGCAGGAACTCAACGAGCTCCTCGACCCCATTCGCAGCCCCTGGTTGGGAGTGGGCCTCGATACCGCAACCCCCTTGGGGCTTTCCCAGGGATGGCGAATCTCCGTCCGGGTATTGGGCCATCGCACCTTGAGCCTCCAAATCAAGGACTTTGTCGTGGAGCCGGCAGCCCACGGAATGGGCTTTTCGGTGAAAGGTTCTGCCGTGGGTAAAGGCCAACTCAACATTCCCTGGATTGTGGAGTCATTTGCCGCACTTCGGATTGAACCCTCTGTCATAGTGGAATCCTGGACCCCGGAGCAGCGGACCTTGGAGGAGACCATCGACCTTGAGCATGCTTGGGCAAAGCAGGGAGTGGATTACCTCCGGCGGTTCATACCCGATTAAGGATACGGTGCCTCTCCCCACGAAAGGTCGCGAATCCGTGATGCGGTCCCAATCTGCCCCTGTCACGAATCCGCTTTGACAAAAAGGTCGTTACAAATGCGGCTTGAAAACTTTGCGTCTAATCAAATTGTAATTAGGATTTAGTCATAAGTTGAATCGGGACATCCACACGCTCAGTCGATCCCTCTTCCCCCCATTAGAGTCTTCTAATTACAACAATTTAATGGCTTTAAAATTTATTTCATTTTGAGATTTGTCCCGTGTCATTGACAACCGGGTGTGCGTGTGCTAACTACAATTAAGGAAGGATCCGCAACAATACTATGGGCGCAGAAGAACTCCAGTCCGCGTGGGATCTGCTCAAGGAAGCGTATCAATACCAGATGGGCGGCGATTACGACATGGCAGTGGAGCTCTACAAGCGTTCTCTCGACCTTCATCCCACGGCGGAGGCCTTTACGTTTTTGGGATGGACCTACCGTTTTCAGGGGAAGATTGACGACGCCATCTCGGAGTGCAAGAAGGCCATCCAAATCGATCCGGAGTTTGGGAACCCTTACAATGACATCGGCGCCTATCTGATCGAGAAGGGTGAATACGACGAGGCCATTCCGTGGCTTGAGCGTTCGCTGCAATCCCGGCGTTACGAGTCTTATCATTATCCTCATTACAATCTGGGGCGCGTCTATACGGCCAAAGAGTTATATGGCAAAGCGCGCTACCATTTTGAGCAGGCGCTGAAACTCTCCCCGGACTATGCCCTGGCCAAGGAAGGTCTGGCCAAAGTGCGGCACAAGCTCCAGTAGCAGCCTTGATTCTCCCCTCGGATCCTTCCTGTATTCATCTTTGCCCCCAAGGTGGTGTGCTATCATGACGCATTCATATCGCCTGGAATCCTCCTGTGGAGTCTAAAAATGCCCAAAGCAGAATTGCAATATCTCACCGACGAGCTGGATAAGCTGCGCGAACAGAAGCTTTACCAGAAGTTGCGCATACTGGAATCCGAGCAGCTTCCCGTTTCGCGGTTCGACGGCCATGAGGTCATCAATCTATCCTCCAACAACTATCTGGGTTTGACCACCCATCCCAAACTCCGGCAGCGCGCCCTGGAGGCCATTGAAAAGTGGGGCGTGGGCTCCGGCGCCGTGCGCACCATCGCCGGCACCATGCGCATCCACATGGAACTGGAGGAAAAGATTGCGCGCTTCAAGCACGTGGAAGCGTCGGTGGTGTTCCAATCGGGTTTTACCGCCAATGCCGGCACGGTTTCCGCCATCCTGGGCCGCGAGGACATCATCATTTCCGACTCGCTCAACCACGCTTCCATCATCGACGGCTGCCGTCTGTCGCGCGCGGAAATCAAGGTGTTCCCGCACAAGGACATGGAGGCTTGCGAGACGATCCTGAAGGAAATCGCCTCGCGCAAATGCCACAAGCTGCTGGTTACCGACGGCGTGTTTTCCATGGAGGGCGACATCGCTCCGCTGCCGCAACTGGTGGAATTGGCCGAAAAGTACGGGTGCATCATGATGATTGACGACGCGCACTCGTCCGGAGTGCTGGGACGCAACGGCCGCGGCACCGTGGACCACTTCAACCTGCATGGACGCGTGGACATTCAGGTCGGCACGCTTTCCAAAGCCATTGGCGCCTTGGGCGGATACGTTTGCTCCACGCGCGATACCATCGACTTCCTTTACCATCGTGCGCGCCCGTTCCTGTTTTCCACCTCGCACCCGCCGTCCGTGGTGGCCACTTGCATCGCCGCCTTCGAAGTGCTGGAAGAGGAGCCGCAACTGATTGAACAGCTCTGGGCCAATACGAAGTTCCTGAAAGAAGGATTGAAGAAGCTGGGCTTCAATACCGGCATGAGCGAGACTCCCATCACCCCCGTCATTGTGGGTGACGCGGCCCTGGCCCATGAATTTTCCCGCCAGCTTTTTGCCGCCGGAGTGTTTGCGCAGGGCATCGGATTTCCCACCGTGCCGCAAGGCCAGGCGCGCATCCGCACCATCGTTACCGCCACGCATACGAAGGAAGAACTGACCCGGGCGCTCGCCATCATGGCGGAAGTGGGCAGGAAGCTGAAGATCATCGAATAAAAGTGGGGATTAAAAGCGGAAAAATGGGGCCTCCCGGTTGGAGGCCCCGCTAGTATTGCCTGTCGGCGTTCCGCGCATCGTGGAGTGGGGGAAAGGAGCCCCTCAGCTTTTCTTTCACCCCGTCCACTGCCATGCCGGAAACTTGTTGAGAACGGCTGCTATGGTGGGATCGACCGCTCCGTCTGGCCTACAATTCTTAAGCACAGACCAGATTTCGCGTTCGCAGCTAGCACCCATCCCCTTAAAAAACTCCGTCCCTTTCGGGACCCGCACGATTTAAAAAGCAACTTCGTCAGGGGTGTGAACTCGCACCCCCGTTGTTGTCGTTGATGATAAAAGTGGGGTGGTAGCGGGTCAAGGGCACAGCCGCACGAAAATGAAGATTGTTCCGCCAACTATACAATATGTTGCGCTCATTTCAGCACGGACACAATATATTGTATACTGTGAAGATGTATACTGTGGGTGGGGGCTATGGGGCCCTTACACATTCCATCCCATGCTCGTGAGTCCTTGTGAAAACCTTGATTGGCGCACTGTGGAGGCGCCCGGCGATATTTCCAGCCTTCTCCGAGGGGCGAAGTTAGACCGCGACGGGCGTTCTCACCAGCCATCGCGGGCCGGATGAGGGGTCACTTCCGCCGCCTCGACCACCGGTTGCCTGCCAAGCACAACTGTGGTTCACTGCTGTCCAAATTAGCAGACGCGCTGCGTGGCGGACGCGGTTCTCCTCGTGCACGATCACGAATACGACGCCAAACTGACGATGCATTTTCCCTCTCCCCCAAAGGGGCGAGGGACCTGAATTCCTCGATCTCCGCTGGAAACAGGTTGGCTTCACCGGCAATGTGCGAAAGATCCCCCGCTTCCCCGCCTAGCGAGCGCTTATGCTGCTCCTCATTCCCAACCTGACGCGATCTGTTTTAGACACGAGTGACTTAACTGCGCCCGCTTCACGGGCTTTCGGCCGAACCCAGCCGTTAAGTTAGCGCTTGTAGGTCACAGGCCGGCGCAACGATTATTGGCTCACGCCACGCTTGCCTGCCATCCACTCGTACCATTGGCCGGAACTCTTCATCTGCTCATCCATTTTCGTATCGTGCAGGAGCTTTTCCACTTCCGCGCGCGTTTGGCGGAGGGCGGGGCGGCGCGGGCTTTCGGCCAGTCCCCACAGCAGGGTGGCGGCGATGGCGGCGTTGTTTTTGGCTTCTTCCGGATTTACGGCGTCATACACATCGGACTCAGCATGATAATTCGGCAGGTAGGGAGCCCATTCCTGCTTGGCGAGCAGATTGGGCACGCCGGAGAGAAGGAAATCAAAGTTGTCGGTACCATCGATGGACTCCAGCGGATTATCCGTTAGTCCCAACCCCGCCAGGGCCTGTTCGACGGGCAGGCGAAGGTCCTCGCGGCCGTTCAGATAGAAGCCGGTGGTGCGTCCAGAGCCGGTGTCAAACGTGATCATGGCCACGTGGCGGCCCATTTCCGCGGCGTGTTTCAAGACATATGCCTCCGAACCCAGCAGGCCCTGTTCCTCGCCGGTAAAGAGCACAAAACGCACGGTGCGGCGCGGCACCACGCCCAGCGCCTTAAAACTGCGCGCGACGTCGATCAACATGGCGGAGTTCACCCCATTGTCCTCGGCGCCCGTACCCAAGTCCCAGGAGTCCAAATGCGCGCCGATCAGCACGATTTCCTTCGGTAGCTCGCGGCCCCGGATTTCCGCCACCACATTGCGTGCTTCATAGGGACCGCCAATTTTGCTGGGTAGATCCAGGCGTACGCGCACTTCGCCCTGTTCAGCAAGCCGCGCCAACCGTGCCGCATGCACGCGCGCCACGATGGCAGCGGGAAACAATTGATTGCTGCCAGCGAATCCCAGGGGGTGGCGATAGAGGAGCACGCCGGGGTGGGTGGACTGTACCAGCAGCGCGGCCACATGGGCCTGTATGGCGTCTCTGAGCATGGGCCCGTCGCGCCCGTATTCTGCAAACAGGTCAGCCTCGGTCTTCATTTCCGGCGAGAGCACCAGGGCAATGGCGCCGCGTGCTTTGTCGCCGAGGCGGGCAAATGCTTCCGCGCTCCCGTCGCCTGCATTCACCAGAGGCGCTTCGAGCGCATTGCCCCCGGGCGTGGGAGCGGAAAATGGACCGGCGGCAACGCGGATGGGGAACTGAACGGGGGCCACGCATTCGGCGCGGTCATCGCCTCCCACCCAGGAGCCGGGAATGGTGTAGGTTTCCGTCCAGGTGGAATCCACGCCCGCGGCACGGAAGCGAGCGACGGCCCAATCCACGGCGCGATCGCAGGCCTTTGAGCCCGTCGGCCGGCCGCCGATGCCGTCGCAGAGTTCACGCAAATCGTCGAGCAGCGGCGTCGGCCCCCGTTCGCGAGCCCCGAGGAGTTCGGCAGCGTTGGCCGGAGGACCCGCCTTTGCCGCAAGGGATTGGGGAGACGTTGCTTCCGTCCACGCCAAAAGGACTGCCAGACAACCAACCACGGCAAGGCAGGCAGAGGATTTCCGGAGGGCGCCCTTTTGCATCACTCTTCTTTCAGTTTGCCGCGAACGCCGCTCCGAACAGATTTCTTGGGACCACGTATTTTGGCGGTGGCGCGCGGCCGCGGCTGGCACTGGACGCAGAAGTGGCTGCTGCGGCCCCCAATCACCATGCGCCGGATGGCGTGGCCGCACCGTCGACACGGTTCTCCCGTATGCTGGTACACGCGCAACTTACTGAGGAATGCGCCGGGGCGGCCTTCGATGTCGAGGTAATCGCTGAAGGTTGTTCCTCCCAGCCGCACGGCGCGGTCAAGCACCTTGCGCACCGCTTTGTAAAGTTGGTGGGCCTTATCGGCGGAAACGCGGCCGGGCTGTGACAGGGGATGGATGCGCGCCTCGAACAGGGCCTCATCGGCGTAAATGTTTCCCAGCCCTGCCACCAGATTCTGATTCATCAGCCAACTTTTGATGGCGCCTTTGCGGTCGCGCATGGCCGCCATGAATTGCTCCTCACTGACACGTTGCGCATCCGGGCCGAGCGCCCCCAATACCTTTTCCAACTCTGCTGATGTCAAGGAGCGCAACCTGCCGAAGCGCCGCGCATCGCGGAAGCGCAGTTCTTCGCGGCCATCGTCCAGAGTCATAAAGACGTGGGTGTGGGACTCAATGGGCGCGTCGTGCGGGGTTACGGTGAGCTGTCCCGTCATCCCGAGGCGTACCAGCAGAAAGCGCGGCTCCGAGCCATCGTCCGCGGTCAACTCCACGGCAATCGCCTTGCCCTTGCGCGAGACGTTGGTCAACTTCCTGCCGGTGAGGGTGGAAACGAACTCCTCCGCTGAGCCCGCGATGATGGAGTCATGGTGGACCTCGACTGCCACGATGCGGCGCCCCAGCGCGCGCCGGCGAAGTCCCTGGGCGACGGTTTCAACTTCCGGAAGTTCTGGCATAGTTCGGTACTCGGGGTTCGGGATTCGGGTTTCGGGGCACGGGCCGATTTGTGATTTGCGATTTGTGATTTGTGATTGCCTTCGCGAACCCGCGACAGCCCTCGTTCTTCTTGAGAGTTATGAATTGGCGTACCGAGTCCCGAGCCCCGAGTCCCGAATCCCGGCCTTTCAAACTCCCACTTTGATCTCGGTGCCCTCAACCTCAACGGGATACGTCGACAATTTGATGGACTTGTTCTGGACGTGTTCACCCGTGCAAACGTTGTATTCCCACATGTGCCAGGGGCAGCTTATGACTTCTCCATCCAGGATGCCTTCGCCGAGAGGGCCGCTGATGGACGCAGGTGTTATCGGTAGCGAAAATCTTCCCACCGACGTTGTAGAGAGCGATGTCTAATCCGTTTACAACCACCGCCATTGCCGATCCCGGCTTCAGGTCGGAAGTGTTTGCAACCTTCACAAAGTTAGGCATGTATGTCTCCCCGGCCCTCGGTGAGGAAAGTCCTGTATTTTAGATTTTGGGTTTTAGATTTTGGATTGAAGCCAGAAAACAGGCAGGCGCGGTCCCTAATCCAAAATCCAAAATCTAAAATCCAAAATGAAAAGGTTGACCTAGCCCATCTGAACCAATTCCGGTGTCCCTGCTTTGCCGATGCGGACAGACTTTTTGAAATCCTCAATCATGGTCTCGTCCAGGTGAACGTCTGTAGGCCGCTTTCCCAATGTCATGCCATCGATCTTTTCTTGCAGCTTCAACAGGGCATAGAAGAGGTTTTCCGGGCGCGGCGGGCACCCGACCACGTAGACGTCAACCGGCACGATTTTATCCACGCCCTGCAGCACGGCATAGGTATTGAAGGGACCGCCTACGCTGGAACAGGCTCCCATGGAGATGCACCACTTGGGGTCCGGCATCTGTTCCCAGATGCGTTTGATCGCAGGGGACATCTTTAACGTCACGGTTCCCGCCACGATCATCAAGTCAGCCTGGCGAGGGCTGGGGCGAAAGACTTCAGCGCCAAACCGCGCCATGTCAAATCGCGAAGTGGTGGAGGCAATCATCTCAATCGCGCAGCACGCCAAGCCGAACGTCAGCGGCCAGATGGAAGACTTGCGCGCCCAATTGAAAACGTAATCCACGGACGTAACAATAAAGTTTTGCTCGAAGCGATTCTCAATGGATCCCATACCCAAGCCTCATTTTTCCGCGATGCCCAACGGTTTGGTTGCCGGCCCAGCGGCAGCCACTCATTATACCCTGACCCCGACAGTCATTCGAAATATTTCCGGTCACACGGGATGGGCGGGAATGGTACATTGGCAGCCTTCACCGTCCGGGTGAGAATAGTTATGGAAAGTGTTGTCGGCGCGCTTGCCCCGCCCACAACGGTGATAGCACACTGAAGTGCCGCAGGTCACATTGCTCGCGGTCAAAGGTTGAAATGAATGGTGGACGAAACAAACTCTGACGCCCTCTCATCCGAACGCGGTATGGACATTGATCAAGGATCTCCTGCCGCGTCTTCCCGGCTTCCAGCGTGGTGGGGGATTGCTATTGTCCTCGCGCTCACATTTGCGGTTTACATCCCCACGCTTCGCTACCAATTCGTCCACGACGATCGCGGGCAGATTGTGGAGAACCCCGCCGTTCATTCCTGGCATTTGGCGCCCACTTATTTCACCGCGCACGTGTGGGCAGCAGTTATGCCGGAGGAGTTGGGAAACTACTACCGCCCTCTCTTCCTGTTGTGGTTGCGAATCAATGACGCGGTATTTGGAACTCAGGCCTGGGGTTGGCATCTCACCACCATCCTGGCCCACGTTCTGGCGACACTTCTTGTATACCTCCTGGCGTTGCGGTTGGGCACTGGTCGCGACGTAGCGCTTTTGGCGGCACTGATTTTCGGGCTTCATCCCGCCCACATTGAGGCCGTCGCCTGGATTTCCGGCGTCACTGAGCCGCTGTTGGGAATCCTGCTGATTGCTTCCTTCCTCGCATATATGCAATCGCGCGAAGAGCGGGCGCATGCGCTGAAGTGGAAAGTTATATCCCTTGCCCTGTTTGCTCTCGCCATACTGGAGAAAGAGACGGCACTGATACTTCCCGGCCTTCTGCTTTTCTACGAATGGAGTTTTCGAAGGGAATGGGAACAACGCACCGGTGTGCGGAGGGTTTTCCAGTGGGGCGGGGAAGCTTTCGGCAAAATCTGGCCCTACATTGTCATCATCGTGATTTATGTTCCCGCGCGCATCCATGCTCTGAAGGGCTTTAGTCACGCGATAACGCCGCTCAGCACGGCGCAACTGGTCTATACCTGGCCGTCACTAATAGGGTTCTGGGTTTGCCACATGATTTGGCCGGCCGGCCTCAGTACCTTTTATGATTTCCCCGCGGTAACTCATCCGACCGTCAGAAGCTTTCTTCTTCCCGCCATTTTCGACGTCTTCGTGGTGCTCGCGCTGTTGGCCTGCGCCCGCACTTCAAGAAAAGTTGCGTTCTTCGCCGTCTGGCTGGTGCTGCCGCTAATTCCTTTGCTGAATCTGCGCGTTTTTGTTGCCAACGATTTTGCCCATGACCGATACCTTTACCTCCCCTCGGTGGGCTTTGCCGTCCTCATCGCCATGCTTCTGAAAAAAGTGTGCTGGGGACCGCCGCGATGGTTGGGCATCCCCACCTCGCTGTTCGTCGCTGGATTATGCCTCGTTACGGCGCTGAGCTACGGAACCGTCACTGAAAGTTTCTACTTCCGGGACAACCTGACGTTTTACGCCCACAACCTCACCAAGGCGCCGCACAATCCGGACGCCGAGTGCAATTACGCCACCGTCCTCGCGGAGGGCGGCATGTACGGCCCCGCGTTGGAGAGATTTACGGATGTGGTGAACCACAACCCGAACAACTGGACCGCGATTTACGACCTGGGTTTCACCTTTTACAAAATGGGCAGGATGCCGGAAGCCGAAAGGTATTTTCTGCAGTCGATTCGCCTTAATCCCAACAAGCCGGATCAATATTTTTACCTGGGCATGGCGCGCTTCAAATCCGGCCGCACAGCAGAAGCCATTGATCCTGTGCGGCAGGCCATCGCGATTCGTCCCAATGGGTTTGCCTATCATTTTGCCCTGGGAGTCATGCTGAAAACCCTCGGTGACCTGCCCGGCGCCCTACAGGAATTCAAAGTGGAATGGGCAAATAATCCGGGGGAACAAGCAGCCGCGGTGCAGGCGGATGAGATCGAGAAGCAATTGCAGGCACATCCAGGGGTTGGGAAGTGATCTGAAGGATGCCCCGGATTCGCCTCGCCGGGAAGCCTTTAGCGCAACCGCGTTGAACCGGGCTGCGTGTACAGGCTGGCGTCCTGCTCGTCACTGGTCTTGGACCTCGGACTTAGGACGTCGGACTGTGCTTCTCTTCACTTGCAGTTGGCCGCAGAGCTACCATCGCGCCGGGCGGTCGGTGACGAGTTCAGGATGTTCGCGGCGAAACTTTTCCGCGACGTGGCACGACCAGCAGACCGGCTGGTGAGTGGTAAAGACGTCCGGCAACGCTTCCG
>Ga0182027_10004024_pt1 | contig 23002 bp, 15 predicted proteins | sample 712E1DmetaG_FD_121300 | JGI IMG/M metagenome (GOLD analysis project Ga0182027, IMG submission 121300) | Permafrost microbial communities from Stordalen Mire, Sweden - 712E1D metaG (Illumina Assembly) | ecosystem: Environmental > Terrestrial > Soil > Wetlands > Permafrost | place: Sweden... | reverse complement strand
TGATTGATCCCAAGACAGGCAAATATACCAGCATGGATAGCCGGCCCCAGCACATCCGTGAGGTCTGCGACGCGTCGTTGAAGCGGCTCGGCGTCGAGGTAATCGACCTGTTCTACCAACATCGCGTCGATCTCAGTGTGCCGATCGAGGACGTGGCGGGCGCAGTCAAGGCGCTCATCACCGAGGGCAAGGTCAAGCATTTCGGACTGTCGGAGCCCGGCGCACAAACTGTCCGCCGCGCGCATGCGGTGCAACCGGTCACGGCGTTGCAAAACGAGTATTCGTTGTGGACGCGCGGGCCGGAGACGAACGGCATCCTCGACGTGTGCGAGGAACTCGGCATCGGCTTAGTGTGTTACAGTCCGCTGGGCAGAGGCTTCCTGACGGGTGCGATGACCAAGGACACCAAGTTCAGCGACAAGGATTTTCGCAAGAATCTCCCGCGCTTCACGCCGGAGGCGATGGAGAAGAATCAGGCGCTCGTTGAACTGCTCAAGCGCATCGCCGAGGAGAAGAAGGCGACGCCGGCGCAGATTGCGCTCGCCTGGCTGCTCGCACAGAAGCCTTGGATTGTGCCGATCCCCGGCACCACCAAGCTGCATCGGTTGGAGGAAAACCTCGGCGCGGCGAACATCAAGTTGACGGTGCAGGACCTCGCCGAAATCAAGCGCGCAGCGGCCGAGATTCACGTCGAGGGCGAGCGCTACACCCCGCAGGTGCTGGCCACCACCGGCCGCTGATCGGGAGCAAACAAGAATGAAAATTGGCATTCTCGGTTCGGGACTGATGGGCGGCAAATTCGGGACGCTCTTCGCACGCGCGGGGCATGAAGTGGTATTCAGTTACGCGCGCAGCAAGGAAGAATTGAACCGGCTCGCCCGCGAAGCCGGTGGCAACGCACGGGCTGGAACGCCGAGCGAGGCCGCGCAGGGACATCAAAGGAAGCGGAGCAATGAAACAGGCGTATAAAACGGGAAGAGCCGTTTAAGTTGAAGGATTCACTCAGAGAAAGAATTCAATTATGTCCAACCCGGATCTTAAATGGGCAAACTCAATTGATTGCGCTTGGAACCAGCCCCAGCTTAACTGAACTTTTAATGCGCTCATTCGTAAGCTCTTGATAATCAATAGAGTGGGTGAATCCCTTCGCCACCCTCCCTCGCCCAGGCGTTTGCGGACGGGAGGCTTCCGCCTTCGCTAGAACCAGGGCGGACAAGACGGCGCGGCAAGGGGGAAGCGAACCCTCGTTTTGATTGTGGCAGATGTTGGTGAGAATTGGCTTTTGCAGTCAGATTTCGCGCTTCAACCCGGTGGTTGCTCTCCCGCTACAATGCTCAAGAATTAACTGGTTATTGCCAAGATAACGGGAGCCGGAAGGGGGGCCGGGCGTTGTTTTTGTTCGGGCTTGGGTTCAGGACGGTGGGAAGGCGGCGGCAGGCGGCGGCGACCATCGAGAGCATTGGACACCAACCCGTCACGAGGGGACGGGCGGCCGCGGTATGCGCTTGCGGAGAGAGCAAACCCAACTGGCCCGATCTTGCCAACGCGGGGTTGAAAAGACCGGGGTGGGGTGAATTTGCGAAATCGTTTTTTTTGGCCGCAACCTGGTTTTTCCAGGAATGGGTGAGGGATGAAAAGGACCAAAGGGAATGAAAATCCAGGCAAAATGCCGCGGGACGGCGGTGCATAATTTTCAATGTCCGGTGCATAATTTAACCAAAGAATTTGATTGCTTTTGTTTCGGGAAGGGAAGAATATGCCGGCAACAAACAATCCCCACAAAACTATGAGCAATCTCTTAAAAACCGGTGTTTTGGTGACGCTCGCCCTGGCCCTGCCGCAGGCCATTATGGCGCAAACCACTGTTTTCAGCGATAATTTCGGCAACGGCAGCACGTTTAACGGGGTCAGCACGCCGACGGCGTCTTCGACCAGTTACGATTTCGATTCCACCAAGACGGGAGCGGAAAGCATCTCGGCCGGCGGTCTGACCTTTGGCCTTTCCAGTGCCACCACCGGTGGATTCGTCGAAGCCCAGGCCGTGTTCACCAGCACGCCGGTCACGCTGGCGACACCGGGCGACTACATTGATCTGACCTATACTTTCACCGATACCGGCAACCTGCTCGCGGGCGGGACTTCTACGACTGGCTCGATTGGTTCGGCGATCATGACTGGTTTGTATAATTCCGGCGGAGTCGCCCCGATAGCGGGAACTGCCGGCGTTTCCGGCAACGCGGTCGGCTTGACCAGCTCCACCTACCCCACAGGCGGCAGCGCGGGTTGGCAGGGATACGCTTCGCGCATCCAGCAGAGCGGTGGAAGTCAGGAGGCCTACACGCGACCGCAGCAAACCGCCGGGACAACTTCCGCAAATCAATGTTTGACCGGCTGGCCTGGCCTTGGCAGCGGCGCTCCCGCTAATCCCGCTGGCGCCGCGGTTGGCAGTACCTTGGCATCAACTGTGACTCTTACCCAGGGGAACCAATATACGCTGGATTACCGGCTGACGCTTTCTTCCCCCGGGGTGCTGACCATCAGCGACAACCTCTATGCCGGTGTCGGCACCGGAGGGACGGATCTCTCCAGCCAGAGCAGCTCGACCAGTTCGACCCTGTTAACCAGTTCATTCGATGGATTAGCCATTGCTATCCGCAATAATGGCGCCAGTCTTGCGCCCACCATGGACATCAACCAAATAACTGTTAGCGAACTCACGGCGGTTCCCGAACCGAACACTTTCGTCTTGCTTGGCGGCGGATTGGTTTTGTTGCAGGGCGCATGGCGTCGCCTTCAAAAACGCGCCTGACACACACGTCGGCCGGCTTTTTCGATTGAATGGGACGATTGGGACGGATACGGACAAACCCCGGTGCATACGACGGGAGGTTTGTCGGCAGACCGCACTTGCTGGACGGGGTTGGAATCTTCCACCTTCGTTGAAACTAACAATGGTGATGCGGCCACGCGATTTATTGTCACCAGTCCGCCTTTTTCCGCCACTTGTATAGTGATATGATGTTCTTCCTTGCGCCGGTCGCGCGCCCCGTGGGCGGCGGATTTTTTGTCTGGATTCGGCGTCGGGCGGACATACACTCATTTTTATTGGAAAGACAAACACCATGAATAAAAACCTCATAATGATCGGCGCCGCCCTGGCATTGAGTCTGCCGTGGATGGGCTGCAGCAAATCCAGCAAGCTGAACCAGCCCTCCGCCTTCAAGACGCCCAGCGGCCCGGTCGAGTTGAAATTGAAATGGCCCAAGGGCGAACGCATCGTGCAGGTCCTGGACATGAAACAATCCATGGAACTGACCATCCCGGGCCAGCCCGCTCCCATCAAGCAGGACGTGACCATGGGGCAGGAATACGGGCTGACGGTGTTGAAGGAGAATCCCGATGGCGGACATGAAGTGGAGATGGAATTCCTCAACGCCCGGTTGGGGTCAACGATGGGGGGCAAGACGGTGCTGAATTACGATTCGGCCAAAAAATCACCGGCGGACAAGGCGGAGGAGGTGGCCGACATGTTCGGAAAAATTGTCGGCTCCAAAATCAAATTTTTCCTCAATGCCAGCAATGACGTCGTGCGAGTCGAAGGCGCGCAGGAAATGATGAACCGGCTCTCCTCCGGCGCGCCGGCGGATCAACTGGCGCTGCTCAAGAGCATGTATAGCGAGAGTTATTTCAAGCAGATGATGAGCCACTACCGTTTCCTGCCGGGCAAGGCGGTGCAACCGGGCGAGAGCTGGCCGGTGCAGTTCGAATTCCCGATGGAGAGGATGGGCACCCTGCTGCTGGATTACACCTTCACCTTTCAAAGCTGGGAAATGCACGGCAAACGCAACTGCGCCCGCATCGAGTTTCAGGGAACCATCAAAAACAAACCCGATCCTGATTCAACGACGCCCGGGATGTCCGTTTCCAGCTTCGAGGGCACTACTTCGGGTGTCTCCTGGTTCGACCCGGAACTGGGGATAACCATTGATACCACCATGAACCAGGACATAACTATGGTCATCAACATTCCGATGAATCCACAGGGAAACCGGGGCGCCGCCGGCCAGATGCAAAGCATTACCAATGTGATGACCCAGGTCATGACCATAAAACTGGCATCGGTCAAGTGACCCGGCTGGACGGCGCCCTGGCAAGGGTCAAAGCCGCTTCCAATCTTGACAGCCGCCCGCTTCGGAATAAACCTCACCAGCATGAAGGCTGACGAAAGGCGGTGTTTCGTCCCGCGCAGAGTGTCAAAAGCAGATTTGTTTCAGTCCGGTCTTTGGATGCGTCACTGGTGCATGGCCTGGCTTGTTCTGCTCCTTCCCGCCGTGGTTGGCTCGGCGCAGCCAACGGGCGTTACGGCCGCCCGGTATGCTCCCCTGGCTCGGGGGGTCAACATGGACAATTGGTTTGAATACGGCAGCCCGTTTATCGTCACCGGCTCTGACCGCGATTTGCTGAAGCATGCCGGATTCACCTGCATTCGGCTGCCGGTCGCGCCGGAGTATCTGCTCAGGAATTGGGCATCCGCTTTCACGATTGCCACGAACCTGACTAATCTCGACCACGCGATTGATCTTTTCGTGAATGCCGGGATGGCCGTCATGCTCGATTTCCATGCCGACCCCGAGTACCTCAACTACTACTTTGCAACTCCCTCCGCTCCGCAGGAGTTAATCTCCACGTGGCAGATGCTGGCTACGCGCTACTCCAATCGAAACCCCGATCTGCTGTTCTTTGAAATCATGAACGAGCCGGATAACCGCTTCGCCCAAGCGACGTGGGATGTGGAGCAACAGGAGGTTCTTGCCGCCATCCACCAGATCGCGCCCAACCATACCGTCCTGGTGACTCCGGTGAACTGGAGCGGTCTGGACGCGCTGGTGCAAATGACCCCCTACTCTGATCTGAACGTCATCTACGTGCTTCACGATTACAATCCACTTGCCTTTACGCATCAAGGGGCCACTTGGGTGAATTCAACCGCGATCGCCAGCTTGCGCAACGTCCCGTATCCCTCGTACCTGTCAGACCTTCAAACTCTGATTCATCAAACGACCGACACCAATGTTCTGGCGCTTCTCCAGGAGTACCAGTCGGAGGACTGGAGTGCCGGCAGGATAGACTGGGATATCCGGCTCGCCGCCGCGTGGGCCAGCCATTGGGGCGTATGGCTGGTGGTGAATGAATTCGGCGCCTACAAGGCTTATAGCCCGCCGGATTCCCGCGCGCGTTGGATCCATGACATGCACTCGTCCTTCGACCGCTACGGCCTGGGCTGGGCTATGTGGGATTACGGTTCGGGATTCGACCTTATCATTACCAACTCCGGCGGACGCCAAATCGCTCCGGCTCTCAGCGCGGCACTGGGCTTTGAACCTTGGACCTTGCCCGATCCGCAACGACCCGGACCACCGCCTCCATTCACCGGCCTGCTTTCGGTGGAACTGGCGGGAACGCCGGCCGGTGGATATGCCGAAGGACTCCTGGTTGCTGACCTCAACGCCGACGGTTTGCCCGACCTTATCATGACCCCGATCAATTATCCGTCCCTGCCCGAATTCTCCGTTCAGGCGTTTATCAACCAGGGCGGCGGCGTGATGCTGCCCGCAACGTGGGATGGCGCCGCGCCAACACAGAAATTCGTTTCCTCCATTGTGCAAGGCAAGTTCGACAGATCCGGCCGTCCCGGATTCTTCCTTCCCGACAATGGTCCCACCAACGGGTCCGGCGCCCAGAGCAAACTCATTCTCCCTTCCACCAACAACACCCTGAAGGATGCCAGCAGCGGACTGCCCCAGCAAATCATCTCGACCGTTGGCGGCGCCGCTGGCGACGTCGATAACGACGGGGTGGATGATCTGGTCGTTTTCTACAACAGCTCTCCCCAGCGCACCCCAATGCAGCTTCTGCGCAATGACGGAAGCGGGCATTTCCACGCTGATTCGCAGGCCTTCCCGGCGTGGGTCTCTGATATGAGCCGAGGCGACAATTTTTTTATTGCCGGAACATTTCTGCGTCGCCGCGATCAGCCCATTAACGATCTGGTTGTGGTTGGCTGGGGCGGGGCCGGACAGGTGTTCTTGAACGATGGCACGGGCCACTTTTCGACCGGCGCGGCGCTCCCCGCGCCCACTTTCCCCAACGGAGGACCTGCTATGGGCGGTTGCACCGCAGTCGCCGACCTCAACGGCGATGGCTGCCTGGATGTGATTGTCGCCTATTGCCACAGGGGCGCTGGACAACCCGATGGAGTGCAGATCCTGATCAACAATGGCGACGGGACTTTCCGCGATGAATCCAAGTGGCGCATCGGTTGGCCGCTTCCCAATTCGCAGTACGGCTTGCGTCGCGTCTCCCTCGCCGCCGCCAATAACGGACAGAGCCGCGCCCTGGTGCTGATTCGTCCGGGGGACCCGCCCCTTTTGCGCATTGACCGCGGGGACGGGGTGTTCGTCTCTACAAGCGCGTGGAGTCCGCCGGCTGCCACACCATGGGTGGCCGCGGGAGGAGACTTCAACGGGGACGGTTTGCTTGACCTTGCGTTCGGCGAAGGCGGCAACGGGCCTTCGATTCAACTGCGTTTCGGCCAATCCGCGCCTCCAACTGACGGTCCTGTGCCTGTGGCTCTGGGGCAACTCACCTTGAGCATCACTTTGAGCAACGGCCAGCCGCACTTGGTCTGGAACAGCGTCCCCAGTTGGCGCTACCAGGTGCAATATAAACTCAATCTCAACGACGCCTCGTGGACCGACCTCGGCAGTGTGTTGACGGCCAGCACCAACATGACTGAATTGGTGGACACTCTGCTTGGCGCGGACAAACCGCGCTTCTACCGACTGGTGGAGAGGTGACAAGGCGAAGCGGGATGATTTCACCTGATCGTTGCGTGTTCGACGCTTGTTTGTAACAAGGCTTGGTTAGTCTGGGCATTATGCGGTCAGCAGGCAGATTGCCCGGATTCTTTTTCAGCAAGGCCAGCCATTGGACAATGGGGCCGTCTTTCCGCTGTACCCCGCTCAACCCCCCATTACCATGCACTTGTTTCACCTGACTCCCATCCTGGCCACCAGCGCGTTGAAGTTCGCCATTCAAAAGGCGACCCCGGAAGGCAAGGCCACCATGTCGGCTTTGCTCATCCTCTCGCTCTTCAGTTGGACCATCATTATCACCAAGGCCCGCCAGCTTGCCATCGCCCGGAAATGGACCAAGAAATTCCTGGCCGCTTATGCCTCCACCCGCGATCCCCTGGACATCAAACGCAGAGGGGAGGAGTTTGAGGGCGCTCCGGCCTACCAGTTGTATAGCCGCGGAGCGGATGAGCTGGAGTATCATTTGAAGAACAATCCGGTGCGGGTGGAGGGGCGCCAACGGATCATCAATTCGGATCCGGTGCTGGGCCACGGCAACACCGATCACTTCGCCCGCGCGGTGACGACGCGGGTGAGCGTGGCCTCTTACGACGCGGTCAAGTTGGTGATGGAGGAGGCGGCGGCAGCGGAGGCGATGGCGCTGGAGAAGGGAATGATCGTGCTTTCCACGGCGGTGGCGGGTGGGCCGTTCATCGGATTGCTCGGCACGGTCTGGGGTGTGATGGAGACCTTCGCGGGGATCGCCTCGGCCGGGGGCGCGAGCATCACGGCGATGGCGCCGGGGGTGGCGGGGGCGTTGATCTGCACGGTCATCGGCCTGCTGGTGGCCATTCCGGCCATGTTCAGTTACAATTTCATGGTCACCACTATCCGCGCCATCACCCAGGAATTGGATGGATTCGCCGCGCGCTACGCCAACCAGATCGAGCATCGCTACGTGGACAACCGCACCTTCTCGGAGGAGATCAAGGCCTCGAACGAAACGCTGGCCAAGCGGATTGTCGAGGCGCTGAAACGGGAGGACGCGACGGCGGACGCCGTGCCGGAGTATTCCACCGCCGGCAATTAGCCGGACGGGGCGATGAAAAAGTGCTCGCATACGGCCCATCACACGCTGACGGAGTTGAACATCACTCCGCTGCTGGATTTGGCGTTTGTGTTGCTGGTGATCTTCATCCTCACCACCACGCCCCTGGCCAATGACATTGACTTGAAGCTGCCCGCCGCCTCCAAGCACCAGAAGGACCCACCGCGCAAGGCCAACTACATCACCGTCCAGGAGGATGGGAAATTGTGGATCAACAAGGCGGGGGTGGACCTGGCGGGACTCCAGGAGAAACTGGTCGCCTTGCGCATGGACGATCCCGACCTGAGCGTGATCGTGCGGGGCGACAGCAAGACCAAGTACCGGCAAATCCGCGCCGTGCTCGATGTCTGCCAGCAAGTCAACGTGGCCAAAGTGGACCTGGCCACCGAGGCGGCGGACAAGAAATAAGCGAGCCGCGCCATGACACCCCAGACCCAGCAACGAAAACCGCGCAACTCCGCGAAGGTGAACCTGCTCATCTCGCTGACTTTTCACGGGTTGATCATCATGGGGCTGGTTTATTTTGCCGCGCGCGAGGGTTTGCTGGGCAAGCAGTTGCGCAAAATCGCCGTCGAGATGGTGAAGGAGAAACCTCCGGAAAAACCCAAGGAGCCGGAGAAACCGAAGGAAGAAAAGATCGAGCCGCCCAAACTGGTGGAGGCCCCCAAGATCGAAGCGCCGAAGCAAACAGCCCAAGTTCCGCCGCCCCCAACGGACTCCGCGCCGCCCGCGGTCGCGCCGCCGGCGGTGGACGTTGCCTCGTTCGTTTTCGAGGGGGGCAAGACGGTGGAAAGCAGTTCGGACCCGGTGCAACTTTACAAAGGATTGGTGGAGTATTCGCTGCGATCCCGCTGGGACCGCCCGGAAGACATTGACGACCAATCCTATGTCGCGGAAGTGGAAGTGACGGTGGATCGGGCTGGGGAGATTGCCAATCCGGTGTGGAAGAAAAGTTCCGGCGAACCGCGCTGGGACAATTCCGTGCGCCAGGCCATCGCGCGGACGCAGAACGTGAGTCGGCCGCCGCCGAGCAATTTTCCAGCGCGGGTCGTGGTTCGATTTGATGTCGTCCCGTCCGAGACGATTGCCCAATAGGCCATGAAGAAAACCTCCAAGCGCGGCCATAGCACGTTGAATGAGTTGAACATCACCCCGTTGCTGGATCTGGTGTTTGTCCTCCTGGTCATCTTCATCATTACCACCCCGCAGATGGTCAACAGCCTGGAGATGGCGCTGCCTTCGGGCAAACCGCCCCCGCCGGTTCTCGACGCGCCCAAGCCCAAGATCAACCGGATCGTGGTGGATGCCAAAGGCCGCGTGGCTCTGAACGACGAGGAGATTGCCGACAGCAGTCTGCTGGAGAAATTGAAGGGATTGAAAGCGGCGGACCCGGACCCAAAAATCGTGGTCAAAGGCTCGGACGACGTGGATTACCAGAGCATGATCAAGGTGCTCGACGCCCTCCAGCAACTGGACATCACCAAAGTGGGCCTGGCGACAGAATAGCGGGCGCATCTCGACACCACCACCACGCGGTTTGCCAATTCCCTCGCAACATGGTAGGGCGAGACTCTGTCGAGCCGTGATATCCTCGTTCCATCCATGGTGGCAGTGGCAAGATGCGCCCCGGAATAGCACGCTAAATAATTTGAGTTTGCATTGTGTGCCTCTGAGGCATACATTAATCCCGTGAGTGTCATCACGCTTGAACGCAAAAGCCAGCGGCTCGTCGCCCGCGTCACCAAAACGCACAAAAAGCTGTTTGAACGCGCTGCCGCCATTGAGGGCCGTTCCGTCGCCACTTTTGTGGTCGCCCACGCTTTGGAAGCGGCCGCGCAACTCGTGGGCGCGCAGGAAATCATCCGGCTTAACGGGGAACAATCCCGTCGTTTTGCCCAAGCGTTGCTCGCCCCGGCCGGCCCCGTGCCGGCGGCTCTCCGGCGGGCGCATAAAGACTACGGAAAACGCGTGGTCAACCGCCTCTAAGCGCCTTCAGCCACCGGTCCAATCCCTGCATGGGCAGGACCATCCGCCGTTCCTCAAAGGTCCGGAACCCAAACTGCCGGTAGAACTCCGTCGCCCTGGCATCCTTGGGATCAGTCACCACGGCCACCGACCCAATTTCCGTCGAATGCATCCAGGCCCGCTCCAAAGCGTCGCGCATCAACAGCGGGCCGATCCCCATGCCTTTGAACTCCACGTCGCGCGCCAACCGCCCTAGCAACGTGGCCGGAACATTCGGATATTTCGGCAGCCGCCCGGAAAGCTCCGCCGGCAACCCGGCCAGCAAGACCGAACTGGCTGAAAGCGTATAATACCCGGCAATGCGGCCCGGATCAGACACGGGAACAAGAACGAAACAAACCGACGTTTTCGCGGCCATGTCCTGGCGCGCCTGCTTTCGCAGGTAATCGGTCAACGGTTGGGATTCACAGCCAAACTCCGCGCGGCGATGCCTGGCGGCGTCCAGGGGCTTGATGCAAAACTCACCGGCGATGCTCATAACCTTTCACCAAGGTTCAATGCTGACGCCTTTCGACCTCGCGGGCAACACGGGAATGCTCCTCTGTAATGCAATCTGTCAGAATCGCTTCTTTTCACGCGGTGGGTCAATCGTTTCTGAATTGTAACCATTCCGACGGTCTATTGTCACGCGCCGTTGCCATCCTCAGCGGGCATGAGAGCGAAACCACTTTTTGAGCCGCATTTGATGATCCATGAAACCCGCCTGGCCAGGAGCGGGGAGTGGACTCCTCATTTCCGCGGCTGGTGTTTGCTGCGGATTCAAAGCGGGATCAGTTACTGGCAGGAACCCAACGGGACGCGGGAGATCGCCGCCGGTTCCGCCCTGGTGCTCACCCAAGCTGCCCGGGGCGGGCTGTGCGCCAGCCAGTTGAGCGAGGTGGACATCACCTATTTTTGCCTGGAGCCGGAGAAACTCACTGGCCTGCTCAGTTTGAGCGAGCAGCGTTCCTTCAAGATGGCCGCTTCGCTGGAGAATTCTTCCCCGCGCGTGCTTCCCCCCGGCCATCCCATTTCAGAACGCTTCCAACAGCTTTGCCTCGGCCCCAACGCCGCCAGTCTCCCCATCCGCCTGCAACTCTTGCAGCTTTTTGTGGATTTGTTCGAAGCCGAATTCGGGGAGGAGCCGGACGCCGTCGGGGAAGAGATGGACGGGCGGGGGCGGTTGCGGCGGCTGCTCAAGCAAATGGCGGCGTCGGAATTTGTGGATTTGTCGCTGGCCGAGCTGGCGCCCCGGATGTGTTGCAGCCCGCGCCATGCCAGCCGCCTGTTCCGGGAGGAGGTGGGGACGTCCTTTCGCGAGAAGCAAACCGAACTGCGCCTGGTCAAGGCCTGCGAACTGCTGGCCAACTCCAACGCCAAAGTCGTGGACGTGGCCCTGACCAGCGGCTACCAGTCCAACAGCCTTTTCAGCCTGGTGTTCAAAAGGCGCTTTGGGTTAAGCCCCGGAAAATGGCGCCAGCAACACGGCAAGAGCAGCCCCGGCGGCCGGAAGCAGATCCGGCTGATGTCCGTATGATCTTGAGCCGGTCGCGCTTCGGAGGCTTCGTTCGTCTCGTCCTCGCCCTGGGCAGCCTGGGTTTGGCAATTGCTCCCCCTCTTTGCCCCGCGCAACCCGCAGCCGCCCCAACTGCGGCGGCCGCTGCTTCCGACACCAATTCCACCCCGGCGGCCGCGACCAACGCCGCGCCCCACTTTTGGGTGCAAGGCTATGAAGTGCTGGGCAACACGCTGCTGCCCGACGCAACCCTGAAGGCTATATTTGACAGGCATACCGGCCTCAACATCGGATTCGACGACATCTCCAGCGCCTTGAAGGAACTGCAACTGGAATATCATTGGCGCGGCTACGACACCATCAGCGTGACCATTCCGCAACAGCGCATCACCAACGGCATTTTCAAAATCCGCGTGTTTGAGGGGCGGCTGGCGGAAATTCTGGTCAAAGGAAACCGTCACTACAGTTCGAACAACGTCATGCGGGCCTTGCCCGGTTTGAAGACGAACCTGATTTTGAACAGCAAATTGTTCCAGCCGGAGCTGGACCGGGCCAACGCCAATCAGGACCGCCAGATTTTTCCGGAAATTCATCCCGGCCCGGAAACCAACACGACTTCGCTTTTTCTGGTGGTGAAGGACCGCCTGCCCCTCCACGCCAAAATCGAGGCGAACAATCAAAGCTCGCCGGGAACACCGGAGATGCGCCTGAACAACTCGGCCGTCTATAACAATCTGTGGCAGAGAGACCATTCCCTGGGTGTGCAGTACTCTTTTTCGGAGGAAGCCTATAAAGACGGCAACCAGTGGGCCTTGTATGACCGGCCGCTGGTGGTCAACTATAGCGCCTTTTACCGGATGCCGCTGGCCGCGCCGGAATCGCTGGCCGACACCGCGGCCAGCCATCCGGCGAAATTCGGCTACGACGAGGCGACGAAGAAATTCGAGCTGCCGGCCCCGTCCGGCACGCCGGAATTGAACGTCTTTGCCAGCCGCTCGACCATGGACACCGGGGTGACGACGACGGCGCCGAAGACGCTGGACCGCAGCGTCAGCCACTCCATCGCCCAAGCGAGCGACCACCAGGATGTGACGGTGAGCGAGGACATTGGGTTTCGCCTCTCCAAACCGATGCCGGATTTTTACGGAGTGCGCTCCCACGCCCAGGCCGGCCTGGACTACAAGACCTACCGCCTCTCCAGTTTCACCACCAACGATATCATCGTCACGCAGAACTTGATTGACTCGGTCACCGGCAATCCGTACAGCATAGTGAGCACAACACCTCAACCCGTTCCCGCGTCGAAAAAAATGCTTTACTATGTCCCGCTTTCGCTGCGTTGGGACGGGGACCGGCCGGACGAGGAAGGCAGCACGACCTTTGGGATCGGTTACAGCGCGGACATCTATTTCTCCAACGGCAGGACCAATGTGCAAAGCGTGGCGGGATCGCGGCGGGCGAGCGGCTACTGGCATATCGCCAGCGCAAACCTGGGCCGGGAGCAGAACCTGGGGGGGGAATGGAAGCTGGCGTTGCGCGCGGACGGGCAATGGGCCAGCGAGCCATTGATCAGCAACGAGCAATTTGGGGTGGGCGGCGTCAACGGAGTCAGGGGGTTCCGCGAGGGCGAGGTGTTTGGCGACACCGGCTGGCGGGTGACCTCCGAATTGAAAACGCCGCCGCATCGCGTGGGGTATGTTGGGGCCGGGACCGGCAGACCGCTGACGATCCGCGCCTCGGCCTTTCTGGATTACGCGGACACTTACCTGCTGGACCCCAACGGCCGGCCGGGAAAGACGCCGTTGTGCGGCGGCGGCATTGGCGGGGCGGCCTCCCTCGGCTCCAAGTTTGAGGGCCGCTTGTTTTTCGCCTGGCCGATTCTGAACACGCCGACTTCCGAATCCGGCCAAATCCGTGTATCCTTCGCCCTCAGCGCCGAGTTTTGACGCGCGCACAAAGCGAGGCGCAAAAATGAATGGAAGGCTGAACCTCACTCAAATTGTTTTTTAAAAATCCGCAAAGAGATTTTCTAAACCAGCCGCGCCGGTGACGAAAAGAAGAACCGTCACAAGAAAGTAACAATTGGCGGCTTTCCCCGGCCGATCTGCCGGTTAACCTGCTTTCGGAACATGAATTGCAGATGAAACCAAAGTTGAAACCATGCCGCAGCCTCCGGGGAACGCGACCGTCCCGGTCGCTCCAGCCGGCGTCCCGCTGGCCGGCGCTCATCGCGATGGTTCTTGGGTGTCAAGTATTCCCTTTGGCCGTCGAGGCCAATCCGTCACATCCGACCGTCGCCCAGGGATCCGCCGTGGTCAGCAGCCAGGGTTCCCAGTTGACGGTTGCCACCTCCGGCAATGCCGTCATCAACTGGGGCAGCTTTAACATTGGGACCGGGGAAACGACGACCTTTGTCGAGCCTTCGGCCACTTCGGTGGTCTGGAATAAAATCGCCGACCCTCATCCCTCGCAGATCTTGGGGCATCTGGATGCCAACGGTTATGTGGTTCTGCAAAATCAATCCGGCTTTTATGTCGGCGGCCACGCCGTCATTAATGCGGCGGGGTTGATCATGACCACCGCGCCCGCGGCCCCGCTGGATCTTTCCGGCGGAGGCGCCTGGCAGTTTAACGCTCCGCCGCCCAGGGCCGCCATCATCAATTACGGCCAGATCAACGCCGGCGCCGGCGCCCCGGTTTTTCTCATCGCGCACGACGTGGAAAATCACGGCAGCATCACGGCCCCGGCGGGCAACATCGGCCTTTACGCGGGCAAGCAAGTGATGGTGTCCAGCCGTCCCGACGGCCGGGGCTTGAGCGCGCAGGTCAGCCTGCCGGAAGGCTCGGTGGACAATTCAGGCAGTTTGATCGCCGACGCGGGCACCATCGCCCTGCGCGCGCAAGTGGTCAACCAAGGCGGGTTGATCCAAGCCAACTCCGTTCGGGAGCAGAACGGGGTGATTGAATTAGTGGCGGGTGAGGCCTTGACTTTGGGGGCGTCGTCGGTGATCCAAGCCCGCGGGGACGCGCAAGGTCCGAGTCCCGGCGGCAACGTGACCCTGCAATCGGGCAACACCTTCGGGGATCAAACCGGTTCGGTCATCAATGTGGCCGGCGGCGAGCAGGGCGGGGCGGGCGGCGTGGTGGAGATTTCGGCGCCGGTGTTGCCGGCCATCCACTCGGCGATTGACGGCCATGCCAGCGCGGGCGGGGCGGGCGGGGGGCTGCTGATTGACCCCTCCAGTATTATGATTGATAACTCCGGCGCCGGCAGCGCCGGTTCGGGCACGGTCGCCTCCGGCAGCGCGCCCTCGACGCTTGATTTGAACGTGACTACCGCGTTCACGGGGTTTTCGCATATTGACCTTCAAGCCACCGGCACCATCACCCTGGCGGCGGACTGGGACCTGGGGTCCAGCACGGGCATCAGCGCTCCGGGAAGCCAACTGACGCTGGAAGCGGGCAACAGCATCCTGATTGGAAGCAAAAACAACACCGTCAATCTCACGGCGGACGCCGGGTGGTCGGTGACGCTCGAGGCCGGGCGAAACTTCAGCGTCGCCAACACGGTCGTGGCCGGCCAGCCCAACACCGCCGCGGCCGGCACCGTCAAATTTAGTCCCACTGCCGCCAACAACAGCATCACCCTGGCGGGCGCCAGCACGGTGCAGGCGCAGGATGGTTCCATCAGCCTGCTGGCGGGCAACAGCATCACCGTCTCCAGCGGCGCGGCCACCGGTTCGGGCGGCGCCGTCGTCACGCTGGGCGGGGGCGGCATTGACGCGGAGGCGATGTCGGGAAACATTGACACGGGTTCAAAGTCAACACTAAGTCCAACCGGCTACGTCTTCAATAACAGCAGCAAAAACGGCGCCACCGCCTACGCCGTTTCCCCCAGCCTGGGAGGAATCAGCACCGCCGCGGGCGGCGACGTCAACCTCTTCGCCGGCGGCAACGTGACCAGCTTTCTTCCCGTCACGACCAGCTCCAAACCGACCGACGCCGGCTCGGGCGCGTTCGGGCCGGAACCGGGCGTCGTGACGGTGACGGCGGGAGGCAGCGTGTACGGTCATTTCGTGGCGGCGGACAGCGAGCGCAATGGCGTTCTGGTTGCCAGCACCATCACCGCCCTGGCCGGCGACGCGGGCGACCCCGGCAAACTTCTGGCGCTGAGCCTGGTCAAGGGCGGCTGGGAGGTCAACGCCCCCAACGGCAGCATTGATCTCCAGGAAGTGCGGAATCCCAACGGCGTTTTCAACGGATCGGCCAGCGGGACGGCGCCCTTCCGGCACCTGTTCGGCTATGACCCCAACTCCTTTGTGGATTTGGCGGCCGGCAACGCCGTGGTCCTGGCTGGAACCGTTCTGCCGCGATATACCGGGGACGCCGTGCCGGTCATCTATCCGCCCAGCTTGACCATCGCCGCCGGGGCGGGTGGAGTGACGTTGGGAAATAATGTGACCTTGTTCCCGTCGCCTGACGGGGAATTAAACATCACCACCACCGCAGGCGGCACGCTGGAGGGATCTGGTTTTGAGCTGGCGATGTCGGACAGCGGCGCAACGAGTTGGACCAGCGCGGGGAATTTCGCCTCGGACCACGCCGCGACGCCGGTGCAAAAAAACAACCCCCAGCCGGTGGTGTTGAACATTTCGGGCAATGTGGATAACATCTCGATTTCAACCCCCAAGGAGACACAAATCACCGTCCACGGCGAGATGGACAACACCAGCTTCACGGGCCAGAACCTCCACGCCGGCGACGTGACGTTCATTGATGTGACCGGGCGCATTTTCAACCAGAACATCTACTCATTTGTAAGTGTGGGCGCGACCGGCCTGACCGTTCCGCCGCCGCGATTTTCCGGTGACAAGCCGGATTACCTCTCGCTTCTGGAAAATGCGGTCGTCCCCGGTTCCAACCCTTCCTCCGCGGGCGCGGGAGCATTGTTTCCCAATTTGAGCCTGTTCTATCTGCCCGCCACCCAGCAGCTTGGCTATTCCGGGCAGATGGATTCGACCACCGAACAATTGTTGACAGGCACGCTCCAGGAAAAAACCTACTACGCCAACGGCCAGCCGATTCTTGACGCCAAGGGCAACTATGTCACCACCCCGGCCACTTTCGGCGTGCCCGCCGCGACCATCCAGGCGCTTTACGCCGCCAGCCAGAACGCGGCCAACGCGAGCACCGCCCCTTTGGGCTTCCAGATCGGCGGACCCGGCCAGTTCAACGTCACCGCGCAGTCGCTGGACCTGGGCGTATCGGGCGGCATCGTTTCCGAGGGGCCGTTTGCAAATCCCGCCTTGGCCAAAGTGGCGGGGGCGGGAGCGGCCATCAACATCAATGTCCAGGGCGATCTGGCTTTGTTTGCGTCCAAAATCGCTTCGTATTACGGCGGCGCTATCAACATTGATGCGGGCGGGACGATCAACGCCGGCCTCCAGGACCTGCCGTTTACCGATTCGACAGCGCCCCTCGGCATCTGGACCTCGGGCCATAGCGACGTCCATATCGTCGCGCAAGGAAATATTGATGTGGATGGGTCGCGCATTGCCGCCTTTGCCGGGGGCAACATTTTTGTCGAGTCGCTCGACGGCAGCGTGGATGCGGGCAGCGGCAATGCCGCTGACGTTTTTGTCAATTATATTGTCGTCAATCCTGTCTCCTCCGCCGTCACCACTCCCCAGCAGCCGATTGCCGGCAGCGGCATCCTGGCCACGACCCTCCCCAACGCCCCGGCCAGCCAGGCCGTGGGCAACATCACCGTGCTGACCCCGCGCGGCGACATCAATGCCAGCCAGGGCGGCATTGCCCAGGAGCCATTGAATGGCAACACCTCCCTTCGTCCCACCGTCACCCTGACGGCGGGGACGCGGGACCAAAACGGCAAGATCGTGAATCCGGGAAACATCAACGCCAGCGACTCCGGCGTGATTGGCATCAATACTATTTTAAACGCCGCCGGCAACATTTCCGGCCTGGTCATCGCCCAAGGCAACTCCTCCATCAACGCCGCGGCCAACGTCAGCGGCACCTTCCTGGCGGGAGGCACCTCCACCTTCAACGCCGCCGGCACCATCACGGGAATCGCCATTGGCGGCCTGGGCATCAGCGTGGGCAGCGGCAAATTTGAGGGGGTGGCCCTGTCGCAAAATGTCTCCGGCGGCGGCGCGCAATCCGCCCTGGCCTCCTCCTCCACCGCCAGCGCCACCAGCCAGGCCTCCGGCGCCCAGCAAGCCGGCGCCCAGAAGGCCGAGACTTCCGACGCGTTGGCATCTTCAGACGACGACGACAAGAAGCGCAAGGCCAGGGGTCCCTTGCTCGTCAAATATACCGGCCGCGTCACCGTCCTCCTCCCCAAAGTCCAATAACGCCCTTGGGCGGTGGCCCGCGCCGTTGCGGCTCCCTTGTTTTGCGTCCGACCTGGTGGCCTCTCGGGAGCGCGACCGTCTCGGTCGCACCCGTCGGCGTCTCGCCGACGGAATCGAACTTCCAAAACTGGCCCACCTTTTACACACAGCGTCACAAGTAATTGAGCCTGGCGCGCGAAAGCGGCGGAGGCCCGCCGCAGTCCAAAACGCCGACGCGAATTTCGGCGGCGCCTTAAAAGCGCGAAGCGTTTTGGAGTGCGCCAGCCCTCTGGCGCTTTCCGATGGCCTGCGATCTGGAAATGCGCCATTAATTATGACATGTTGTATAATGGATTTCTTCAAGAGCTACCCGGCTCGCGCAGGGAAAGCTCGACAAAGCTGGGATGCGCCCGCCGCGGCCCGCGCCCTTCCGGCTCGCTTGTTTCGCGCCCCGGCGAATAATGTATTGCAAATCTGGCGCAAGCCTTGTTTCATTCGCGCGTTTAAAACCAGGACACGGAATCGCCCATGACATATCTTATGCCGTTTCTCCGAGATAATCGGTACAAACAAACGTCGCTCCCGGCCTTGCGGTGGCCTGGGGAGCGCACGCGCCCTCGCGTGCGGTGTTCGGCGCCCTCGCCGAACACACATTCTTTGTCCAAGCCTCGAATGTTCTTATTAACTATTCGAACCGGCATTAAAACTGTTCTCATCGCCGCCTCGCTCCATCTGCTGGTCTGTTCACTGCCCGCGCAACCAACCAATGAGACCCGCCAGTTGCCGCCGGTCACGGTCGAAGGCGCGGCCCCGCCCTCCATTCCGCAGGCCGACACCAGCGCCGCCACCACCGTTTCCGGCGACGCGGTGCGCCCCGGCCAAATCACCTCCGTCCGCGACCTGACCGCCCAGACGCCCAATCTGACGGTGTTCGACGGCAACAATGATCGCGCGCCCAAATTCTCCATTCGCGGCTTGCGCGAAAACAATTTCGGCGTGGGCGAACCGGTGATCGGCATGTACGTGGACGACGTTCCTTACTTTGACGTCAATTCCCGCGGCCTTTCCCTCTACGACGTGCAAGACCTTCAGTTCGCGCGCGGCGAGCAGGGCACCCTTTTCGGCGCCAGCGGCGCGGGCGGCGTGATGAACATCACCACCAAACAGCCCGGCAACGACTGGCACGGATCCACCACCTTGAGCTATGGCGATTACAACACGGAGAGCTACCAAATTGGACTCGGCGGCGCGTTGATCAAGGACCAGCTCTATTTAAATTTGGCCGGCCTTTACGGCTTTCGCGACGGCTACGTTCACAACCTCTTCCTTGGCACACACCCCGACACCCAGGATACTCTGGGCGGCCGGGCCGAATTGCTCTGGAAGCCAAGCGAGCCGTGGACCATTGCCTTCACCGCCACCGGCGAGCGGTTCCATGACGGCTTTGTTTCCACCTACCGGCCGGGAACTTTTATTTTTTTCGTGCCACCTCCAGCCCCGGCGCCTCCGCCTGCCGCCCCCGATCCCAGCCCCTTTTCGGTGAGACGAGATCTGGACGGGTTCGTCCATACCGCGGATGACAGCCAGGCGCTGAAAACCTCTTACGACGCCGGACCGGCCATCATCTCCTCTGTCACCACGCATCGCGATTGGAAACAGAATCTCTTGCAGGACTTCGATTTTTCGCCCGTCAATTTTGCCAGGGGTTTCAGCCAGCCGCGCATCGAACAGTGGGGCGAGGAGATTCGCTTGAAATCTCCCGACAGCGCCGACCGATGCAAATGGCTGGCCGGCCTCTATTTCCTGGACAACGATCTGCGCGCCAATTCCGGCTACGTCGGCGGCACGCCCAGCGTCACCGATTCCGACGGCCAAACCTACGCCGCCTTCGGCCAGGGGACTTACACCGTTTTGGACAAACTGGATTTGACCGCCGGCCTTCGCGCCACCTTTGATGATCGGAGCATCCACGGCCAGGTCGTAAACGCGAATCCACTCAGCCCGGGCTATGGCGGTCCATCGCCCATCAACTCTTCCGCGGACTTCTCGGCCGTGCAGCCCAAGTTTGCCGCCGCCTGGCATTTCATGCCGCAAACAGAAATCTATGCCAGCGTCGCCCAGGGTTATCAAAGCGGCGGTTTTAATTCCTTCATCAATAACACGGCCTATCAGCCCGCCCGCTCTTGGGAGTATGAACTGGGCGCCAAGTCCTCCTGGTACGACAACAAACTCACCGCCAACGCCGCCCTGTTTTACACCGACACCCAGGGCTATCAGGTCATCCGGATTAATCCCGCCAATCCCTTGGCCGCCAATCTGCTCAACGCCCATCGCGCCTCCAGCTACGGGGCGGAACTGGAACTGACGGCCAAACCGGTGACAGACCTGGAATTAAGCGCGTTGGCTGGTTATACCTGCGCCACTTACGACAATTTTCTTGATCCCACCAGCGGCAAACAACTCGCCGGCACGCCCATCAGCTTTGTTCCCGAATTTACAGCCGCTCTGTCCGCCACCTATCATCTCCCCTGGCACACTTATATTCGAGGCGAAGTCATTGGCGTCGGCCGCTATCACCTCGACGATTCGGGGCTGGCGACTTCCGGGCCGACCGTTCAGGACACCTACGAACTGGTCAACGTCCAGGCCGGTTACGAGAGCAAGAACTTTGGAATCTACATTTTCGCCAAAAACGTTTTTGACCGCCATTACTTCAACAACGCCCTGAACTTTGGTCCCGGCTCCGGCGCGACGTCCTTGATTCTCCAGCCCGGCGATCCGGCAACCTGCGGTCTCGCCCTCACCGCCCGCTTTTAGCCGGACTGATACAATGTGAATGTTGGTTCCTCGTAATGCGTCGGTCATGCGTGGTAGGGCGAGACTCAGTCGAGCCGAAACTCGATTTCTTGGGAAAAAGTCACGGCTCGACAGAGTCTCGCCCTACCTATTTCCCGCCGTCACTGACGAAAAGGATAACATCCGATTCTGCGGGACCCGTCTCTTGAAGGTGCCCCTGCTGCTCCAATTGCCGCCCAGACGCCGGCGCGACCATATTGCTATGAACAACCCGAGCGCGCGAAAGCGGCGGAGGGCCGCCGCAGTCCAAAACGCTGGCGCTGAATTTTCCGCGCCTTCCTTTTTGCGCGAAGCGTTTTGGAGTGCGCCAGTCCTCTGGCGCTTTCGTTCAGCACCGCAGCCGATCAGCTCAAAATATCGTAAGCTTATCTGATGTCATCGGGTCAACCCGTACTTTCTTTATCTGATGTTCACCGAGGGAACCCGTAGAGTTGCTGCCGTTCCTCCCAAAATGAGAGTCGAATATGCTGGTGCCCATTACCATCTCATGACCCGTGGTGACCGGCGCGATGACATTTCTCTGGATGATGTGGACCGGCAGAGGTTTCAAAACGAACCAAACATTGTTTGACCCCTTTTTCGTTTTTTCCCTTTTCGTTCTCCTCAAGACCTTGCCCTTAAGATCTGGTCCCTTATCATCACTACAGCGGAGTGAAATGCCTTGGTAAAACTCTCCACCGAATGGAGGACTTCATGCAAATCGCAGAGGTTTAGGGCTATGTGGGCGTCTGGACCGGGAAATTCTGCTTTCATTAAATGTAAGTGTGGCCCCTGCTTATAAACGGCGTGTTCGGCCCCGTCGGGCTCGTTTGGGTCACAATGGAGAGCCAACACTTCATCCTCTACATCAATATCTAGACCCTTTCGATACAAACTCAAATATGCTCTGTCGAGAAATGCCGCGTCACGAAGAAGAGTTATTCTCCACCGTTCAAAATACATAGCGCTAATTTCTGTTGCGATGGTAGGAAACCGCCAGGACCTGTAGTCACTCTGCGTAGGAGAACCGGAATGTAGGCCAATTATGTACTCGCGGCCCGTGGATCGCGGTCGCCAAGCCGGTCCTGTTGGGTTGCGAGAGATTTCCCTCAAGATTCCCCTAACGACTTGGCCTCTCGAACTCAAGGCATCAACCGTTATAACGACTCGCGGCATATTACGTTTCCATACCAATTCCCGCTCGCTCACTTTGCGTGAGACGATACAAATCTGCAACAATGGAATCCAATTCGCGTTCAATTCTCTGTGCTGTTTCGCCTTCGGGAGACGTTAAGCGCTTGTCAACAAGACGAAGTATATGCCGCATCGTTATGCGATCAACCTGTGTTGGATCTGGGACAGGCGTTTGTGAAAGCGTAGCTGCTTCGAGGCGCGCGTAACCACGCTGGTAAGAGTGCGAATGTGATGTAATATGCCAAAAAGCAGATGTTGAATTCAGCACCGCCAAGAAAAAACGCAAAATGTCATCCTCTGATTCGCCTTCATGTGGATACAGAAATGGAGAGTGCGAAACCGCATACTTGCCTTCAACGTCAAATGCAAAACGAGGCACGAGAACAAGGTGCGGCGTCACAATTTTCGGTCGTATCATATGTTCAGGTTTCCGTGGGCGGACAGGCATCCACCACGCAAGATGACCGCTCTTCACTGGAGAACGATCCTTCAAAAGCGGTTTGTGTGATTTGAGGTATTCCCATGTTGCCGGGAATTGATCTATTACTTGATCTTCATTAAGCCTCTTCCCATTCTCGTAAGGAAAGAAAACTGAACGCTGTGTTTTCGCAGGGACAGAATACAAACCCATCTCCCTGTCCGCTAGGTATGGCACAAACACAGACTTTTCGCCTTTTGGAACCTTCGAGTTTGGAATCAAAAAAACGGTGTCTGCTCCGGTGATAAATCCCTCTCGAATTTCGAGAAAATCCTGCAACAGCCGGAGTTGTTCAAACTTCTTCCTAATGCATGTTTCCACAGGTGGGAGTATGTGCCATTCGTTCCTGGTGAAGGTCTCCTGCTCGATTTCATAAATACTGAAAAGATTTGTCTGAATTTGGCGGCCTTCAATCACGTACTGCAAAGCTGTTCCAACAAAATCCTGGCACTTCGCGAAAACTGCCCTTGGGTCAGGCAAGGCTGTCGGCCCCTTCTTCTGAAAAATTAGGAGAACCACATAAGATGCGACATCAGCAAAAACTGTTACATCACTTAAATCGTATCCGTGTAGCTAACCCCGTCTAGGCGAGCGGCGACCGCGATGGCAGAATGGCGGCGATGCAAAACTCAAGACCTGTTCGCAAACATCGGACTCCGGG
>Ga0182027_10004023_pt1 | contig 23002 bp, 24 predicted proteins | sample 712E1DmetaG_FD_121300 | JGI IMG/M metagenome (GOLD analysis project Ga0182027, IMG submission 121300) | Permafrost microbial communities from Stordalen Mire, Sweden - 712E1D metaG (Illumina Assembly) | ecosystem: Environmental > Terrestrial > Soil > Wetlands > Permafrost | place: Sweden... | reverse complement strand
CGAGGCCTGTTCGGACTGCACGCGCAGCCGCGACGCCGTCGCGTAGTCGCGGCCGCTGACACCGTCCCATTTTGCCGCCTGGTAGCCGCTGAGAGCAGTCGAGACGGCGACGATGGCCAGCAGAATCGCTTCGAGGATCTCGAGGATCTCGAGGCGCATATGACCTTCGCCCACGGGCTGGAGCTCCTGGTGCTCCCTGAGATGACTCGCGATCTCGGCGTTGACGTTGCCTTCGGGCATCGCTGGTCCCCTTCACGGTTCGCTCTCGGCATCGTCGTACTCTACCCGACGCACGACGCGTCGTCTCGCGAGTGACTACCCCGGCGATGCGCCCGGCGCGCCGCCACCACCCTGGCCGGATGCCGCCGGCGGCGCCGTGGAGGCTGCGGGCGGGTTCCCGGGCAAGCCGCCTGTCAGGCCCTCGAGCGAGGCCGTCACCTCGAAGCCGACGAGCAGCCCGATGTTGAGCAGCCACGCCCAGACGAGCGACGCCACCGCCGCGCCGAGCACGCCGTAGACGCGCTCGTAGGCGGCAAAGCGCGACAGGTAGAAGCTGAATCCGCCCGACGCGACGAGCATGACCACCACGGCCACGCCGGCCCCCGCCAGTGTGTGCCCAAACCGGGGGCGCCGCGGCGCCGGCGCGGCCGAGAACAGGATGGCGCACCACAGCGCGCCCACCGCCAGCAGAAACGGAAAGCGCAGCAGAGCCCAGGTGCGTACGGCCGCCTCACCCAGGCCGAGCAGGCGCGCCAGCCAGGCGGCCACCGGACCGACCAGCACGACGGCGGCCGCCGTGACGACGAGAAAGCCCAGTAGCAGGAGCGCGAGACCCAGTCGCAGGGGCAGTCCGGCGAGAAACCCACGCCGGTCGCGCGCCCCGGTGACGTTGCCCGCCGCCCACATGAACGCGCTCACGTAGCTCGACGCGGTCCACAGCGCGAGCGCCATGCCGACTGCCAGCACGAGGAGGCCGTCGTGCATCTGCAGCACCCCCTGCAGCGCGGCGTCGACGAACTGCACGAACCACTGCGGGCCGAACGTCGCCACCGACTCGAGCAGGCGCACGACACCGCTCGGCGACACACCCACCAGACCGAGCAGCGCCAGCACCACGATCAGGGCCGGGGCGAACGACAGCGTCAGAAAGTAGGTCAGCGAGGCCGCGATCTTGGCCAGATCGTCGGCCGCAACATGCCGCACCACGGCCGTGACGACGGCGCGCGCGCCCCCACCGCCGGCGGTGACCGCAGGGCTCACTGGGGATCGTCACTCGGAGGCGCCGGTGCGACCGACAGCGACTCCCCAGGCTCGAGCAGGCGCACCTCGACGCCGGGCGCGCTTTGAGCGGCGAGCTCGGCGAACTCCTCGGGGCGCCGCCTGGTGCGTTGGAACCAGGCGTAGTTGGCCTGTTTGCCGGCGTAGGTCGAGCCGGGCACGTAGAGCGTGCCCCAGTGAATCGGCACGGCGATGCGCGGCCGCAGCAGCGTGAGCGCGTGGGCCGCGGTGCGCGGGCTCAGGTGCCGGCCTTCGGGCGGACGCACCCCCCAGGTCTCGATGGGCAGAAGGGCGACGTCGATGCGCGCGTGGAGGTTGTCCATGCCGTCGAACAGACCGGTGTCGCCGGCAAAGTAGATGGTCGACGAACCCTGGACGATGAACCCCAGCGGGTCTGTAGGCGGCGATACCACCCAGCGCCGCCGCGTGTGTTTGGCGTGCACCGCCAGCACCTCGAGCTCGCCGAAGTGCAGGCTGGTATCGCGGCGCGTCTCGACGACGGTCTTAAAGCCAATGCGACTGACGGTGCGAGCCATGTGCGGAGGGCCGATGACGACGGCCGACTTGGGCAGCAGCTTGAGCGAGGGCGTGTCCAGGTGGTCGAGGTGGAGGTGGCTGATCAGCACGACGTCGATGTGGCGCCGCAGCGCGGGGTCGGGCAGCTCGCCGAAGCGCCGCAGCGGTCCGATCCAGCGCTTGAGCGCCGGGTCGGTCAGAATGCGCAGGCCGTCCATCTCGATCAGGACCGTCCCCTGACCGACGTACGTCACCCGGGTTGTGCCGGCCGGCGGAGAGTCAGCCACAGCGGCGACCCCGCATCTGGAGCAGGTCACTCGAGTCGCAGATCGTCCACCTCGCTCGTCGCTGCCGGGCGGGCGCTCGCGACGCGCCGGCCGGCATGTCGGCGATCGCCTTGGCCCGCCGACGCGCGATCGCCGCAAAGATGGTTCCCCGCCCGGCGGATTCCCACTTTCTCAGTCTACTACCGGACCCCGCAGACCGCGCCGCCACACCCGTCGCCGGAGTGGCCGGCTCAACAGAGCGGGCGACCGCGGCGTCGTTCTACAGATCCTGCCCGTGATCCCCGGCCTGCCGGACCGCCCAGGCTTCGGCGCGGGCCTTGATGCCGAGCAGCACCTTGCGCATGAAGGGAAAGTCGAAGGCGTCGACGGCGAGCTGGACGGCGATGTAGGGCGACCTCCAGCGGTACCGGTCGCGCATGCGCGTGATGAGCCGCGTGTGGGTCTCGTCGACAGGGTCGAGATACCAGAGCCAGGTGCCCGACGACACGCCGCGGCGCGAGAGCGCGTCGGCGTCGGCGTCCTTGCCGCGCCAGAGCATCCACTCGTTCTCGCGAAAGTCGACGCAGACCATGAACGTGACCGGGCTCATGGGAAACTCTTTGCCGATCTCGAGCCCCTGCCACTCCGGCAGGATCTCCCAGGTGCTCGGCCGGCCGCCGTTGTCGACCCGGTCGTAGCCGTACCAGCCGGCACGGCCCCAGCCGATCTGCACGAGGAACGGCCAGATCTGGGCAGGCGTCGCGGCGACCGTCACGGCGCGCGTCGCATTCCACGTCGGTCGCCCGACGATCTCGTCGCCCGGCAGGAATCGCGTGACTTCGGCGTCGCTTGCCCCCCAGCGCGTCTGCCAGGGCCGGTAGACCCTGAGATAGAGCGCCGCGCCACCCGCCGCGAGCGCGGCGCCCGCTGCCGCGCGGGTAAGTCTGCCCATGACCACCTCCGATCCGTGCGTCTCGCGAATGTCGCCATGATACCAGCGCACCGTTCGCGCCGGCGAAGCAGCGGGGCGTCAACCCTCGATGGTGATCTGTTCGTCGCGCCGGGGACCGGCCCACGAATCCGGCGCTGGCCCGCGCCCCCGGGTGCGAGCCAGCAGCCCGTCGATGTGGTCGAGCTCCTCCCATTCGGCGACCCGGCTGCCGCAGCGCAGCGCAAGATCGAACTCGCCGGCGAGCTCCGCGCGCTTGCCGGCCGCGGCCTGCTCGAAGCGCGCCACGATCGTCCGCCAGTCGACGCGCTCGCGATCGCTGCGCCCGAGCACGGCCAGGGCGACGAACTCGTCGTTGCCCAGACGGGCAACGACATCGGCGTCGCGGAACGTGAAGCGCAGCACATCGGCGACCGCCAGCACCAGCGCGTCGCCGGCGGCGTGGCCGCGCCGGTCGTTCACGTCGTGCAGACCGGCGAGCTCGACGTGCAGGATGAGTACGGGGGCGCCCAGCCGGCGCGCCCGCTGCCGCGCCTCGCCGACCGCGGCAAAGAAACCGCGCCGGCTCAGCAGCCCGGTGAGCTCGTCGGCGTGGGACCTGCCCTGTGACACCTCGGCGAGCTCTCGATGAGCCGAGAGGTCCCGCGCGACGGCGACGCACAGCCGGCGGCCGGCCTCGTCGACGCGGCGCAGTGAGACCTCGACCGGCAGGCGCAGGCCGTCGCTTGTCAGGTAGATGCTCTCGAAGACGAGGCTCTCGGCCGTGAGCAGGGCCCGCATCCGCTGCTCGACCGCGCGCCGCACCTCGGGCGCGTAGAGCTCGTCCGAGGTCATGCCCAGCAGTCCGCAGCGGGGATAGCCCAGCGACATGCAGGCGGTCTCGTTGACCTCGACCAGTTGACCGGGGCGGCCGTCGTCGGGCAGCTCATAGGCGCAGACCGCGTCGCCGCAGGCGGCAAACAAGGCGTGGTAGCGGCGCTCGCGGTCGGCGGCGCCACGCTCGGCCACCGCCAGCCGGGCGCCGCTGCGCAGCCACAGGGTCCAGGCCGCCACGAAGGCGGCGAGGAGCACGGCGGTCCCGACCAGGCGAGCGGCGTGCCCGGGGACGGCCGACGGCAGCGTGAGCTGCGCGACGGCTATCGCCGCCGCGCAGCTCACGAGGATCGGCGCTGTCCAGCGTCTCACTGCCTGCCTTGCCGAGGTCGTCGTACCGGGAGCGGACGCAAGCGGTCGCGTCGTCCGCTGTGAACTAGGTCGACCGCAGGCTCGTCAGGCTTGAGCCCGGCGCGCAAGAATAAGTCCGACCGGGCCCGGTCGGTGGGTATACCTGCCTGTGAAAGCGGCAATCCGACCGGGAGGCTGAGGACCACGGCGACCACTCCGACAGTCACCATCTACTCGCTCACCACCTGCGGCTGGAGCGCCAAAGCCAAGGCGTTCTTTCGCGGGCGCGGCATCAGCCCGTTCGTCATCGAGTTCGACATGGCCGGCCCCGACCTTCAGGCGAAGATCTCGGCGGAGATGCGCGGTCACGGCGCGCAGGGTTTTCCGTTCGTGAAGATCGGTGGGCGCGTGGTGCCCGGCTACGACCCCGACGAGTACGAGCGGCTGCTCAGAACCGGCTGAGCAGCGCCCGGCGCCGCGCCTGCGGCGCGGCGCCGGGCGCTGCTCACAGGCCCAGCAAAGCGGGCACGTCGACGATCGAGTCAACGACCCGGTCGGGCGCGCCGACGGCGCGGTCGAGGGCATCCTCGCGGAACTTGCCGGTGCGCACCAGCACGCCGCCGATGCCGACGGCCTGCGCCGCGAGCACGTCGCTGTCCATGTCGTCGCCGACCATGGCGACGCGTCCGGCGGGCAGCCCAAGGGCGTCAAGTCCCGCCGTAAAGAACGACGGCGACGGCTTGCCGGTGACCACGGCCGGGCGACCGACGGCACGCTCCAGCCCGACGACGTAGGCGCCCGCGTCGAGGCAGATGCCGTCGGTCGTCATCCACGCCATCGTGCGGTGCATGGCCACGAAGGCAGCGCCGCCGAGCAGCGCGCGGTAGACGCGGTTCAGGGTGGCGTAGTCAAACGATTCGTCGGCGCCCGAGATGAGCACCACGCCGGGGTCGTCGTCGAGGCCGACGAGCTGCACACCGGCAAGATCGGCGCGCTGCGCGTCGCCGAGCAAAAAGACGCGCTCCCCCGGGTGGGCGTCGCGCAGGTACGCTCCGGCGGCGAGCGCGGCGCTCATCACCTCGTCGTCGGCGATCTCGAACCCTGCTCCCCGCAGACCGGCGGCGATGGTCTCGCGGCTGCGGCTCGTCGTATTGGTGATCACGCGGATCGCAAGGCCGCCGGCCCGCAGTCGCGCGAAGGACGCGACGGCCCCGGGCAGTGGTTCCCACGACACGGTGAGGACGCCGTCCATGTCGAGCAGCAGCCCGTCGATCGTCGGTAGTGCCGTCGTCATCGTCGCTGACCCGCCTTTCCGATCGAGGATCGCGGCTGAGAGGCGGCCGGTCGCGCGGGCGAGGCCGTCAGTCGCACCTGGGTGAGCTCATCCTAGCCGCTCCCGCGGTCGTCGTCGCGCCTGGGCGCAGCGCCCGGGTCGCCGCGATCGCCGCTGCGCCGGGCCAGGTCGACCGCGTCGCGGTCGACCTGGCGTCGCACGCGGCGCCACAGAAAGACGGCGCCGATCACCAGGACGATCGCCAGGACGATCAGCCCCGCCACGCTGAGGTCGTCGGCCAGCACGTCGAGATGCCGCACGAACAGCGTGGCGAGCAAGGTCACGCCGGTCGCCCACACGGCACAGGCCAAGGCGTTGCAGACAAAGAAGCGTCGCCAGGCCACGCGAGAGCTGCCCGCCGAGAACGCCGCAAGGCCGCGCACCGGCGATATCTGACGAGCGACGGCGACCGTCCAGCCGGCGTGGCGCCGGTAGTAGGAGTCCATGCGGTCCAGATAGGCCGGCGGCACGCGCAGGAAGCGCAGCATGCGCTCGACCAGCGGACGTCCGGCGGTGCGTCCGACGAGGTAGGCGAGGTTGTCGCCCGTGATCGCCGCGGAGATGCCGGCCGCGATGACCAAGGGGAGGCTGAAGACGCCCCGCTGGGCCTCGTAGGCGCCCACCAGCAGGCTCACTTCGCCGGGCAGCGGAAAGGCGAAGCTCTCGGCGGCGATCAGCACGAAGAGAACAACGTAGCCGTGCCGGCCGACGAGATCGGCGACGTCGCGCAAGTCGCCGTGCAGGGCGACGAGCACGACGACGTGCGCCACCGCAGTCACCATGGAGGCCACGCGCTCACCTGTAGGTTCTTCCCCGTCAACGAGATACCGGGCAGCCGGCGCGGCTCGCAGGGCGGCCGGCGCGGCTCACGGCGGCAGCCGGCGCGGCTCACCACGGCGGCGCGGCGGCGCGCCCAGCGGCGCGTCGGCGCGCCCAGCGGCGCGTCGGGGTCGAGATCGCCCGGCCCGGCGCGCTAACGCAGGCGCCTCGACCAGACGGCCGGCAACGCTTCCCGGGAAGCGAGCCCGCGCGCACCCGGAAGGTGGGTTTGGCGACCGGCGAAGCCTTGCGACTGACCGGGCAAGCCGGCCGGCCACGACGGCGGCCGCGGCGCCGCGGCGCCGCGGCGCACCACGCGCAGCGCGTTGCGACCGATCGTGACCTGCGCGTTGCCGGCAGCGTCGGTGGCGCGCACCACGACCTGATAGACGCCCGGCTTGAGCGTGCACGTAAAGCGCAGCCAGAAGTAGGACGGCGGCGGATCCGCCGACCAGCCCTTCAGGTGTTCGACGAACCGGCGCAGCACGTGGCCGTGGGCGTTTACGATGCTGATCGTCGCGCTCGCGACGCCGCTCGTGGCGTCGTTGGCCATGAAGCGCAGGATGGCCGACTTGCCGGTGTCGGCCGCGCTCTCGCGCGGCGCCGAGCAGGCCGGGCCCAACGTGTCGATGCCCACGGTAAGGTTCTCGGTCTGTTCCTGATTGCCGGCCGCGTCGAGCGAGCGATACAGGATGGTGTGCAAGCCGTCGTCGGCGTGGTCCGGCGGCGCGTCGACCACGACTGCGCCGCCGTCCTGCCACGGCCGGCTGTCCAGGCTGTGCTGCGTGGCGCTCACCTGCGATCCTCCGACGTCGCCGGCGCTCAGATGAATCGTCACGGGCCGTCGATGCCACGCGGAATCGAAACGGTCGACGAGGGTCAGCGGAGCGGCCGTGTCGCCGCTCGCGTCGAGCGTCGAGACCAGGGACGCGTAGCCGAACGCCCACACGTGCTGCGGATCGGCGGCCGCGATCGCCCGGATGCCCATGCCGGCGGCCACCCGCTGCCAGGTCGCTCCCCCGTCCGTCGTCGCCGCGACGCCGTCGTCGCCGCCGAGCCAGCCGTGAGTCGGGTCGCTGAAATACACGACGCCGGCGCCGCTCTGAAGGCCGCCGGACAGCAGGGCCCAGTGGCTGCCGCCATCGGTCGTGTGCAGCAGGAAGGGGTACTCGACGGAGGCATCGAGAGTGAAGCCGGCGCCGGTCGCCCAGCCGTTGTCAGCGTCGGTGAACTGCAGGCTCGTCAGCTGCCACTGCTTGCCGGGCAGGGCCGGCAGGGTCTGCCGCGCCCAGGTGACTCCGCCGTCGGTGGTCGCAAACACCGCCGGCAGGGGCGCGCCTTGCGACGAAGACTGATAGCTGCCGGTCGCCCAGCCGGTCGTGTCGCCGACGAAGTCGACCGCGGTCAGGGCGGCGCCGCTGGCCACGTAGTCGGGGATCCAGGTCTTGCCGCCGTCGATGGTGCGTTCGATCGGGTCGTTCGACCCCGACGCTCCCGAGCCGGGAGAGTCGCTGATCGCCCAACCATCGGCAGAGTCGATGAACTGCACGCCCGCGAGAGCTCCGCTCAGCAGAGAAGCCTGGGGAGCCCAGGAGGCGCCGCCGTCGCTGGTGTGCAGGATCACGCCGTCGCCGTTTGTGTCGCTGCCGACCACCCAGCCGTCGGCCGGGTCGGCGAAGCTGACCCCCGTCAACGAGTTGACCCAGCGTTGCGCGGCGCTTGACGGTTCGGTCTGCTCGACCCAGCGCCGGCCGTCGGTGCTGTGCAGCACCGCGCCCCAGGCGTCGACCGCCCAGATGTCGGTCGCCGAGATGGCGTCGGCAGCCGTGAAGGCGTACTGCTGGCCCGAGCTCGCCGACCGCCACGTGGCGCCGCCGTCGGGCGAGATCAGGATGGCTTGGCCGACTGCGCAAACGTCGGCGCCGTGGCTTGCCACGGCGCCGACGCCGACCGGCGAACCGAGCGACGACCTCTGCCAGTGAGCGCCGCCGTCGGTCGTGTGCTGCAGCACGATCCCGGCGAGGCCGCCGTACTGCGGGACCAGGGCGCCGAGCCCCGCGGCAGGCTGGGAGCCGCCGGTCTCGGTGGCCACAAGCCAGGCGCTGGACGGACCGGTGACGCAGAGGCCGCTGGCAGCCGGATCGGTGTGCGACGCCGGGCGCCAGTGCCGGCCGCCGTCGCTGGTGACCAGCACCGCCGAAAGACCGCTGCTCTGCGACTCGGCGAGAGCCCAGCCATGCGTACGGTCGGCAAAGTCGAGCTGAGAGAGCTGCATGTCGGGCGTCAGGCCGCTCGCCTGGTCACTCCACGACGCGCCGCCGTCGACCGTGTGCCAGATGCGGCCTTGGGCGCCGCCCGCCCAGCCGTGGGTGGCATCGACGAAGTCGACGGTGACCACGTCATTGTAGGCGCCGAGCTTCAGGGTCTGCCAGGCGCCACCGCCGTCGGTGGTGCTCAGGATGTGGCCGTCGTCGGTGCCGATCCAGCCGTGGGTGGCGCTGACGAAGCTGACGTCGGTCAGCGACTCGGTCAGGCCGCTCGGGGTCTTGTCGACCCAGGCGCCGCCGTCGGTGGTGGCGAGGATCACGCCGGGCGCCGCGGCCGACACCCGGCCGCCGCAGGCCCAGCCGTGCGTGTCGTCGGTGAAGCTCACCGACCAGAGGTCGGCGTCGGTGCCGGTAGGCTGGGCCGCCCAGGTGGCGCCGCCGTCGGCGCTGTGCTCGATGAGGCCACCGTCGCCGACGGCAAACAGCTCACCGGAAGGCGTGAAGGTGACGTCGTTCAAGACGCCGGCCGGCTGCGGCATCTGCCAGAACCAGCCGTGCGCGCCGTCGGAGACCAGGGCGAAGGCGGGCGCGGCCAGCGCGGCGCTCACCCCCAGCGCGACACAGAGCACGGCACAGCAGCGCTTCATTACGACCCCCAGGCGATCTCACACCATGACGACGATCAGCATACGACGTCCGCGCAGGCAGGGACAGGGGCGGCGCCGCGCGCCGAGCGCCGGCGCCGGCGCCCACCCGCACGGCAGCCCGTGGACGGGACGGACCGGCTAGCGGACCAGCAGATCGGTGGTCGCCGCAGCCGTACCGGTGTTGCCGGCGGCGTCGGTGGCCGAGACGACCACCCGGTACGAACCCTTGGCCAGGTCGCAGACGAAGACGTAGCCGAGAGTGGCATCGACGCGCCGTCCGGGCAGCACGACCTTCTGCACCAGCGCGCCGCGAGCGTCGCGAAAACGCAGGGTCACCGTCGCCGTGGGACTGCCGGGCCGGGGGTCGCTCACGAAGTAGCGCAGCGTCGTCTGCCGCCCGCGGACCGTGCGCACCGGCCAGCGGGCCACCGGCGTGGGTCGGCGCGTGTCGATGAGCACCGTGCAGGAGCGCCTCTGTTCGAGGTTGCCCGCCTTGTCGGCCGAGCGGTACCAGACGGTGGTCGCGCCGTCGGCGGAATGATCGCTCGGGGCGGGCAGCGTGACCGACCCGCCCGTCGTCCAGGTCGACCCACCGTCGAGCGAGTACTGCGTGTAGGCGACCCCGGTGCCGCCGCTGTTATCGGCCGCGCTGAAGCGCAGCGTCACCGGCCGGCTGTGCCAGACCGCATCGGCGCCAAAGACGGTCGTCACAGGCCGCTTGAGGTCGGTGGTCACGCTGAACGCCGTGCCGTCGGGGCTCAGCGCCGAGGTGGCGACCACGACGGCATTGGTGTCCCACGAGACCATGTCGATGCGCGACCAGTCGAAGGCCCCGATCGGCTGGTCTTCGAAGGCGCAGCCCCGGAAGGTCGCCAGGCCAAAGTCGGCGATCGGCAGGATGGAGCGGTCCGACAGCGATGGCGCCTCGGCCACGACCTCGACCGACGAGCGGGCGGGCGCAACGCTCGTCTTGGACGTGTACTCAGTGTGGGTGAACGTGGTGTCGGTCGTGTGGTCGACCAGCTTCAGGGTAAAGCCTTCTTCGGTCGCCGGGGCGGTGCCGGTGGCCGGAGCGGCCGCGGCCCAGGTGACGCTGGCCGTCACGACGTCGCCGGGGTGGATGGCCATCTTCGTAGCGGGCAGGAACTGGGCGGCGCCGGGATACATCTCATACCAGGCGTCGTAGTAGACACGGCCCTGGAGGCTGTAGCCCTCGGTGCCGATCTGCTCGACGGTCTGGGAAGGATCGTCGACCGGGTCCGGCGAGTCGCCGTCGATCCCGACCCAGAAGGCAGCGTCGGTAAGAAACGCGGCGCTGGGCCGCACGCGCGGCTGCTTCCAGGTGGCGGTGACGCTGGTGAACGGCCCGCCGGTCACGTCGTAGCCCGACCAGTTCGGCGACGTGCTGCGAGTGCCCAGCAGCTGGTGAGGCGCGACCAGCGGCTGGATGGTGATCGCCGGGTGGGTCGCCGCGGCGCGGGCCGGCGCGCTCGCCGTCGAGACCGCGGTCCGCGAAGCCGCCGCGCAGGCGGCCGGCGCGAAGGTCGCGCCGGCCACGACCGGCAGGGCCGCCAGGCCGATCGCCGGCACCGCCCAGGGCAGCACCGCCCTCCAGCGTCTCACTCGGTCCTCCGCCCGTCGCGACCACGGCGGGACCCCGCGAGTGCGCCGCCCGCCGCGCCTGCCTTACGAGCATGATTGTAGCCGCCGGCGTCCAGAGGCGGCAACCGCAATCCGCCGGCGCCGGCGGCGCTGCTCACAGGAAGCTCTCAGCTGGGACTCAGGGCCGTTTCAGGACCGGTGGCTAAGCTGCCCCCATGGCGATAGCGGCCCCACCCCACCCGATAGTTGGCCCCCGCACCACCACGCCGGCGCCGGCGCCCCAGCTCGACATCGTCGTGCCCGTCTTTAACGAAGAGGCCGACCTCGCGCGCAACGTGGCGCGGCTGCACGCCTACCTCACCGCCAACCTGCCCTACACCTTTCGCCTGACGATCGCCGACAACGCCAGCGTCGACCAGACCTGGCCGATCGCCCAGCGGCTGGCCGGGCGCCTGCCCGGTGTGCGCGCCGTGCACCTCGAACAGCGCGGCCGAGGCCGGGCGCTGCGCGCCGTCTGGCAGGCAAGCGACGCCGGCGTGCTGGCCTACATGGACGTCGACCTCTCCACCGACCTGGCCGCGCTCCTGCCCCTGGTCGCGCCACTGCTGTCGGGGCACTCCGACCTTGCCATCGGCACCCGGCTCGCGCGCACTTCGCTCGTGGTCCGCGGCGCCCGGCGCGAGGTCATCTCGCGCTGCTACAACCTGCTGTTGCGGGCCACGCTGGGAGCCCGCTTCTCGGATGCCCAATGCGGATTCAAGGCGATCCGCGCCGACCGGGCGCGCGAGCTCCTGCCGCTCGTCGAAGACACCGGCTGGTTCTTCGACACCGAGCTGCTCGTGCTGGCCGAGCGCGCCGGACTGCGCATCCACGAGGTGCCGGTCGACTGGCTCGACGATCCCGATTCGCGGGTCGAGATCGTGCCCACGGCGCTCGCCGACATCAGGGGCATCGCCCGGCTCTCCCGGGCGCTGGCGAGCGGTACGCTGGCCCTGCCGGCGACGCCGGACCACCGCGACGCATGCCCCGTAGCCGCGACGGCCGCCTCGGGCGGCCTGCCCCGCCAGCTCGTGCGTTTCGGCCTGATCGGGGTGGCGAGCACGCTGGCCTATCTCCTGCTCTACCTGGTGGCGCGCGAGGCACTGTCGGCCCAATGGGCCAACGGACTGGCGCTACTGGTCACGGCGGTCGCCAACACCGCCGCCAACCGGCGGCTCACGTTCGGCGTGCGCGGCGCGACCGGACGACTGCGACACCAGGGTCAGGGCCTCGTTGTGTTCGCGCTCGGCCTCGCCGTGACCAGCGGCAGCCTGTTCGTCCTGCACCGCGCCGATCCGACCGCCGCCCGCGGCCTGGAGGTCGCCGTGCTGGTCGGCGCCAACGTGCTCGCCACCCTGCTGCGCTTCTGCCTGTTTCGCACCTGGCTCTTCCCCCGCGGAGCCGATCATCCGACGAGGAGGACCTAGACCATGACAAACCCCGCCGACTTTGCCGGCCCGCCCGCGAGCGATCCGCAGCCGGCAGCCGTCGCCGGCGACGCCGGGGTGCGCACCCCTGCGCGTCTGCGCCGGCTGTGGCGCGGCCGGCCCCAGGATCCAGCCTGGGTGCGGCCCGCGCTGCTGGCCCTGCTCGCCGCCACGGCACTGCTCTACCTCGTCGGTCTCGGCCGCTCGGGCTGGGCCAACGCTTTCTACTCGGCGGCGGTGCAGGCCGGCGCCCACAGCTGGAAGGCCTTCTTCTTCGGCTCGTCCGACGCGGCCAACTTCATCACGGTCGACAAGCCGCCGGCGTCGCTGTGGGTGATGGACCTGTCGGCGCGCCTGTTCGGCGTCAACGCCTGGAGCATCCTGGCGCCGCAGGCGCTCGAGGGCGTGGCCTGCGTCGGCGTGCTGTATCTCACCGTGCGCCGCTGGTTTGGCCCCCTCGCCGGACTGCTCGCCGGACTGGTGCTGGCGCTCACTCCCGTGGCGACGCTCATGTTCCGTTTCAACAACCCCGACGCGCTGCTCGTGCTGCTGCTCACGCTGGGCGCGTACGCCGTGACGAGGGCGATCGAGAAGGCGGGCACCCGCTGGCTCGTGCTCGCGGCCGTCATCGTCGGCCTGGGGTTCACCACCAAAATGCTGCAGGCGCTGCTCGTCGTGCCGGCCTTCGCGGCCGCCTACGCCATGGCCGCGCCGGCGTCGCCGTGGCGCCGGGCGCGCCAACTCGCCCTGGCGGGCATCGCCCTGCTGCTGTCGTGCGGCTGGTGGGTGGCGATCGTACAGCTCTGGCCGGCGGCGAGCCGCCCCTACATCGGCGGCTCCCAGACCAACAGCGTGGTCGAGCTCATCTTCGGCTACAACGGCCTGGGCCGGATCACCGGCAACGAGACCGGCAGCGTCGTGCCCGGCGGCGCCGGCCGCGCCGGAGCGTGGGGCGCGACCGGCCTGGGGCGTCTGTTCTCGTCTTCGTGGGGCGGCCAGATCGCCTGGCTGCTGCCGGCCGCCCTGCTGTTCCTGGTCGCCCTGCTGTGGCTGAGCCGGCGCGCGCCGCGCGGCGACCGCACACGGGCCGCCGCCGTCCTGTGGGGCGGCGGTCTGCTGGTCACCGCCGTCGTGTTCAGCTTTGCCCAGGGCATCATCCACGAGTACTACGCGGTCGCCCTTGCTCCCGCGATCGGTGCGCTCGTCGGTATCGGCGCTACGACACTATGGGCCCGCCGCTCCCGTGTCGGCTGGCGGCTGTGTCTGGCCGGCATCGTCGCTACGACCGCCGTCTGGTCGTTCGTGCTGCTCGACCGCTCGCCGACCTGGCTGCCGTGGCTGCGCCCCATCGTGCTGGGCGGCGGCCTGCTGGCCGCCGCCCTGCTGATCGTCGCCGACCGTCTCGCGCGACGCGCCGCCCTGGCCCTCGCCGCAGTCGGCGTCGCGATCGCCCTGGCAGGCCCGGCGTTCTACTCGGTGCAGACGGCGTCGGCCGCGCACAGCGGCTCGCTGCCGTCGGCCGGACCGGCGGTGTCCGGCGGCCGGGGCGGCCGGTTCGGGCCCGGCGCGGGACCGTCGCGCCTGGCCTTGGGCGGCGGCAGGCCGAACGGGCCGGCCGCCCAGGGCGGCAACGGCGCCGGGTTCCCCAACGGCGCGCCGCCCGGCGCCGGCGCGACCAACGGCCTGGGCGGCGGCGGCGCGAATCGTTTCAGCGCAGCCGGCGGCGGCGGTGCGACTCGCTTCGGCGCAGCCGGCGGCGCCGGTGGCCTGCTCGACGCCAGCCGGCCCAGCGCCGCCCTGGTTGCCCTGCTCGAGCACAACTCCGGCCGCTACACGTGGGTCGCGGCGACGGTCGGCGCCCAGTCGGCGGCCGGCTATCAGCTGGCCACCAACGACCCGGTGATGAGCCTGGGCGGCTTCAACGGCAGCGACCCGTATCCGACCCTCGCCGAGTTCGAGGCCCTGGTAGGCGCCGGCAAGGTCCACTACTTCATCGCCGGCGGCATGGGCGGAACCGGCGGTCCGGCCGCCGGCGGCAACACAAGCGCCGGCGGCAGCGCGCTCGGCACGGCCGTGCCCAGCGTCGCCGGCGGCTCGACTACCGGCGCCCAGGCGTCGGGCGGCGACACCTCGATGAGCGCGATCAGCTCGTGGGTCGCGGCCCACTTCACCGCCCGCACCGTGGGAGGGATCACCGTATACGACCTGACCAGCCCCGGCGGCTGATCCCGTGTGACCGAAAGGAGACCGGTGGACAGCAGACACGCAGAGTGGGCCACGGCGCCGGGCGGACGCGCGACCCGTCGCCCGCCCGCCCGCCTGCCGCGGGCGCCGGCCACGAACGGCAAGACGCAGCTCGCGAACGGCAAGACGCAGCTCGGCTGCGCCACGCCGCCCTGCCGTGCCGCCGACAGCCGGGCAGCCGCCCAGCCGACGCCGAGCCGCGTGGAATCTCGCCTGGCGCGCTGGGCGAGCTGGTTGCGCGTCGGCTTTTAGCCTCTCTCGCCGGGCTCCTGGTGGGCAAGGCGCGAGTTGGCGCGCAGCTCCCGCCAGCGGCGTCCCTCCTTGCGCAGGCTGAAAGCGCCGATCACCGTCACGATGCCCCAGACGATGCCGACGAGGCCGACGAAGATGCCGATCAGAGTGACGGTCGCCCCGGGCCAGACCATCATGAGGATGCCGAGCACGATCAGGGCGATACCCACGGCGGCGTCGTGGCTGCGCGTCTCACGCGGGCCGCCGAAGGCCGCCACGGCGCGCACGATGCCCCACGCCAGAACCGTGATGCCGGCCACGAACGCCACGACCTTGAGCGTCTCGCCCGGCCAGGCCAGCAGGACGATGCCGCCCACGATGGCGACTACGGCGCCGGCGACGTGCGCGCCCGCTGCCCCGCCCCTGCCCATCGTCACGAGCTGCGCCAGTCCCATGAACAGCAGAAAGAGTCCGGTGAGCCACACCAGGGCGTGCAGGCTGCCGAAGGCGTGGCTGAGCACGACGATCCCGAAGACGATGGCGATCGCCCCGAACGCCAGCAGCCAGCCCCAGTTGTGCGCCGCCCAGCCGGCCCGCCGGTCGAGCAGGTGCGCCTCGCGACGGCTGACCGCAACCTCTTCCTGAAGCACGATCCTGTCGTCGTCGTCCGGACGCATTCCGGCCTCGCCTTGTGTGCCTTCCATCCCCGGCCTCCCTCTCTGCCTGCCTGCCGTGGCCGTCGCACCACGCGACGGCCTCCTGACGTAATACCCCGGCGAGCCGCCCACCGCACCGCCTCGCACCGCCGGGCTCCGCGCCGACCCGGGCGCGCAGCGCCGCGGCGAGTCCCGTGCCGCCACAGATCCGCGCCTTTCTCTCATGGCGATCTCGCGAACGTCACACCGATTTCTCACGCGAGCCGCCCACGCTACCTGTGCGGCCGGCGTCTTGCGGCGCCGGCCGCTGCCCGGCAACGACAGAGACGACAAGGAGCGGCGGCCATGACGACTGGGCTGTCTGACGTCAACATCCGCGGCGTCGAACAGGGCGACTACGAGCGCGTGCTGGCGATCATCGACGGCTGGTGGGGCGGACGCGTCATGAGCACGCGTCTGTCGCGCGTCTTTTTTGAGCACTTCGGGCCGACCGGTTTCGTGGCCGACGCCGACGGCGAGCTGGCCGGCTTTCTGCTTGGCTTCGTGTCGCAGACCTACCCCGGCGAAGCGTACGTCCACTTCGTCGGCGTCTCCCCCGACCGCCGCCGCCGCCAGCTGGGCACGGCCCTCTACGAGCGTTTCTTCGGCGCTGCCTACGCGCAGTACTGCTCCGTCGTGCGCGCCTCGACCTCACCGATCAACACGACCTCGATCGCCTTTCATCGCGCCCTCGGGTTTCTGATCGAGCCCGGCGACGCCCAGATCGACGGCCTCTCCGTGCGCCGCGACTATCCGGTACCCGGTGAGTCGCGGGTGCAGTTTGTGCGCAGCGTCGGCGCGCGCCACGGGCTCGCGCCGGTCGGCGTCGGCGACCCGCTGGCCTGCTGATACCCGCCGAACGCCGGCAAGTCCGCCGACCGACCGGCGAATCGCCCCTATACGGGCGACGGCAGTCGCTTACCCTATCGCGCCGTCCTGCCGATGACTCCAATACGCAAGCCTGAAGGAGGTGACATGAAGCACTTCACCAAAGGTCAGCACGGTTTTACGCTCATTGAGCTCCTGATCGTCATCATCATCATCGGCATCCTGGCCGCCATCGCTATCCCGATGTTCCTCACGCAGCGCAACAAGGCCAAGGACGCGGCGGTCAAGGAGGGCGTCCACAGCCTTCAGATCGGCGTGCAGAGCTACGCGGTCGACCACAGCGACGCCTACCCGGCGACGCTTACCCAGGCGGGTCTGGTCGACTCCGGCGGCAACCCGTACGTCGACAACTGGCCCAAGAACCCGTACACGACCAGCCCCATGGCCAACTCGACCAGCACCGGCGACTACCAGTACAGCCAGCCGGCATCCAACACCTTCCGCATCATCGGCAATCTGTCGAACAGCGGCGGGTTCACCGTTCCTTGATCCCAGGGTAACACGGCGCACATTCGGCCTGGGGCCGGCTTCTCAACAGCAGAGAAGTCGGCCCCAGGCCGCTTGGGCAGCTCGAACCGGGCAGGCGCCATGTCGCTGCTCGACCCTGACGTGTTGGGTGCAGGGGACGGGCGTGTCTGCGCCGCCGGACCGCTGCCCGGCGGGCGGGTCGGCGCAGGGCGCCGGCCGTCGCGAAGCTGCCGTCTGCAATTTGCCGGGCAGGATTTCGCCAGTTGGGCAGACTGAGTGACGAGAGGGGCGGGAGACCGCCCGCACAACGGAGGGAAACGACCATGAAACGGCGCGCGAGCCAGAGCGGCTTTACGCTCATCGAGCTTCTCATCGTGATCATCATCATCGGCATTCTGGCCGCCATCGCCATCCCGATGTTCCTCACGCAGCGCAACAAGGCCAAGGACGCATCGGTCAAGGAGGGCGTGCACAGCCTTCAGATCGGCGTGCAGAGCTACGCCGTCGACCACAGCGATGCCTATCCGGCGTCCCTGGCCTCGGGTACGCTCATCGATGTCTCCGGAGCAAACTACGTCGACAACTGGCCCAAGAACCCGTACTCCACCAGCCCCATGGCCAACTCGGCAGCTGTCGGTGACTACCAGTACAGCCAGCCGGCATCCAACACCTTCCGCATCATCGGTCACCTGTCGAACAGCGGTGGGTTCACGGTCCCCTGATCCCAGGAGCACGGTGCACGTCCGGCGTCGGGGGGCGGCTTGTCGTGCACGACAAGCCGCCCCCCGACGCCGTTTGCGCTGCGCGAGCCGGGGCTGGCGGTTTTGTTGGTGATGGAGTTTGGTTAGGTAGATTTCCGCAAGCGGGGCAGACTAAGTGATGAGAGGGGCGGGAGACCGCCGGCACAGGACGGAGGGGAAGCGGACATGAGGAAGCGCGCGGGGCAGAAGGGCTTCACGCTCATCGAGCTCCTGATCGTGATCATCATCATCGGCATCCTGGCAGCCATCGCCATCCCGATGTTCCTAAACCAGCGCAACAAGGCCAAGGACGCCGCGGTCAAGGGCGGAGTGCACAACATCGAGCTCGGTATCGCCAGCTATGCGATCGACCACGGAGACATCTATCCGGCCACCGGCAGCATCTCCTCGACGACCCTGATCGACGCCTCGGGGGCAAGCTACGTCGACCACTGGCCGACGAACCCCTACCTGGGTGTGCCCATGCAGGACAACACGGCCACGGGCAACTACACGTACACGCAGACCAACGGCGGCTCGGGCTTCATGCTCGTGGGCCACATGAACAGCAACGGGTTCACCGTTCCGTAAGGGTCGCCGCCGGCGGGCCGGCTCAGATCCGCTTGCTCACCGGGTGCGCCCGGACGCCGATCGTCGGACCGTCATAGGCTAAAGAGACTAAAGGTTTTTCGCCTCTTCCCGAAGGAATCACCATGCCGACTGGAGTATCAGTTGCGGGTAGACCCTTCGGAGACGCGCAGGACGTGACCATTACCGACGATCGACAGCATCCCAGCCGCATGCTCGAGGTGCGTGACCTCCACAAGACGGTGGCCGTCGGCTTTCGGCGGCGCAAGGTCGAGATCTTGCGCGGCGTCGATCTCGAGGTCCGCGACGGCGACGTGTTCGGGCTTCTCGGCCCCAATGGCGCCGGCAAGACGACCACGCTCAAGGTGGTCCTCGGCCTCATGCGGCCCACGAGCGGGTCGGTGACGCTCGGTGTGCGCGGTCTCGCGCAGCTCGGGTATCTACCCGAGAATCCTTACTTCTACGACTACCTGACCGGCGCCGAGTTCCTGGGCTTCGCCGCCCGCCTGTTCTCGCTCGATGCCCGCGAGCGCGAGCGGCGCGTTGCCGCCATCCTGGCCGACGTGGGGCTGGAGCGCGCCGCCGGCGTTCAGCTGCGCAAGTACTCCAAAGGCATGCTGCAGCGCATCGGCATCGCTCAGGCGCTCATCAACGAGCCTCGGCTGGTGCTGCTCGACGAGCCCATGACCGGGCTCGATCCCATCGGCCGGGTCGAGGTCAGGCAGATCATTCAGCAGCTCCACGAGCGCGGCACGACGGTGCTCTTCAACTCGCACATCCTGTCCGACGTCGCCGCTCTGTGCACGCGCATCGCCATCATGCGCGACGGCCGCGTGGTCTGGCAGGGCGCGGTCGCCGAAGCGCTGTCGCAGAGCCCCGCGGGCGACCTCGAAGGCTTCTTCATGGACGTGGTGAGGGCGTGATGAGGGTCGCGGCGGTTGCCGTCAACACTTTCCGCGAGACCATCCGCGACCGCATCCTCGGCGTGATCATCCTCTTCGCTCTGGCGATGATCGTCGCCAGTCTGTGGCTGGCCAGCATCAGCCTCGGTCAGCAGGATCGCATGATCAAGGACTTCGGTCTGGTGGCGATCAGCCTCTTCGGGCTGATCGTGGCCGCTTTCGTGGCCGCCAGTCTGGTGCGCAAAGAAGTCGAGAAGCGCACGGTCTTCATCATCTTCTCCAAGCCCGTCTCGCGCAGCGAGTTCATCTGGGGCAAGTTTCTCGGTCTGGCGGCCACCATGTTCACGGTGCTGGCCGGAATGACGGTGTTTCTCTTCGTGCTCGCCTGGGTCGTGGCCAAGAGCCCGTCGGGTTCGCTGCTGCTGGCGGGCTTGCTGATCTACCTGCAGCTGCTGGTGGTGGTGGCGGTCACCATGCTCTTCGCGACCATGACGTCGGCGATCCTGGCGAGCGTCTGGGGCATCTGCGTCTACGCCGCCGGCCAGCTCAGCCACAACGTGCTGTCGCTCTCGCGTCTGGGACACTCGGCCGTCACGCACGCCGCATCGGTGTTTGTCTTCTACCTTGTGCCCAACCTGAGCGCGGTCGACATTCGTGCCGCGGTAGTGGGTGAGGGGGCGGTGGCCTGGACGAGCCTCATCGCGTGGGGCGGCTACCTGATCGCCTACCTTGTCATCGCCCTGTTCGTGGCCACCTGGATCTTCCGCCGCAAGGAGTTCTGACGTGCGCATGCTGCGCGGCAGCGTCGTCGCGGCGATCGTCGCGGTTTGTGTCGGTGTCGTGATCGGCTACCAGTCGACGCGGCCCGCCGCGGCGACGCCCAATCCGGTCGTCTTCGTGCCGACGCCGGGCTTCTACAGGAACTTCTCGCCCGGCGTTCGGGCGAGCGTGGCCGACGTCTATTGGCTGTACACCATCCAGTACTACGGCGAGCATCTCAAGTCCGATCACAGGCTCGATTCGCTGCCGGCCATGGTGCGGCTGGTGACGACTCTGAGCCCGCACTTCACCGAGGCCTACTTCTTTGGCGCTTTCGCCATGATCGACGTCGGCCGGCCCGATGTCGCCTACGCCCTCCTCCAGCAGGGGTTCAAGGCCAACCCCGGCAACTGGCGGTTCCCGTTCTACCTTGGGTTCTTCGCCTACACCTATGCTTCCGGGGCTCACAAGGACCAGGTCGCCGCTCAGTGGTACGCGGCCGCCGCGCGTCTGCCGGGCGTGCCGCCGTTTGTGGCCCGTCTGGCCGCCGAGCTGGCCACGAAAGGCAACGACACCCAGAAGGCGATCGACCTCTGGGCGCAGGTGTACGGCCAGGGCGACACGTACGCCAGGCAGAAGGCCGTCAGCGCCCTCGACGGGCTTCTGCCCAAGGGCACGGTCGCCCGCGAGAAGGCGGTCGCCCGGCTGAAGGGGTTCGTCTCGCCAGCGCTGTTCGATCAGTTCATCGCCGATCTGTTCCAGGGCTATAAATGATCGGCCGCGGCGCGGCGCGCCGGACGGCCTAGCATGCTCGACGCTTACGTCATCGTCGTCGCCGGGGTGTTCGGGCTGCTCATCGGCAGCTTTCTGAACGCCTGCGCCTATCGTCTGCCGCTCGGCATCAGTGTCGCCCACGGCCGTTCGTTCTGCCCCGCCTGCAAGACCCAGATCCGCGCCGTCGACAACATCCCGCTGCTGAGCTGGATCGTGCTGCGCGGCCGCTGCCGGGCCTGTGGGGCGCCGATCAGCTGGCGCTACCCGCTGGTCGAGGCTCTCACGGGCATGCTGTTCGCCGCCATGGCGGCGCTGACCGGCCCGAGCGCGCTGCTGGCCCTGCAGTTGCTGTTCGTGGCCGCGCTCATCCTGGTGAGCGACATCGACATCGCCGAGCGCATCATTCCCGACGTCGTGATCCTGCCGGTGGCCGCCATCGGCCTCGTGGGCATGACCGTCCTCGACCCGCGTGGAGGGCCGCGCTGGACGTGGCTGGCCGCGGGTCTCGGCGCGGCCGGGTTCCTCCTCGGGACGGGCCTCGTGTATAAGCGTCTGCGCGGCGTCGAGGGCATGGGCATGGGCGACGTCAAGCTCGCCCTGGCGATGGGGTTCTTCCTCGGTGCGGCCGTGATCCCGGCCCTGTTCATCGGCTTCATCGCCGGGGCACTGGCGGGCATCGTGCTGCTGGCGCGCGGGCGCAGCGCCAAGACCGCCGTGCCCTTTGGCCCATTTCTGGCGTTCGGCGCCCTCGTCGCCTTGATCTGCGGCAACCAGATCCTGCACCTGTACCTGCACGTCGCCCTGCATTCGTAGCGGCCACGGCGGGTCGGCCGCAGGCGGACGACGGCCGGCGGCGCCGGGCGGCGGCGGACCGTCATCCGGGAGTGAGGCGAACGTGAACGCCGAGCGCCTCGCCGTGGCCTCGCGGCGCGCGAGCGGATACCGGTAGCATCGACCGGCGGGCTCGCATCCGGGTCCGGCCCTCTTTTCGGTCCTGCCGTCGGCTACGAGGCTCATGCAACGCGGTCACACCATCTCCGAACTTCTCGTCGCCCTGGCCGTCGCGGCCACGCTGGGCGGCGTTGCGGTCCCCGGCCTCGCCTGGGTCCAGGGCAGGGCGGCGGTCAAGACCGACGCGCAGCGGCTGGCCCTCGTGTTGCGGCGCGCCCAGGCGCGCGCCGCGGCCTCAGGCGACACGGTCTGCTTGCGGCTCAACGACCAGGGGCGGCGCTATGTCTGCGAGCAGACCGGCGCCGGCGGCACCGCCACCGTCGAGAGCGGCGAGTTCAATGGTGCCTGCGCCACCAACTACCCTGGGGCAGCCGTCGAGTTTCGCTTGTGGGGGTGGCCCTGCTCGCTGTCCGGCGAGCCGCGCGCCGGCAGTTTCGTCTTTACCTGCCACGGAGCCGAGTCGTCGGTCGTGCTGCAGATGGGAGGGCGTATCCGATGGAGCTAGGCGGCCGCGGCATGACGCTCATCGAGGTCGTGGTGGCGGCGGCGGTCGTCATGACCGTGGTCATTGCTGCCTCCAACGCCGTCATCGCGGTCAACGGGGCGAGCGCCAGGGCGGCCGGCCGTTCAGCCGCCGAGGCCGGCGTGGCGAGTGAGCTCGAAGAGCTGCGCAGCCTGCCACTGGTCAGCACGGGCTCACCCGGCCCGGCGTCGGCCGACGTTGTGTCAAGCATCTTTCCCCACGCCGACCCCGGGCGCGACACGCCCGACGCCCTGTTTGCCGCCGAGCCGCGCGCCGGCTGCCCTGCCGGGACGTTCTTCACAATCAGGCAGGTGCCGGGCGGATGCCTGACGATCGCCGCGACCTTCGTCGCTGGCACCGCCGCCGGCTGGACAGCCGTCTCCGCCGACCGCCTGAACGGCTACGACGCTCGCCGGGCGGTCGAGCTCCCGTCGGCGGCGCTCCTCGTGCGGGTGTCGTTCGCCTGGCGGGCCGGCGCGCGCACCGGCGCGGTCACGCGGACGATGGTCGTCGCGAATCGGCCCGACGGGCCGTGCCGGATCGCCGTACCGGCGCCGCCGGGGGCGGCGTAGCGGTGGCCGTGCTCAGGCGATCGCGACGTACGCCGGCCGGATTCAGTCTGCTCGAGCTGCTCATCGCCACCACCGTGGCCACCGTCGTACTGGCCGCCGGGTGGGCCTGGTGCTGGTCGCTCAGCGGGTCGTGCGCCGCCGGATCCGCGCGCCTCGACGCGGGCTCGTCGCTGGCTTTCGTGCAGCGCCTCAGCACCGGCGAGCTCGGTCAGTGCGACGGACTTGTCACGGCATCCGACGCGGGCTGCTCGGCGACCAGCATCGCCTTCATCGTGCCGTCCGGCGAGGGCCCGACCACCGAGCTCATCACCTACGTCTGGGACGCCGGCCGACGCGTGTTGTGGCGCAAAGCGCCCAGCT
>Ga0182027_10004021_pt1 | contig 23006 bp, 24 predicted proteins | sample 712E1DmetaG_FD_121300 | JGI IMG/M metagenome (GOLD analysis project Ga0182027, IMG submission 121300) | Permafrost microbial communities from Stordalen Mire, Sweden - 712E1D metaG (Illumina Assembly) | ecosystem: Environmental > Terrestrial > Soil > Wetlands > Permafrost | place: Sweden... | reverse complement strand
GATGTCAAATGCTGCGGAATTTGCATAAGTGCCTAAAGGCCAACGACTTGCGATGAAAAAGGCGCGGGGCGGGGAGGTCATTATGGAAAGTATTAGTGCTGTTAATTGAAGTGGCGGGGCATGATAAGCGCGCCGCCCGACGCGGGGCGACCCCGGGTGGAGTGGTGGAGTGATGTGGGTGCCCAATACTCCAGCATTCCAACACCCCGTCGGGTTCCTGGGTGAAACGGTTTGACTGGGTTTGACTGGGTTTGACCGGGCGAGAATCGGGAATTGCCAGTCTCCATGCGCCGACTCGTCCGCTGAGGCGGACAACCACCACAGCTTGTGCATTGTGCCGGGGAAGCCGCAATATATGGGCAGGCCAATCGAATCCCATTCCAGGCGACTGAGGTTGAGAAGAGTTTTGACCGGGTTGGACTGGGTTTGACTGGGTTGGACTGGGCACGCCAGGCGATTGCGGATTGGCCGCGAAAAGGCACAAAAGGCGCAGCGCGGCAAGCCGCAACCAAAGCAGTGAGTTTGAATTGAAAATTTGTCATTGAGAATTTGTCATTTGTCATTCGGAAAAACGATACGGAAAATTTTGCCAAAAATGCGCAGTTCTCAGGAATAGCACTGTAGAGACGGCAAGAACTCTTTGCGCCTTTGCGCTAAATATCCCCGTGCCAACCAGGGTAAAATCCTCGCGGGAATGAATGACTCGGACATATTGCAGTATTAAAGCAGAATTTCCTTTCTGCATTGGAATGTCTGCGGATCGTGCATTTTGGCGAAGATTTTCTCGCGCAGAGGCGCGGAGAGCGCAGAGAAGAGCCGGGGAAAAGGAATGGAAACTCATGCTTCTCTCTGGGTCTTCTGCGCCTGTGCGCGAGCCATTCCCGTGGGGCCGGTTCGGTTGCGTCTGGCCGCGCTGTTCTTTTTGGGCCTTTTGGAGGCTATAGTTCATTTCACTATTCATGGGGCCATTATCGCATGGATTGGTAAAAAGCGACTACCCACGGTGGGTACGATTTGCGGGTCAAAAACGGGGGGTTCGGACCGCGAAAAAGGCCTTGTAAAGACTGGGTAAAAGCCGGTTTTGAACAAAAAAAGCAGAAATGCAAAAGTGAAAATAGTTTGGCGGGAAGACGGGGGGTGACAATTGCGGATTGCGGATTGCGGATTGCGGATTGCGGATTGGCTCAGCGGGAAGCTCCGCCCTACCCAGGGATGGAAGCGTAGCGGCGGCTCGGCAGAGCGCCGCACTATTCGGGTTCCGCTCGCCCGGGCGGGGGTGGAAGAGACAATGGCGGCTTTCTGCCGAAAGCCGCTACGACGATTGGCGTCACGCCCTACCGGAAATAAGACGGCTCCGCGGGAGCGTCGCCCTACCGTCATAGAATGTCCCTATTCTTCCTATTCTTCCTATTCTTCCCAGTAAAAGCGGACGCACTGGATCTGGGCGCCGTTTTGGCCCCCACGGCTGACGATGCCAATAAAAGTGCGTTTGACGTTGTTGATTTCCGCAACGACATGGACCTCGAATACAATACTGCGCACGTCGCAATAACCGCCCATTCGGGCGGCCGCGCCGCCCGCCATGGGCGCTCCTGGAACGCCGCCGGGCATGGCCGCTCCCGGAGGCTGCGCGAGACCGCCCCCACGCGGGACTCCGGGCGGCATGACGCCGGGCGGCATCATCCCGGACGCCGCGCCGCCGGGCAGGCCGCTGTTGAGTTCCATGACGGAATGGAAGGGGACGTCGTCTTGCGTGCCATCCGTGCCATCCGGCCCGGCGCGCTGCTCGATGACGCGCTGGGCGGTGTTGGCGTCCATGCCGGGAAGGAGTTGGAGGGTTTTTGCGGAGGCGGTGTTGATGTTGAGCCGGGAGCCAAAGGGGGAGAAGAGTTCGACCAGGCCGACCGGGTTGGGGACGTTGTTGGCTTCGTTGGCGAAGCGGCTTTTGGTGGAGCCGGGGGTATGATCGAATGCCTTTCGCTGGTAGGCCGCCGGGGGATGGTTGGTGGAGTTGGAGCCCCAGTAGATTTCCGGGGTGATGCCCCGGATGAGCAGCAGTTCCGAAATGTCCTGTATTTGCCCCCGCTTGCAATCGTAAGGCGGATTCAACCGGTTGTAGTATTCGTCCTTGGCGCCGTTGATCCGGGCTTCCGGGGTGGGACTAACCCAGTCCAGGATCGAAGCAATGATCGTGTCGGCCTGGGTGGGGTCGGTGACGCCGGCTTCGGCGAGGGCCTTTTGCAAGATTTCGACTTGGGGCGAGGCAGGATTGGCCAGGAGGTTGATGTCAAATTTGCGCTCCATGTCGGTGATGGAGACGGAGATTTTGCCGCTGCCGAGGTTAAAATCCGTGAGGGAAAATTGAGGGACGTCGTTGCTGCACGGAGAAGTGCCGCCGGCCCAGAACTGGTTCAGCGCGTCAATGTCTCTCTGGTCCGGGCACTTCATGGCGAGGGCGTAGCGGGCGAGTTCGACGCCGGACCGGCCCATCCATTCCAGTTCGTCGTCATAATCGGTGATCTGCGCCAGGCGCATCTCGACCGACATGGAGTAGGCAAAGGCGGCGACAATGACGGAGAGGGCGAAAATGACCAGCATGACGATGATCAAGGCGATGGCGCGCGAGGAGGAGGAATGGGGGCGTTGAGTTTTCACTGGTGGGCGACCGTGTTGGGCACGACGATCCGGGAAATGATCTCCACCGGCATCCTCGCGTCGCGCGCCGAATGGCCGGTGCCGAGCGTGATGCGGATCATGGGCGGGACTTCATTGGTTTTGAGGAACTCGGTCAGCCAGTCGTCGTCTTTGGGGGACCAAAACTCCAGAACAAAGGCGCTGACGTCGCGGGCGAGGACGATGGACTTGGGAGGAAAATTCTCATTGGGGATGGCCAGCAGCGGGTACTGGGTCATGACCAGGTTCAATTGGTTGTTGGCGTCCTTTTCCACATCGAAGCTGACGCGCCGCAAGACCGCGTCGCCGAAATAATCGGAGCCGAGAAAGGAAGCGGGGAGGCGGGCGGCGAAGCTGACGGAGGCGAACTGAGGCTCTGAGGTATCCGCGATGAAAGCATAATAGCGGATGGCCTGGGGGGTGTTGACAATTTCCAGGTTGTTGAGCGAGTCTTCCACAGCGCGCATGCTCGTGCGGGCGCGCTGGGCGGCGGCGGCCGCGGCCTCGCCGACGTGGGCGCCGCTGAGGATGGACTTCCAGCAGGCCATGATGCTGCCCATCATCAACATGAGCAGAGTGATGGCCACCATGATTTCCACCAGCGTAAAAGCGCGGCGGCGGGCGGCAAAAAGGGGATGCGGCCGATTCACGGGTTTCGCGCAAGAAGAGGTTCCAATTTGGAATATGTTATCGCGCGGAGCCATAGGCGGTTCAGAATTTCTTCGCCGAATCGGGCCGGAAGAGGAGGACGCTCATGGTGGAAAACACGCTGCCATTGTGAAAAACCGTGACATCCACTTGAAAAAGGCCATTGGTCAGGATCTCACGGGGATCGAGTTCCCACCGGTAGTCGGGATAGATCTCGCCGAAATCACCCGTTAGGGTCGCCTCCTCCAGCTTGTTGGTGAGAGACAACTTGGCCACGGCCATGCCGGCGGTGGGGGCGTTCTTCTGCAAAATGGCGGCGGCGTGGATGCAGTTGCTCATGACGCCCAGCAGGGAAAACATGGCCAAAAAGAAGATCGCCGACGCGATCATCACTTCCAGCAGCGTGAAAGCCGCCATCCGAAACCGGCCGTTACTAGCGCGCGTTTTCATCTGGAGATTGAAAGATCCGCCAGCGCCGTCACCGGGTCAAGCCAGAGGGTGCAGAGCGAGCCGTCTTTGTCGTTGCGGATGACGATGGTAAAGTCGTCGCTGGTGCCTCTGGGGAAAAAACGAACGACGACCACGTCGTCCTGGTCCCGGGCGATGTCATTGACGGAGATGGCCTGGAAGCTCACATCGGCGGGAAGGGCGGTGAGGGGAAAGGCGCCCGGGGCTTCAAAGGTGCCGTCCATCGGCCGGATGATGAGGTCCTGCGGCTTGGCATGGATGATGGCGCCGCCGCGCGCTTTCTGGCAGGCTTCGAGCAGATCGGACTGTGCCTTGCGCATGCCTTCCTTGTGCAGGGCTTTCACAAAGGCCGGCACGCCCATCGTCAAGGTCAGCCCGATGATGCCCAACACGATCAGGATCTCAATCAAGGTGAACGCGCCGGTGCGCGCGGGCCTGGCGCGGGTTGGGGATGGCGGCATGGCGTTCATCGGACTTGGATGCTGGAGGTGATGGAGAAAAGGGCGGAGAGGATGGCGATGAGCAAAAACCCGACGAAAATGGCCATGATACAGATGATGATTGGCTCGATCATGTTGGTCATCACGCGCAGGCCGATGGTGAGCTGGCTTTCGTAGGTATCGGCCAGATTCCCCAGCGATCCCGGCACGTCGCCCGTCTCTTCGCCGATCTTGATCAAGTCCACCATCAGTTGGGGAAATACTTTGCTGCGGCCCATCGGTTGGGCGATGGTTTTGCCGTCGGTGACTTCCTGGCGGGTCTTGGCGATGGCCTGCTTAAGGATGCGGTTGGGAACGATTTGCTCGGTAATCTCCAGGGCTTTCAAGACCGGGACGCCGTTCTGGAGGAGGGTGGAGAGGGTGCGGGCGAATTGGCCGAAGAGATGAAGGCGGACGACCTTGCCGACAATCGGCACGTTCATTTTCCACTGGTCTATCTTAATCTTGCCCTCTTCGGAGGCACGGAAACGATTGAAGATGATGACTGCCAGGATCAGGAGCGCGACCATCAACCAGATCCAATGCTTGATGAAATCGTTCATGCCGATCAAAATCCGGGTGGCCAGCGGGAGCGGGACATTCAGCCCTTCAAACAGCTTCAAAAAACTGGGCAGCATGACGGTCATGAAGAAAATGGAGATGGCAATGCCGACACAGCAGACAAAGGCCGGATAAATGAGGGCGGAAGTGAACTTGGCCTGGACCTCGGAAAAACGCTCGAAATGGTCCCCCATGCGGCGCAACACTTCGACCAGCGCGCCGCTTTGCTCGCCGGCGCGGACCATGTTGATGTAAAGATCGGAGAAGACGACCTTCTGCCTGGCCATGGCCTCGGAAAGGCCCTTGCCTTCCATGACATCCTGCTTGAGCTGGCGGCTGACATCGGAGGGGATGCCCTTGGTTTCCAGGTGCGTCATGCTGTTGAGGGCCACCGTGAGGGGCATGCCGCACTTGAGCAAATTGGCGAGTTGATTGGTGAAGGTCGCCAATTCCTTCAACTTGGGTTTGCGCTGTTTTTGGAGATGCTGGCGAAGGGTGGGCGGCAGATATTCCATCCAGGACGCGCCCTTGACGCCCGGCTTATCGGGGGACCCGGCGGCGGCGGCGGCGCCTTTGGGCATGTCCACCGCGATGGGGAACAAGCCCAGGCGCTCGATTTGCATCAAGGCAGCGCCGCGGTCGGCCACTTCCAGGATACCCGTGACCACTTCACCCGAACGTTTTCGGGCCTTGTAATTGAATTGCGCCATAGCTGCGCGGCCAACGCCGCCGGTTCACCTCTATTAACCCGCCGGAGGCGGAAAGTTGCAAGCTGTTTTCAGGCCAGAGCGGCAGGGACGCCTCGCCGAGGCGTCCGTGGGGCGGTTTAAGGGGAATTGGGGAAAAACACATACGGCCACTGGGAGACCTCTGCAACCAGTCCTTTTCGAACCGGATTGGCCAGAATGTAATTGGCCTTCTCCCGCCAGCTTTCGTTGGAACGAAGGCGATGTTCGAAAAAATCACGTTGCCACTCGATTCCCAGTTGCCGCGCCGTCCAGCGCTTCCATAGCGTGACAGTCTGCCGCACGGTGTTTTTGGAAGGTGGGAATGAAAGCAAGGCGTGGATGCGATCGGGCATGAGAAGAAAAATGTGCGCGAACCAAATGAACCTATCATTGCGGAGTTTGACGGTTTCAAGCAGGGGCGTGGCGAGTTCGGGATTGGCCAGTTGATTCATGCCTCTGCGCTGGCAGTTAATCGTAATAAAATAGACTTCTTTCTGTGGGTCAACCCAAAGGGGAATATGATGCGGTAGAGGTTGACGGACCGGAGATGTCATTCGGACAAGCATGGCCCGGCGGAGGTTTCTGTCAAGTCATTCCCGCCCCGGACGCCTCGGCGAGGCGTCCCTACCGGTGGCCTTGCCTGCCCTGGCCTGATCCAATAGATCTTTACTGGGATTGTTCCCGGTCTTCCCGGATGGATCTAACAATGCTCTCCTTCGTAACCTCTCCAATTTTTGGAGCCAGTGTCTCTGGATCCACGTCGTCGAAGTCCAGAGTTTCTACGCTCAGTTTCCTCTCACCTCTAATCATCACAACCACACATTGAAGAACCCATCCAAGGGAAATGGCAGGCAGTCCCAACAGCACACTCCACATGCCGATCCCGTCCAGTGCTCCCAGGGTCTCGCCAGCGTCGCCAAGGTGAGCGAACAAACCTATCCAGAAGAATACGGGACGGTCCACAAGAACATTGTCAATCGGCAGGAACCAAGGGACAACAAACAACACGAGTGAGATCCAGAACCACAATCGCCTGTTGGTCTTGAATCGTTTGATTGACATAACGGTCGAAGGATTGGAAACAATTCAATAATTATTCAGCACCTCCGCTCTCAGGCGGTTGAGCTTCGCCGGCCGGCGGTTCGGCGGGGGCAACGGGCGGCCCGGCAGCGGCGGCGTCCGGCGCTTTTTCCTGCTCCACTTCGGCCAGCGTCAGTTGGTCGGGCGGGACGGTGGCCAGGCCGGGGTCGGCTGTCAATAATCCTTCCGGGCGCGTGATGGGGATGCGGCGCAATTCGTCGGCGGCGGGCAGTTCTTCCAGGCTGCGCAATCCAAAATACTCCAGGAACGACGGCGTGGTGCCGTAGGTCATGGGACGGCCCGCCACTTCGGCCCGGCCCACTTGCTCGATGAGCGCCCGCTCCTGCAAGGTCGCCATTACCCCGTCAATGGTGACGCCCCGGACCTGCTCGATTTCGGCGCGCGTGATCGGCTGGCGGTAGGCGATGATGGCCAGCGTTTCCAACGCCGGCTGCGAGAGGCGGGGCGGGCGCGACTTCAATCCCACCAGCGCGATGACCCACGGCGCGTATTCCGGCTGGGTCACAAATTGCCACGCGCCCGCCACGCAGGCCAGACGGTAGCTGCGCCCGGCCGTTTCGTGCTCGGCGCGCAATTGTTCCAACGCCGCCTCCACCGCGTCCTCCTTCGTCTTTTTGAACGGCCTGGCTTCGTCGCCATGCTCGACGGCGGCGGCGAGCAGATCGCGCAGTTCCCTGGGCGTGAGCGGCTTTTGGGCGGAAAACAGAATGGCTTCCAAGATGAGTTTAAGTTCCATGTTCAGGCGGACGCCGGTTGGGCCGGCGCCCTGGTGATTTCAATTTCGCCGAAGTCTTCCGGCTGTGTGCAGAGGAGTTGTTTGAGCCGGATCAATTCCAGCAGCGCCAAAAAGGTGCAGACCACTTCGGCACGGCTGACGGCGCCGGCAAACAACTCCGAAAACTTCACCACGGCCTGCTCCGCCGTTAATTTGAGCAGGTATTCGATCTTCTCGCTCACCGACCATTTGTCCTCAAATATCTCGCGCAAATCCTCGCGCTGGCCGATTCGTTTGAGCACGCCCTGAATGGCATTGATGAGATCGAAGAGGGACGCTTCCTGTTTGCGCGCGGCGGGGGCGGGGAGATCGGGCCGCGCCGGAAGCCGGGGATAAGTGTGTTCCTGCTCGATTTCGCGTTGCTGGAGCAGGGCGGCGGCGTCCTTGAATTTCTTGTAGGCCACCAATTGGCGGATCAGTTCCCAGCGCGGGTCTTCGCCTTCGTCCTCTTCGCCGGGGGGCGCCTGCAAATCCTTGGGCAACAACTCGCGGCTCTTGATGTACATGAGCGTGGAGGCCATGACCAAAAATTCGCCGGCGACCTCCAAATCCAGCAGGCGCATCACTTCGATGTACTCGATGAACTGCGTGGCCAGCTTGGTGAGGTTGACCTCGTAAATGTCCACCTCCTCCTTCTTAATGAGGTGGAGCAGCAGATCCAGCGGTCCCTCAAACACTTCAAATTTGATTTTATATTCGGCCATGTCGAATCCCCCGATGCTAGAACCGCCCTCGCCGGTTTGGCAACTAGATTGGAAGGATGGAGTGGTGGAGTGGTGGAGTGAAAGGCAACAACCTTGATGCAATCCGTAATCCGCAATCCACAATCGCGGGAGTGCCAGGCGGGACGCCTGCCACAGCGGGCGGGACGCCCGCGCTCCCCAATCCGTAATCCGCAATCCGCAATCCGCAATCCCCCTCATCCCGCCAGCGCCTGCTCCTTCCCCGCCACACACTGCCGCCGCCAGTATTCCGCCCGATGGGCCAGTCCCAGTTCCGCCAAGTAGCCCGCGTGGATGGGCGTGGGGACGAGGACCGAACGGTCCGGGTGCATCTCGTGATCCAGGATGTTGGCGACATGCACAGCCGTCAGCGGGTGGAAGCCCAGCCCGGCCAGTTGCCGGGGAGAATGATGCAACGCCACCGCCTCGACGATGGGCCGGGGCAGTCCCCATATTCCCAGGATACAACCGCCCAATTCCGCGTGGCCGGCGTTGGGGAGGAGTTGCATTTCCGCGTCCCAGTAGGCGCATTTTTCCTCGCGCGCCAGCGCCACTATCTTGGAGAACAACCCCGGCAGGTTGGCGCAAAGAATCAACTTGCCCAAGTCGTGCAGCAGTCCGGCCGCGAAAGCCTGTTCGGCCGCCTCCAGGCCGCCCTTTTCCATCAACGCAATTTTCTGCGCCATCTGGCCGGTGCAGACCGAGTGGCGCCAGAGGGCCTCGACGGAATATCCGGCCAGTTTGCCTTTGTCGAAAGAGGAGACGGTGTGCGCGAGAAGGACCAGCGCTTTGGTGGTTTCCAGGCCGATGTAAGCAATGGCTTCCAGGGGTTGGCTGACCTGCAACTCCAGCCCGAACACGGCGGAGTTGGCGAGCTGCAACACCTTGGCCGTGATTGCCGGGTCCTCGGCGATGAGCTGGCCGATCTTTTCCAGCGAGGCGTGGGGCGACCGGAGTTCCTCGACGACCTTGAAATAAGTGGTGGGCGGGCTGGGCACCTGGCGCATTTGCGTGATCAGCCCATGCACCGCGTGGCTGGGCAGCCAGACTTCGTGGGCGAAGGCCTGCTCCAGCGCGTTGAGCAAGGTCCGGACGCCGAAAGGTTTCAACAGATGATGGTGCGGCTTACCAATACACTTGACAGTGTTTTCCTTGTCGGCCACGTCGGAGAGCACGATCCGGTGGGCGGAGGGCTGGCGTTGCATGAACTGGTCCAGCAAATCCAGCCCGCTCATGTCGGGAAGCAGCACATCCGCGACCACGACGGCGAAGCTGGACTGCTGCGCCAGGGCGAGCGCCTCCAGGCCGGTGCCGGCGGATTGCGCCGTCCATTCCCCTTCCACGGAGGGGGTATGGGCTTGGAATGCGTTCCAAAGGGCCGGCTCCTTGGCGACAAACAAAATGCGCTTTTTCATTTTGGCTAAAAATAGTGGGGACGCCGCACCGGCGTCCTCGTGTTCCATCACTCGATCTGCCCCTACCTCCGAATTATCGTCACAACCCCGCCAAAACTTGAGCCGGGAGAACATTTCTTTGATTGCGGATTGCGGATTGCGGATTGCGGATTGGTCGCGCGGTTTATGGCGTCCCGCCAAACACGTCACTGTGCCATTTTGTCCCGCCAAAAGCCTTGTCAACGGATGGACTGCTGGGATGACGATTGAGGTGTCTCGCCGCCTGGCTTGCACAATCAGCCTTGTTTAGCGAAACAAGTCGCTGTGGTTTCCGGTTCTTTCAAAGCGGATATATGAATTGGGGGCAACCGGGTTGTGCGGCTGAAAGTTCTCACAGACCCAAGTCGGCGTAGAGTGCCCTCTTGCTGCCAAAACGCTTGACGCCTTTGCCCTGCTTGCTCGCATTGAGGGTGCGGGCGGTAAGATCGTTCGGAACCCGCACGTCAAAGGGCAGGCCGCGGTGCAGCTTGATTTGCCGGCAGAGCAGATTCACCGTCTCGGAAACTGTGAGTCCCAAATCTGAAAGAATATGTTCGACTTCGATTTTCAGTCCCGGCTCGATGCGGGCGCGGATGCTGGCAGTTTTGCTCATGTCATAATTGTAGGCCGAATAGGGCTACATGGCAAGTGTGGTTTGGACTGCTCATTCTTCCCGGAGGGCCTCGATTAAGTCGCCGCGCAGCGCAACGCGCGCCGCCGCGTATGTCCACAGGAGGCCGCTGGCCAGCACCAGGGCCATAGCCGCCGCGAGCGGGCCGAGGGAGATTCGCGCGCCGGGCGACAGGAGGACGGGCAGCACGGCCAGGCACGCGGCCGCCATGCCGAGACACAAACCCAGGCCCTGCAACGCCGCGTGTTCCCAGATGACCAGACGGCGGAGGGCGCGCGGGCGGAATCCCGCCGCGAGCAGCACCGCCAGTTCGCCGCGCCTTTCCAGCACGTTGCGAAGCACCACCACGCCCAACCCCGCGCTGCCCAGCAGCAAACCGAGCGCGCCGAGCATCTGGAATGTGTTTAGATAGGTGTTTTGCACCGCGTTGTAGGCGTTGAGCCGGTCGGCGGCCGGCGTCAGTTCCAGGCCCCGGTCCTGCAAGGCGCGTGTCAACAGCATTGCCACGGCGGACTTGTCCGGGGAGGGCGCATCCACCAGAAACATCCGGTAACCGCTTTCGCCGGGAAACCGCTTGACAAACTCGGTTTCGTCAATGAGCAGGCTTCCCTGCAAAATTGAATTGGCCACCGCGCCTACGATCCGCACCTTGAACGGATTCCCATGCTCATCGGTGTAATCCAACGTGTCGCCGATCTTTTTGCCCAACGCCCATTGGATGGACGCTTCATCCCCAATCGCCGGGATTTCATCCGCGTGTGATTTGGCGCCGGCTTGCAATGCGGACCAGGGGCGTTGCGCCAGCGCCTTGTCCTCCAGGGCGCTGAAAGTGAAGGCGTGCCGCGCGTCCAGCAATTCCGGCTTGACCCCCAGCAAGCGCGGCGACAGCGCGCGATTCAAATTCAAGCAACTCGCGTCATCGCCGTCCCGCACCCGCAACTGCACAAATTCCGTCTTGTCCAGGACCGGCTGGTTGAGCGCAAAGAAATCCCGGCCCTCTTTGGTATTCAAATCCTGCATGACCGGAAAGGCGGATTCCCCGATGAAGGCGAAACCGCCGGTTCCCGAGGAGGGCGCGCCGGTTTGCTGGCGCGCATCCAGCTTGTTGGCTTCGACGGCAATGATCAAAAAACTTCCGCTTGCCAGCAACGCCACCGTCGCCAGGCTTCGCTTCCGTTGCCGCGCACAGCTGCGGACGCCCAATTCGGCCAGCGAGAGCGGTTTGGAAAGCCGCGGCTCCGCCAGGGTCCGAAACCACACCGCCGCTCCGGCAATGCCCGCGACCAGGAGCAGCGCGCCGCCGCCAAAAAACGATTCCACCGCGGAACTGTCGTGTTTGCCCAGCGCGCTCCCCGCCAGCGCGAGCGCGCCGAGGAAACTCGCCGCCGCCACACAGCCAGCCCAGCGCCGTCCGCCTTTTGCCAGGGCGGATTGCGTTTCCAGCTCGTTGCCCTGTTCCAACAACTCGCGGGCCGGACGCCGGGTTTGCGCGCGCAGGGCCAGCCACATCACCGCCGCGCCGATGACGATGGCCGCCGCGCCGCCTCCCGCCAGCGTGGGCGCTGTCAGATGAAAGCGCAGCGCGGAATTTCCCACCGCCGCGCTCCACAACGTCGTCAAACCCCACAAGATGCCGTGCGCGTACAGAACCCCGCCGGCGACGCCGAGCAAGCCGCCGAGCGCCGCCACCGCCAGGCCCTCGCCCAGCAGCAAGCGCCGGACCTGTCCCGGCCGCCATCCCAGCGCCAGCAGAATGCCAATCTCCTTCGCCCGTTTTTCCATCCCGAGTTGAAAGAGCAGCGCCAGCAAAATCAGCGCCGCCGCGATCAGAAAGAAGCTGAACGAGAGAAACAGCCCGCCAAACTCGTCCGCCTGGCCGGCCGCCGCCGCCGACAGCGCCTGCTCCCGCACGGGCAAAAAGGACAGCCCCACTGAGGCCGGAGTTAGTTTTGACAAGATTTCCTGTTCCGCCGCCGCGCCGGCGCCGGCGCCGGTCCCGCCCGGCCACCGCACGGCCGTCAAATCTCCGAACCGGTTGCCCCACATCCGTTGTCCGGCCTTGAGTGTGACGAACGCCTTTGGCGTTCCCCGGTAATCCTTCCAATACTGCTCGTCCTTGGGCCGGATTTTCCCCATGTCAAGAGGAAATCCCGCGTCCCAGTTCGCGGTGGACTCGGCTTTGGCGATGCCGGGAAAATCCGGCAGCAACGAGCGGTCCGCCGCCGGCCCATCCATTGGCACAACGGCAAAAACGCGGAAGCGGTCCCGTTTCTCCTCCATCCGCTTCGTTGTGCCCGGAATAAAATAAGTCAATTCTATTTCGTCGCCCGGCTTGGCGCGCAAATCATCGGCCAGCCATTGGTTGAGGAGAATTTGATCGTCGCCCATGCCGGCCGGGACCAGCGGCGCGGTCGCCGCCGTCACCATCGAGTAAGGGGTGCTGTTGGCGCCGTCGCGCAGTTCGTTGACAAAATAGGTCAGGATCAATTCCGCCGCGGGCGCGTGCGCCATCGCCGCCTGCGCAATCGGCGGATCCAGAAACACCCGCTCGCTACGCAGTTCCAAACCACCCGGCGACGGGCGCAGTTGGCATTGCGCGTCGGCCAGGGTCCAATTCCGGCGCAACAACTCCGTCAAGTTCGTGGCATTGGTCACGCAATTGACCAGCAGCAAATTCGCCTTTCCGGCCAGCCCCACTTTGTCCTGCAAGAAATGCAGGGGCACGAATGCGTTCAATGGCGGCACTTGACTGGCCTGCAAACCAAACCGCCCCATTTCCGCGTCCGAAACGATTCCCTTTACGGCGAGCCGGAATCCGGAGGCCAAATCCTCCTGCGGCGAAATGGGCGTTTCCAACGAGAGCAGCGAAGGTTTCTGCACGCGCAGCAAAATGGAGTCGCCTGCCTTGACTCCCAATTGATGCGCCAGCGGCTCATTGAGAAGGATGCCGTTGGTCCAATCCTTAGCCAAGTTCGGATATGGATTGCCCGTCGCAGTCCATCTATGCCACCGCAGAAGTCTCGATACGACATCGTGCGCCGGCTCTGGATCCGATTCCGCCAGATACCAGAAGCGATCGTCCACGCCAAGAATTTGCGCGTGATTGGCCCGTTGCGAACCGTCGCTGTTGGCCGCCGTTCCGGGCAACGCCAGCACTGCTGCCGCCCGGCCTTCAAGGGTCTCAGGGGAAGCCCAACTTGTAAGGGCAGGCCAATGCCCATCCTCCAGTTCCTCGCGAAAAAGCCGGTCCTTCCCCGGCAGGGCGAATGCGATATTCCCCAGCCGCTCCAGCGCCATGTTGAGCAAGCTAACCCGCGCGCAATCCCCCACCGCCAGTGCGCCGACCAGGACCGTCCCCGCCACCGCCACGCCCAGCACGGAGCCGAGGTGGCTGCGCGCGTAAAAGCGCAGACTGCGGGAAATGAGTTGGAGCTTCGGCGTCATGCTTTTGGGGGCGGCGTTGTGGGTTTGTCATGTGCGCGCAACCAATTGAAAAGCAAATCATGTGTAGAGCGCCAACATGTCGGAGGCCGCGTGACGAATTTCAAGGATGCGATCCAATGAGGGATGGCCCCCGGGGCGCCGCGCGGAAAGCGCTTGAGCCTGCCGGGCCGCGCCATCAATCACTTCGAGTGTTTCCCGCCAAACATCTGCCGCGCGCTCGATTTCCCGTTCGCCGCGCACGGCGAGGACGGCAAACCGGTAGATCGAGAGCAGGAAGTTTTCGATCTCCGCCAATTCCGCATCGAACTCCTCTTCGGTCGTGCGACTCAATTGCGCCAGGGCTTTTTCATTGGCGCTGCGCAAATCCGACAATTCCAACGTGAGCGTCATAGACATATTATGCCCGCGGCGATTCCGACTGTCAAACTCGGCCCTTTGATGGGGTGTCGCGTTGCTTCAATTGTTGTAGTGTCGGCGCTGCGCGCCGATGTCGAGCCAGAGGCTCGACGCTACACCAAATCGAATTTGCGCCGCGCCAAAATTGCGCGCAGTTCGCCCAGATGTTCCACGATCAAGTCCGGGCGGCTGGCCCGCAATTGATCCAGCCGGTTGTAACCGGTGAGCACCGCGCACGAAAAGACACCGCCGAGCCGGGCCGTCTCCATGTCGTGCTGCATGTCGCCCACGAACATCGTTTCCGCCGCCGCGAGTTGGTTGTCCGCCAGAACCTCCGCGATCTTTGCCCGCTTGTCCCACACCGCCAGATAGGCGCGTTCCATGAATTGATCGAAGGCATTGACGCGCGCTTGCGCCGCGTAGTATTCGGGGCGAATCGTGCTCAACACAAAGGAGCGAATGCCGTGCTCCCGGCAAAACAACAGGAAATCCCGCGCGTGCGGGACTTCCGCCACCGTCCGCTGCGCCTGGGTGAAATGCCCGTGAAAAGTGCGCTCCAGTTCGGCGATTGGGACCTCCGGCAAGAAGCGCGCGTAAAAATCCTGGAACGGCAGGCAAAACTCCGCCCGGAACCGGTCCATCGTCCACGGCGGCGCCCCGCGTTCTTCAAACACATGATTGGTCGCCGCCAGGACCGCCGGCAGATCATCCACCAGCGTGCCCGACCAATCAAAAATGATGTTGCGAATCACCCTTCCAGCCTACGCCTTCACCCCAAACTGCAAAGCGCAAAGTGCGCCGTTTTTGGGCGCGGGGCGCGCGGAGAATTCGTCAGCTTCCCGGCAGGGCGGAGCTGCTGCGCTGCGCTGAATTTGTAACTATTCAGGTAGGGACAGCGCGCCGCGCTGTCCGCGCCGCGTCCAGCGGCGCAAGAAATCACCCCCGGACGCCTCGGCGAGGCGTCCCTACCTGAATAGTTACCTGAATTTTTGGGCGGCGCAGCAGCGCCGCCCTACCGAATCGTACAAAAATAGATTCAAAAAACGGCGATTTTTTGTTGCATTTGGGCGGGAGACAGTCAATAAAGAGGCATGGCAACAAAAACTAAATCAAAACGGAAACCCAGCGCAGCCTTCATGAAACCGGTTCAACCGGATGACAAACTGGCCAAAGTGGTCGGCGCCGCACCGCTCCCGCGGACGGAATTGACCAAGAAACTTTGGGTGTACATCAAGAAGCACGGTTTGCAGGACAAGAAAGTCCGGACGCAAATCAACGCGGACGAAAGCCTGCAAGCTGTTTTCAACGGCAAGAAGAGCGTCAGCATGTTCGAGATGACCAAGCTGGTCTCCGGCCATCTGAAGTAGTCGCACGGTTGTAGTCGCACCGTGTACCGGCCCCGCGAGGCGTCTGGTCCCATGCCGGACGCGGGGGCGGTATTTCAGCCAAACCGCCCTGTTTGCGGCCATGAAACGCCGCGAAGGGAGGGCTTTTGCGGTTTGAAAGTGAAGTCCGGCGCCCGTTCCCCCGCGCGGTCTTGATTCCAAGCGGCAGCGCGGTCCCGGCCTGCCGCAATGGCGGGCGGGGGCAAATCCTCAATCTCGTTTCAGTGACAAAAAAACAAAACGGAGTCCGGCCGTTGAGCGCGAACCGGACTCCGCCCAATCCGCACACGCGGATTGGTGAGACACGCAAATGCGAGTATTGCAGGAAGCGTGCCGTCCTCAGATTTGCGAATGAAAACAAAACGGGGTCCGGCCGTTGAGCGCGAACCGGACCCCGCCCAATCCGCACACGCGGATTGGTGAGACACGCAAATGAGAGTATTGCAAGAAGCGTGCCGCCCTCAGATTTACGAATGGAACCCGGTTCCGCGCGCATGCGGCGGCCACAGACCGCCTCCTGGACTTTGGCGAAAGTCAGCGGCGGTCATAGAGCGCCTCCTGGACTTTGGCGAAAGTCAGCGGCGGTCATAGACCGCCGCTACAGGGGCGGTGCGGCCGCTTTTGATACATTTCCAGGCGGCAATCGAATCCGCCAAAATCCACCGCCTGCCGGAACCGCAGTTGCAGCGAGGGATGCGGCGTCTCCGGAGGCAGGGGATTGGCCAGGACCAGCCTCCCGCCCGGTTGCAGCACCGTGGCGGCCACGGCAAAAAGATCCTCCATCAGCCCGCGCAAATCGGCGATGGGAACGCGCCTGCCCATGGGCGGATTGGTGATGAGCAGCGTCACGCGGTTGGGTCCCAGGCCCGCGCTTGCAAGATCGCGAAAGTCGCAGCAGGCCAGCTTCGTGGACGCCGGGTCCACTTTCGCGGCGGCGAGGTTGCCTTGGGCGATGGCAATCGCGGCGGCGCTGCGGTCGGTTCCGTGGATGCGTTCCACGCCGCCGAGCAGCGCGCTTTCGATCAGTTCCAAACCCGATCCGCAAAAGGGATCCCAGATGATTTCATGCTCGACCCTTCCGGCCAGCCGGGCCATGCAGGCGGCGAGCGGAGGATGCGAAGCCGCGGGAATATCCTGCAGGCGATAAGAAAAACGGGGGTCCGGCGTCACGTTCGGGCGCAACTCCACCCAGCGCCCGCGCCCGTCCGCGCATAAGTCCATCGTCCATGTGACATCCCGCGCGTCGTTTAACAATTCCGGGCACAAAGCATAGACCCGCGCGGCCAGCAGACGCACCGCGCTTCTCTGGTGGCCCCGGTTCATGAAGTTCAACCGGTAGCGGATCGTTCCGCGGGTGAAAGCCGCCAAGATCCGCCGGGACAACAACGAGGCAATCACCGTGGCCAAAGCGGCAAGGGGTTCCGTATTATTGACAGAATTGGCAGCGCCCAGCACGAAGCCGGCCGCGCCAAAGCAGCGGTGCGCGTAAAGGTCCGCCAGGCTGAAGGGCGCCACGGGCGTAATCGCGACCAGGCCGCCCGCGACCCCGGCGACGCGGAACTTCCCCCCCGCGCGCATGGATGCTTCCACCTCATCGCGGACAATTCCCTCCAACCCCCGGCGTCCGCGCAGATGAATGAGCACCCCGTCCAAATCGGTGAGAACGCCGTCCATCCGAATGGCGCTTGGACTTTCCCGGCGGGCGATGGCCGCTTTGACCTTCTGCTCGGTTTGCCGGGGAAGATCGCCATCCCCTTGCTGCACGATATTCAGTGTGGCCCTCCCGCCGATCTTCTCCAAAGTCCGCATCAGGAATTGCTTCTCCCGCGCGGAAGCGGTCGTTTGCAGCAAGGAAAGCAGCCCGGCCTCCTCCTCCGGGCCGGCGCCGATTTTAGGCAGCGCGGCCATCGCGTATCGCCGCACCTTCTCGCCGGGGTCGTGGAGCAGCCCCCGCAGCCATCGCCGCACCGCCTCCTTTTGTTCAGCCGGCCCCGTTTCGGAAAAGACGACGCCCACCGCGCGAATGACCGCCACCCGTTCGATTCGTTCCCGGGGCGCGGCCCGGTCGAAGCGCGCCGCCTCCCGGTTCCAGAGCAGTTCCCACGGCAACGCGCGCAGTTGGCTGTAGAGTTCCTTGGCCGTGTTTGGCATGGGAGATCAACGGGACGCAGACGATTCAGGCAACGGGGTCATCCTCCGGCCATTGTGCGAAGTAAAAACAGCCGCACGCCACAATGATGGACACGGTCGCGATGATGGCGGCCTGCGTGCCGGGGTATTGCAGGTCGTTCTCCAGATCATTCATCAGCAGGCCCATTTTGCCGAAGTTGATTTCGATGTCCCGCGCTTCGGTCTTGTAAGCCCGCGCCGTGGCCGGGTCGGCGGACAAATCCTCCGGCGGAGCGCCCGTCCAATAAACCGCGCCCGCGGCGCCAAGCCCCAGCAGCAGCACGAGAACGCCCAGGGTCCTGAGCCGCGAGCGCCGCCTGCCGGAGGAATTCGGATCGGAAGTTGTGTTGTTCAGAGCCATGTCATAATTCTTCGGTTTAGCCGCTCCTAATCTTAATCCTAATCTTAATCTTAATCTCATTCCCACTTCAAATCCTAATCCCAATCGCGAATTTGAAACCAGGATGTCTGCGTCCACAGCCAAACGCCGTAGGCGTGACATCTTTGTAGCATAGAACCTAAACAGATTGTCAAGCTCCGTCAGGAGACACCAACCAGCAAATGTGGCGCATTGTGCTGAGGAACAGCCAATATATTGGAGATTGCCTGGACGCCTGCGGTGAAAGCGTAGCGGCGCTCGGCAGAGCGCCGCACTATTCGGGTTCCACTCGCGCTGCCAGCGTCAAGAACGACAATGGCGGCTTTCTGCCGAAAGCCGCTACGTTGCAAAACAAGCCGTAGCGGCGGATGGCAATCCGCCGCCAATTTATGGTTCCGCCAAACCTCGCGGGGCGTCGAATTTCAGCGGCTTTCTGCCGAAAGCCGCTACGAGGTTCCTTGGAAGCGCCCAGGGTCCTGAGCCGCGACCGCCGCTTGGCGTGGGGAAATTAGTTTTCGTTGAGTTCCAGGCGCAGGTAGTCGTAACAAACGCCGGAAGTCAGTTCCCCGGCGGGGACGGTCAGTGTTATTTCGTTTTCGCCGGCCTTGAGCAGCGCGGCATCGAACGCCTGCGAGTATTCATGCCATACGCCCCGGTCTGTGTTATACCGCAGGGCATTGGTTGAGACAGGCCGGAGGGAGCCTGCCGGCTTGCCGTTGACGCCTATGGTCAGGCCGCCGCCGTCGGCGCCGCCCAGCGCGATCCTCAGGGTCGCCTGGCCCTTCGCCACGGCTTTGTCCATGTTGAACTTGATGGTCCAAGTGGTCGCCCGGCCCCGGCCAATGGTGCGCCACATATCCTGGCCCGCAGTCGCGGTTTTCACCCAGCCAAAGCGCTGGTTGGCGGGGTCCTTCGCATCCGGGTTCAGCCACGCTGTGGACTCTCCGTGCGGCACCTGCTCAAAGAACCAGTCCTTGTGATAATCGCTCTTGCCGACGGTGTAGGTGAGATCGTTGGGGAACAGGAGCGGGTAGCGCACACACCAGCCCCAGAGCCAGTAGTCGTTGCCTTTGAAAAATTCGCTGCCGTTGCGGTTCGGGTAGCCGATTTCCCAGACCTGTTTGCCATAGCGGACGGGCTTCCACTCGATTTTGCCCAGGTCGAGGTTCTTGCCCGCTTCGACGGTGATGTCGGCCTTGGCAAATTCGCCGAGGACGCCGTCGGCAAACGCGTGCATCGTGTAGGCGCCGGGGCGGACGTTGCTAATGGTGAATTTGCCGTCCTCGCTCCCGTCGTTCCAGAACTGGTAATAATTTCCATCATGAGGCCACTTAATGACATTGCCGTTGCCCGACCGCGCCGTGAATCCCCCGGCGGAAGTGGTGTAATCCGGGTGCGCCAGGCCGACGGTCAGACCGGGGAGCTTGGTCGTGGCGGCCTGGGGATCGTTGAGGACGAACTGGCCGGTGACGTTGCCGCGCTCATTCTTGTGCGGGTAGTCCACACCGGTGACCCAGTCAAAAGGCCATGCGGCCCGGACTTCTTTTGATTTGGCCACGGCATCGTTCCAAAGAGCAAAGGCATTGTCATGCCAGGTTGGCGGGACGGTGGGATTGCCCTGCGTGGCCGCCAGCGTGTCCAACTCGGCCTTCGTCGCGGCCTTCGGGTTTTCCAGGGCGTTGAAATAGACGAAGATCGGCCCGACGACCTTCTTCCACTCCAGGCCGGCGGGGATGTTGCAGCCCGCGCCGCCGGCGTAGTGGCCCGAGGTCCAGTAGTCCAGTATCGTCCCGTGCATGTGGCAGACCAAGTCCATCTTTTCGGCGCCGCCGCCGATGTATTCGGTGGTGGGGTTAATGAAATAGACGCCGATGTGGTCCTTGGTGCTCGACCAACCGAATGCGGCGAGCCTGTACATGATGCCGCAGTAGGTGTATTTGTGCTCGACGGAATTCTTGTAGATGCCGGTGCTGAGGATGCTCTGCTCCTTGGCGTGAATGACGACCGCCGAGCGGGTGTCCTCGTTGTTGCACATGAGCATGTTGCGGTCGGCGTCCACCGAGAGCCAGTCAAAGGTCGGGTTCAAATTCATCAGGATGAAGCGGTTTTCGCCGAAACTGGCGGCGGGGTAGCTGGCCTTATGGGTGTACTGGGCGTAAGTGTAGAAGCCGCTGACCCCGGGTTCCATGTCGTAGCGCACTTCGATGTCCATCCGCCCGTCCACGCCCTTGATGGCGACCTCGCCGCGCCGGCCGCCGTTTTTCGCCGGGTCAATGGTCAGGGACGGGGTGACTTGACCGGAAGGCACCCGTTCCCAATTCTCGCTGGGCGCCAACATGGCAACGCCATGATAGACCAGCGCCGAAATGACGCTGGTGTTCTTGAGAATGGTGACCTTGACGATGCCGTTATCCATCGTCCAAGTGGCTCCGTTGTCCGTGATGGTCACGGGGGCGTCGGCATTCGGTTTGGCGACAACCGGCGGGCCGTCGGCGGCGGGCAGGGACGGCACGGCGAGGGCCATGGAAATGAAAGCAGAGGCAAGGAGGCCGCGCGGGGCGGCGGAGAGGAGTGACTTCATGGGAATTTCGTAGGGGTTAGGGTCGTGGATTTCTTTGATCAGGTTGTGGCTTGCAAATCGCTCGATCTCATAAGGCGAATAATTAAAAGACGGCGGATTTGATGAGACGGTTACATGCGATTTGATCCCTGTCGCTTGGGGGCGGAGGATTCCGAGCCTAATCCGGATATTTCATATCCCTGGAGAACATGCCACACCCTGTACGGTAGGGCGTCCCGATTCCGAATCGGGAGCCGCCCTGAATTAGGGCGAAGCAGCAGCTTCGCCCTACCAAGCTAAGAAATATCCGGGCTAAAGTCTCCACCGCCGGCGGAGTGTGAAAGAGTTGTTCGCTGCGAAACCGGTCATTTAGAGAGGCCGATTCCAGAATCCTCTGGCAGTGCGGCTTGCATTGCTGGTCCCAGTTCCGGCTGCCGCGGACAAGGCTCTTGTTTGCCTGGAGATTGGCCATTGGACCAGAACCACGCAAAAGCGAAGGCAAACCAGGCAAGCAAGAAAGAGCAAGTACAGCAGTGTCCGCATGGTGAATTATTGTCTGACGTTTCTGCTGGCTTGACGCATCTGGTCGTGCTCCGCTCCTTCCACGCCTTCTTCAACCAGCCTTTCATTGTCGCTGCGCCCCTCCTCGTCCTCATCGGCGCTGGGGGCCGCCGCCACTTTGCGGCCCTCTGAACCCGGCAGCGGATCCCAGCGTTCGGATTCCGGCGCGGATTCAAGCGCCGCCTGTTTCGGGTCCATGTCCGTTTCCCCCGTCAATTCCCGCATGGCCTGTTCCCGATCGGATTTGGAAGCCTCCTGTGCGGAGCGGCCGTTGATGGCGGCAAGTTCAATGGCGCGCGCCCGCACCATCGCCCGCGTCACCGTGCCAATACCGGCGGAATTTTCGGTCAAAAGGCCTTGCTTCAGAGGATTTGCATTCATGCGCCAATTTACGTCTGGTTGTGAAATCCGTGAACCCGGGTGAGGTTGCGTTCCGCAATCAATTGAGCCTCGGCCGCCAGCCAATGTTGCACGTCGCGGCCTTGCGGCGAGCCTTCGTTCTCGTAAGTGAAGTAGGCCCTTCTGGCCACTTCGTCCGCGGACGGCGCAAAATTAACTTCGTTTCGCCTCCATTCCGCAACCGCGACTGGCTGTGGCGCGCCGGCCGTTTGTTGGTTTTGGTTCAGTGGGAATCTATTGTGTTTATTGTGTTTCATAATGGGATGATGGATTGGGTGATTTCAACCTGCCGCGCCGACTGCGGTTGCATCGCGCGCGAGACTCTGCCCGACCTCTTCCATGGTCGAACTGACAAATACCGTGGACTCCTCGTAACTGATCCGGTCCACTTTGCTCACCGGCATCGGCGCCTCTTTGCCGGAAAATCGGTGGCCGATCTTGACGATCAGTTGAACAATCGCCCAGCTCCGGGGGTCCATCATAAAATCACAGACGTGCCCGCTCATTCCGTCCGTTGCCTTGACATGATAGCCGTTGACCGCCTGCGTGCTGCGCAGATGCGCGTCGGGGCGTTTGGGCTGCGGGCCGCCGGCGGCGGCTGGCTTGCCCGAAAGATGGTTTGGCGGCAGTTCCAGAATCGGAAAGCCGCTCATGCCCCACAACCCGTCGCCCTGCCAATAGTAGGGCCAGCCGTAATACCGGTAATACTCCTCCTCGTATTGCCGCGAAAGGGGCTTGTGCGTGTCAATCGAAGGGCTGCCCTCGATCTGTTTGCGGGTCAGGTTGACCAGCAGGAGCTTTCCGGCCTCATGGAGGCTGCTCCCGAAGGCATGGGGCGAGAGGAGCACCTGCCGCCCCGGCAGCCAGGCGCCGGTGTCGGCGACCAGATAACGAACCGCCCAATTCTGGTCGTCAAAATAAAAATCATTGATATGGCCGATTTCGCCATCCGACGCTCCGAGTTTGTCCCGGTATAGTTTCTTAAGGCTTTGCAACATGAATATGTCTTTCGTTTAAATAGTACCTAACATAATTTTCCTTTCAATGCGCGAATGAGATTCGCTTATGTGTCATGCAATCACAATAATCCAAACCCGGCAGGGTGCTATGGGGTGTTACCCTACCACGGCGGGGGGCGCGCCGGCTCCCGGGCGGTCACTATTCAGGCAGGGACGCCTCGCCGAGTCGTCCATGGGGCGATTCCGTTGCGTCTCTGGCTGCGGCGCGAGTTTCCACGGGCGGCAATGAGTTCACCACCTTTAACGTCTCCAAGCTCACGGCAATGACCTGGCCTATGAGGCGGAGGATGTATTGCTCGTCGTCCTGGCGGTTCGGGTCGCTGGCGATGTTGCCTTTTTCGTCGCGGGTGACGCGGTACTGGTCAATCACCCATTCGAGCGCGCTGCGGTTGCCCAGTTTGTAATCGAATACTTCCGGCGGGATGCCGGCCAGGGTCAGGAAATCGTTGTAGATGATGGCCGACTTGTCTTTGGT